>Ga0007809_10000104_pt1 | contig 32987 bp, 40 predicted proteins | sample CryBogCBE02Aug07_FD_60383 | JGI IMG/M metagenome (GOLD analysis project Ga0007809, IMG submission 60383) | Freshwater microbial communities from Crystal Bog, Wisconsin, USA - CBE02Aug07 | ecosystem: Environmental > Aquatic > Freshwater > Lake | place: Crystal Bog, Wisconsin, USA | collected...
TCCTGGAGCATGATGCTGAACACAACATCGTGTACTTAGAGGATATTAGTGGACCCACTGAGCGTACCATTACCAACGATGCTGAAAGGGTCATGCGAGACATGTTTCGGGACTATGGATCAAGAGTACTCATAGTGTATCGAGATACCAATAACGAGTGGTGGCAGATGCGTTTGAAGATATCAGGGCCCTATGATGAGCATGAGGACATAGTGTTTGAACCCTGGAACGGGCTAGCATGGGACATATTAAAAAGGAAATAAAATGTCAAAAACAGTGTATAAAGAAGTTGAAATTGATGTTGAATTAACGGACTTTGATGATGATGACTTACTGGAAGAAATGGAATCACGCGGTCTTGTTGTCAGCACCTATGGTGATACTAAACAACTACTGGAAACAATTTGGCTAAAGCGTAGACAAGGTCAAGCATTTGATACTGAATTGGATCAATTAATCTATGCCGCATTGGGTAAAGTCGTATGAACATTTATCTAGACATGGATGACGTTGTAGCCGACTGGATGGGCGAAGCACGACGTTTGGTGCAACGCAATTGGAACTATGGCGAACGTATTCCGGATAGTGATTGGAACAAAGTCAAAGCCAAGGAACGTTTCTATAGAGACCTGCCCGTAAAAGAAGGTGCAGAAGAATTGGTGCAATGGTGTAGAGCGTATGCTAACAAACATCCTGAAACCAAATTGGCCTTCTTGACTGCGCTGCCACATGACTACAGTGTGCCCTGGGCCGCAAGTGACAAAGTGTTTTGGGCCGATAGACATTTTCCCGGCATACCTGTTTTCTTTGGGCCATTCAGTTTTGACAAGTACAGACATTGCCAAACCCCCAACGACATCCTAATAGATGATCGAAGTAGTAACTGTCATGAATTTATTACGGCAGGTGGTAGGGCACACATATACCGAACGTGGACCGAATGCAAATCGTGGCTGGAAAGCACATTGGGTACGGCGTAATTTTTGCCCCAATAGGGGCTTTTTCTTTTGACACAACTTGTAAATACTGTTATAATACACTATGAACCGATACACCACAGTTGAAGATTACTTAGAAGTTATTGCAGGAATTCGAGATCCTGTGACACTAAAGACCAAACCTCATTCTTGGCTAAATGATTTTGATCCCATAGTCAGTTTGGCACGTTATGATACCGATGTGCTAAACAGTATGAGCACAACTGCCAGTGAAGGTCGTGCACTTACAGAAAAACAAGGCGAACTAGCAGTCAAGATTGTGTTAAAGTACAAGCGACAATTGGTCGCAAAAGACGTAGATGTATCCCCAGTTGAGGAACGAGCTATGTGGCGTTTGCCGTTGCGTAAAATGGATTATACTCGCAAACTTGATGTTGTAAACGATATGTTACAGGTTACATTTCCTTTTAACAATCAGTTAATTGAAGGACTACGTGACTTTAGAAAAGAAAGTCAAGGACATGGATCTTGGGACAAAGAAGCCAAAGTTTGGAGTTTTGCACTCACCGAATATAATCTAGTTTGGCTCTCGACCTGGGCCGATCAAAATCAATTTGACATTGGCCCAGAAGTACGTAGACTAAACAATTTAGTTAGCGAGGTTGAATCCAGCCCGTTTGCAATTGAATTAATATTCAAAGACGATCAATTAAGCATCAGCAATTGTCCCGAAAGTTTACATGAATACATTGAAAACAACCTGGGAGGATTTGGTGCGGACAATTTGTTGCGTTTGATTGACATGAGTGCAGTATTGGGTTATACAGTCAGTCGAGCAATAGCAGATCAAGTAGTAGCCGCCAGCACTCCTCGTTTTTACAATCTTGCAGTCAGTAGAGAAGTCAAGTTAGATCCTACTGCAATTGAAGAAAATCTTGCAAGTGTGCTAGACTACGCAGATGAAATGCAACGTTGGCCAGTTGTGATTTATGAACCCGATCTCAGCGACAAACTGTTTGAAAAATTTAAACAACTACGAGAAGGTGTAGTTAAAGTTCCAAGAGCTACCCCAGTGCAATCCTTAGACGCAGGATTCAAATATTATCACGTACAAGCGCCAATAACAAAAGTGCCAATACCATTACTGATCAGCAGTGCCGGTATGATGTTTGGCGGAGATAAAGCACTAATGGTTCAGAACGCAGAAAAGGTTGTTTACTGTGCTGCAGAAGTGTATAATAAGAAAATAGAAACTAAGGTAGAAAAACTTGCAGACTTGTAAATTAATAATACGTGACGAAGTCAACGTCAAGCTGGAAGGGCTTGATGTCAGTGTACGAAAAAAACTAGTGGACAAGTTTAAATACGAAGTTCCGGGAGCACGTTATCAGCCAGCAGTACGACTAGGACGTTGGGACGGCAAAGTCAGTTTCTTTCAATTAGGTGGTAGCACTTATATCAATCTCTTACCCGAAATACTAGAACATCTTGAGAACTTGAATTATGATGTTGAACTAGAAGATCAGCGTGACTATACAACAAAGTTTGAATTTGACCCTATAACCGAAGATACATTTAGTGATAAGAAGTGGCCCAAAGGACATCCTCGAGCGGGCGAACCAATCTATCTACGAGATTATCAACCCGAGATCTTGAACAGATTTTTAGAAAATCGACAAAGTGTGCAAGAAGTTGCAACAGGTGCAGGCAAAACAATCATGACTGCTGCACTGAGTCGAAGTGTAGAGAAGTATGGTCGCAGTATTGTTATTGTGCCCAACAAAAGTCTAGTAACACAAACCGAAGTCGACTACATCAATCTCGGACTCGATGTAGGCGTGTACTTTGGTGATAGAAAAGAGTACAATCGAACACATACCATATGCACTTGGCAAAGTCTAAACAACATGATGAAGATGACCAAGTCAGGCGAAGCCGAAGTTGAAATAGGTGACTTTATTGAAGGTGTTGTTTGTGTCATGGTAGATGAAGTACATATGGCCAAAGCCGATGCACTTAAAAGTTTACTCACCACAGTGTTTGCACACGTGCCGATTCGCTGGGGACTTACCGGAACAATTCCCAAGGAGGAACATGCGAGTATAAGTATACTATGTAGTCTGGGACCAGTAGTTGGAAAACTTACAGCCAGTGATCTTCAAGAAGCAGGACATCTTGCCAATTGCCATGTTAATATAGTGCAACTCGTTGATCATGTTGAGTATAAAGAATACCAACAGGAATTAAAATACTTGTTAGAGACCACAGGAAGGTTAACTTACATGCGGAATTTGATTCTTCGAGTTAACGACACAGGCAATACCTTGGTGCTGGTAGATCGAGTGGCAACAGGTAAATTATTAACAGAATATTTAGGTGATAAGGCGGTATTTGTAAGTGGAGCAACTAAAGGAACAACACGACAAGCAGAGTATGATGCAGTGGCGAGTGCTACTGGGAAGATTATTGTGGCGACTTACGGTGTGGCCGCAGTGGGTATTAATATCCCTCGTATTTTTAATCTGGTTTTGGTGGAACCCGGAAAGAGCTTTGTTAGGGTTATACAAAGCATTGGACGAGGTATACGAAAAGCAGAAGACAAAGACCACGTAGAAATCTGGGACATAACCAGTACCTGCAAATTTGCAAAACGACATTTAACGGCCCGGAAAAAGTTTTATACCGAGGCCAATTATCCATTTACTATAGAAAAGGCTAACTGGCAATGAGAATACTCACCCTTGAGAATCGTAGTTATGAAATGAACGAGATTCCAAACGAAATTGAAGAACTTAATTTTTGTGTGCTAGATAATAGCAATCCACGAGAACCCGATTACTTTTACATTCCCTTGATCTTTATGGAAAGTTTTAATGCTCCGGCCTTGGTACTACGCATTGGAGAACACGTAATCAAAATGCCAGTGGATTGGCAATTGTTAATTGGGGAAAAAGAACAAGGTGATTTAGAAGTTGTGCCATTGACCAGTATCAATGATCGAGGATTTAGTGCGTTTGCTTTTAATCCCAAAACCAGTTTTCGCCCAGATTTTTATCCAGTGGAAATAGTAGATATATATCAAGATATCAAATGGTATTTTCCTAAACTAAAACCCGGGCAGATGTTGGCAGTTCCCTTAGAGGAAGGTGTTGACGGGCCCATGTGTGTTTACTTTGTCAAAGATATTTCGAGACAAAGTGAAGTAGTGGACTATAACAAAGTTTGGTAACATGAGCGATATATTTGAAAGTCCGGACAAAGGCCGAACCGTTTACCGACGCTTGCCCGGGACCAGTCAACGTGAGCTATATTCGGATATGACCAGCGATGGTGAATCACTGCACGAACAATTACAGGAAGCTCAAATGTGGGGCGAGATCCGTAGAATGGCCAGGCGAGATGCGGGCTTGCAAGAACTGTTAGAACGTGCTATAGTATACTACAACTTAAAAAAAGATCATGGTAGATAAATTAAACATTGGTTACGAGATGGAACAGTTTGACGCAAAGAATCGTGATTTCTTTGACGACTTGACCGAAGAAGAACGAAAAAAGTTTAGCCCGTTCTTAATGATACGTTGGGGCAGTGTGGTCTCGGGCGACTACGACACACAGGCCTATTACTTGTTGAGTGTCAACGAGCGATTAAACAAACATTTCTTTGATATCAGCACCACTCAACATAAAAAGTTGCAGTGGTTGTTGGCCACAACAGTCAGTCCCGGCATTGGCAAATTTAGGCATCAATGGTTAGCTGGGCCCAAACGTGTCACTGGCAATAGCAAAGCCGAAAAGTTTTTTGCTGAAATATATCCCCATGCCAAAAGTGATGAAATTAAATTAATGGCACAGTTAAATGATAAAAAAGATATCAAAGAACTGGCACGTGCACACGGGTGGGACGATAAACGTATAAAAGAATTTGTATGAAGTTATTGGTCAATGGCGACAGCTATTTGGCAAATAAAATCAATCAAGACTTTGCCACACGATTAAATTGTTCTGAATTGGTTAATTTAGCCTTGCCTGGCAACAGCAATCGTGCTATAATTAGAACTACTGTTAACTATTTAGAATCTAATCCTGTTGAATTTGTACTAATAGGACTAACATTTTTAGATAGATTTGAGTTATCGGTTGATGGCAGCAACTGGATTACTTGTGGAGTACAAGGTGTTATCAATCAAACAAGTCTTGCCAATATCGATATTGAACAACTCAATCAACACATACGAGAAAGATACAAGTTTGATTATCAATATCTAACCAGTGTAGAACAATTATTTTGTGATATCATTATGTTGTCGGGATACTTAACCAGCCGAAATATAAAGTTTTGTATTTTTAATTGGGTGCATAACTTTAAGGACTTTAATTTTCCATTAAAGCAAAGTGTAAACAACATTAAAAATATTGTGTCCTTGGACGAGTTTTCCGCAAATCAATTTTTACACGATAATGGAGTTGCACCAGTGGCTCCAGATAAAGATTTGCCGGCGGTTATACGTCATCATCAACATGAATATTACTACTTACTAGAAAATTACTTGTACGATTATTGTGTCCGAAACCAACTTATATAATTGCCGTTACTGTGAAAAGCCTTTTAGAAAAGAAACGACCCTATTGGCGCACCTCTGCGAGGCCAAGCGTCGCTATATGCAACGAGATGAAACAGGTGTACAATGGGGCCTTAAAGCGTATCTTAGATTCTATGAATATTCACAGGGCAGTGCTAAACTCAAGTCCTACGAGGATTTTGCTAAGAGCCCTTATTATAATGCCTTTGTTAAATTTGGTAGGCATTGTGTCAATATCCGTTGCATTCATTTTGTTAGTTTTACGGATTTTTTATTAAAGAATAATAAGAAGTTAGATAATTGGTGTAGTGATCGGCTATATACTGAGTGGCTTCCTGAATACCTAAAACGCGAAGCCACACAGGATGCACTAGAACGTGCCTTGAAGGAAATGGCAGAATATGCAGAAACACACCCAGAACTTAAAAATGGCTTTAGCGATTACTTTAGATACGGTAATGCAAATCGTATTGTTTACCATATTAGTACTGGGCGGATCAGTCCTTGGGTTGTATTTAATTGCGACAGTGGCATTGGATTTCTTGAAGGACTCAATGCGGATCAAGCCGCGATTGTGATGCCCTGGATCGATCCCGACTTTTGGCAAAAGAAGTTTCGCGACTACCTAGCCGACACCGAATGGGTCAAAGATATATTGAGCAAAGCCGGACTATGAAATTTAAAAGCGATATTGATATTGATTTTGGCGATAGAGAAAGTGCCTTAAAGTTACTGAAGCATAATCCTGCGGGCATTGTTCGAGATGGTAAACTGGTCAAGCACAATACCGGTGTTTATGTAACCGATATTCCCACAGATCCCTTTACCGGTATTGCAACTCTAGATCACAAAGTTGCAGAAGAGTTTGGGTATAACAAACTAGATTTTTTAAATGTATCTTTATATACACAGATAAAGAACGAAGAACATTTGGTAGCATTGATGCAACAAGAACCTATATGGGATTTGTTACAAGATCCAGACTTTTGCAGCTTGCTGATACACATTGGCGCACATCATGATTTACTATTAAAATGTCCAGAACCGGTTAACAGTATTCCTCGTATGGCTATGTTTTTGGCCTTGATACGTCCGGGCAAGCGACATTTGGTGGGAAGAACTTGGCGCGAAATTGCAGAAACTGTGTGGGATACCACCGAAGAAGGCTACAGTTTCAAGAAAGCACACGGGGTAGCTTACGCACATCTTGTGGCAGTACACATGAACCTGATCTGCGAGCAAATCAGTTCGGGATACAATTAACTGACTTTTCTTACTAGGGTTATTGAACGACGTTTGCTACGTTTCATGGCCATTTCTTTAAGGCTAACTTGAGGGCCTACTTTAATCTCAACGTCTTTTGAGTTCATTGTTTTAACACAAAACTTGAAGTCGGCCCATTCTTTTTTCAAAAATACATTGATGGGTATGATTCTATTGCTTTCCCACCACCAAACATCACCCAGTTGCAAGAACAATATCTTTTGTTCGGGAGTACGCAGGACAGCATAATCGTATATGGTGGTTATTTGCTCGTCGGCGTTTTGTATGATTCCAATGTATTCGTTACCACCGTAGGTAAGAAGTGTTAGGTACGGATACTGTTCTAGTAGTTGTTTGATTTCTTCCACAATTCTCGCTAAATATGTTAAAGACAATAAAATGATCACTGTCAAAGCGTATTTATATCCAAATTGTGCCGAGGTTCAAGTTTTTGACCCCACGATCTTCACTACAAGGAATCGAGTTGTGTATAGCCGTCCCATTAAAGTCTATCAAGGCATAGACAATCCCATACAAGTTATAGTTAAAAATCAGGATCAAAAGCCTGTGGATCTAACCGGCAGCAGTGTGACCGCAAGTATACAAGATCCCACAAATCAAGTCACAGTAAAGAGTTATGTTGTTACTTGGGCCAACATACAATTGGGACAGGGCACATTTACTTTTGATGCCAATACCATAAACAGTTTGGAAAATCGTTTTTACAAATTGGCTTTTAGCACCACAGTTACCAGTACTGATACCACAAGCCCTGTTTACATAGATGACAACTACGGAGTGCCTTTAGATTTAGAAGTGTTGCCTGCTTATTACGGAACTAGTTATACCCCACCAAGTTCGGGTACCACTTACTCATTAGACGGTGGAACAATTTAATGAGTAACTTAATTAATATATCAACCATATTGATCAAGCGTGGCAATACTGCCGCGGCTTCGGCCTACGTGGGCCCACTGGGCGAACTATTGGTAGATACCGGACTACAAACTCTACGCTTACAAGACGGCTCAACTCCGGGTGGTATGAGCACTTTGGTTAACTCGCAACAATTATCAAACGTTATCGTTGCTATCGAAGGTATTCAAAGTAATACTGCCAATATTAGTGCATTGGTTGCAAACATACACGGAGCAAATATCAGCGGACTTACCAGCAATGTCGCTGCACTACAACATCAACTCAGTGCCAATGGTACTGCTACAATTGGCGGGCTAACAGTCGGTAATATTCGTTTTGAAAGCAATAGTTATATTTGGTCAGCTGAAGATGGCCAGATACAATTTAGTGCCAATGGTTATAATGATCAAACTGGAATTTTTCTAAACGATCAAGATGTTGCGGTGATGTATGCCAATACTTCTGTTCTGTTGTACACCAATCAGGGCGGTTCGGGTTCTCCCTACTGGACCTTTGACCAATACGGTAATCTAACATTACCCGGAAACGTTATATTCGCTGACACCACAGTTCAAAGTACTGCTTACCAAGGACCTGCAGGGCAAACCAGTTTTGCCACAGTGGCCAATGTAACTACTGCCAACGTGGCACTCAAAGGTTATATAGACAACAAGATCAGCCTGTTGGCCAATGCTCCTGCTATCTTGGACACCTTGGGACAGATTGCCACTGCCATACAAACCGACGAAGCCAACATCGGCACACTATTAACTAACCTTACCACCACAAATGCCAACGTGAGTGGAGCCAATGCCGCAATCGTTACAGCCAATACTGCCATGAGGGGCTATGTTGATGCAGTGACTACTGCATGGACTGCCAACGCAGTGACACAATTGAATCAAATCTCGGCGGCCAATACTGCTATTGCCACGTTGCAGAGCAACGTTGGTTCGTATTACACCTGGGCCAATGCCAATGTCACAGGCCTGTACACCAGCATACTGGGTGCCAATGCCAATGTCGGAGTCCAACAGACTGCTATCAACAACATAAATGCCAACATAACTACGGCTAATGCCACTATTGCATCATTACAATCCAATATTGGTAGTTATTACGTTTGGGCCAACGCTAATGTAAGTGGATTATATAATAGCATTCTTGGTGCTAATAGTTCTATAGCAACTGTAACGGCCAACATTGGAAGTTTCTATACCTGGGCCAATCTAAATTATGGCACCAGTAGTTATGCCAATGCCAACGTAACCGCTTACCTTGTAGCTAATCCGCAAGCTGGCACTTATAGCAATACCAACGTCGCATCATATCTAGCAGGCAACGTCACAATTGGCAACGTTACTAGCACATACTACACTGGTAACGGTAGCAAATTAACCAATGTCACTGCTCAATACCTAGGCGCATCACAGGTCACTGGCGGATACAATAGTGGTACTAACGCTGGTTATATCACTCTGTCTGCAGCTGGACTAATACAATCTGGATCGTATGCACTAACATTGGCTACACCCAGCAGTTATCCTGGATCAAACAACATCAACATTAGCCCAGGCACAGGTGGTAATGTTGTATTACAAGGCAACATTGTGGCTGCTGGTAATATTTTTTATGGTAGTAGTTTTGCTGCTACCGCTAACGTTACAGCACCAAACTTCCTATACTCCAATGGCGTAAGTATTTTAACCGGTATTGGTGGAACATATAGTAATAGTAATGTAGCCTCTTACCTATTAGGCAACATCACAACGGGTAATGTTGGGTTGTCAATTGGCAGTTGGCTGGATTTTAGAACTACTGATCAAAACTGGAGAATAGGTTACGGTCTTGGAGCTTATACAAAAACCACAGCACAGGCCACAGTAGATGTGGTAGTTGGTCAAGGACAAGCCGGCCCAGATGGATTTACAGTAGGCCAGACTGGTGGTGCAAGCATATTCGAACTGGTTGGTTACACTCGTAACGCTTGGTTTGCCAACAACGTAACCACAGTTGGCAACGTTACCAGCGGCAACGTATTGGCCACCGGCTTCTTCTATGCCAATGGCACACCATTTACCAGTAGCAGTTATGGTAACGCACAGGTGGCTGCCTATTTGTTGGCAAATCCACCGGCAGGCACATATTCAAATACCAATGTTGGCGCATACTTAACTACTGCTACAATCACAACTACAGGTAATATCACTGCTGGTAACTTGATCACAAGTGGAACTTACACAGTGGCCAACATCACAACCACTGGCGCATATGGTAATATCACTGGTGCTAATGTAATCAACGCAAATACAATCAGTGCTTCAAACTTTGTCTATAGTGCAAACGGTCAAAGTATTCTGTCAGGTATTGGTGGTACATATAGCAACACCAACGTAGCCGCTTATTTGACTACACAGACATTCTATAGTAACAGCAATGTGGCTAGTTATTTGATAGCTAACCCACCGGCTGGAACTTACAGTAACACCAACGTAGCAAGTTACATTTCTGCAACCACATTCTCGGCAATTAGTTCTTCAGTACTTAACAGTGTCGGGCAAATTAACGGAACATTGGTATATGTTCAGACCAACGGATCACATAACTTCTTATTTGACAGTAGTGGTAACTTGATATTGCCAATTGGCGGTGCTATTAATTATGCCAACGGTCAAAGTATCCTAACTGGTATTAGTGCTAGTGGCACGATCTATAGCAACACCAACGTGGCTGCTTATTTGACTACACAGACATTCTACAGTAATAGTAACGTGGCAGCATATTTGGTAGCTAACCCCCAAGGTGGTGTATATAGTAACGCCAATGTAATTGCTAATTTACAAAACTTAACGACCAATGTAGTTACAACGGCCAACGTTCAAGCCAATTATTTTATTGGTAATGGCAGTGCATTATCTGGGCTAACTTATAACAACATTGGTAACATCTACGGGTCAAGCAGTAACGTAACCTTACAAGCCGGCAGTTACTCATGGACATTTGACACGACTGGTAACTTGACTATACCAACCACATCAAACATTGTGTATGCTAACGGAACAGTATTTACTAGTGGCACAGGTTCCGGTGGTGCTGGCACAATTTACAGCAACGCCAATGTGGCGGCAATGTTAAGCGCCAACACCGCAGTATTTGTTGGTAATACAGGTGTTATTGGCAACGTAGCCACAGGCAATATACAGGCCAACGCAACTGCTATATTCCTAGGTGCCAATACAGTTATTAGTAACTATGGTAGCCCCACATTTGGCTACGCATCACACATAGGCAACAACGTTTACTTTGATGCTAACGGTGTACAACGCTATCGCAACACACAAACTGGTGCATCAGATTTGATAGTTGGTCCCGGCACGCTATATTGGTATGCCACCGGTGGTGCGGTAACTGCCAACACCGCTACAGGATATACTGGTGCTTCCGGTGCATACATGGCCATAAGCACAAGTGGTATGAGTTTGTATAACGGTGCTGGAATTACTAGTGCTGGTGCAATAACAATTCAAAACGCCACAGGTTTAGTGACCAACCAAGCCACAACAGGCTTGTTCCAAAATGCCAGTACCATCAACGCAGGTACCGCAGCCGGTTTATTTGTGGTTGGATCCAGTACCACTAACGTCACAGTTGGTTCTAGTACAGTACAATCAGGCAATAGTCCATTGGTTCTACGTGCCACTGGGGTATATAACACTGTTACTAGTTTAAACAGTGCAGGCGGATACGGCAATCAAACCTATACTGGTATATCTGTCACTGGTGGTTCAGGAACAGGCATGATCGTATCTGTGGTCGGTAGTACAAGTGGATATCTAAATAGTGCCACTGTAACCAATCCTGGCACTGGATACAAAAACGGTGACGCAATAACCATACCAGCAAGTCCTGGTAACGGTGGTTCGTTTGTTTTACAAAATTATAATTCTGCGGCGGCAAGCGGGACCGGCACCGCCAACTACACATTCAGTTACGATGGCAACTTGACCTTACCAGGTAATGTGTTACATGCTACCAATAGTGCTATATATGGTGACTTTACCAACAGTACAGTAAACTACAGAACCATATTCCGCCCAACCGCGGCCAATAGCAATCCTGGCATCTACACAGCACCAACGGGCACTGGCTCAGCAGCAAGTTGGCAAGCGGCTAACAACAGTAACTTGACTAACGCAAGTAAGATCTTAATTGCCACAAACGGCACAACAGATGTACAACTGGTATCGGGTATTAATGGCTCGGGCACATACTTGCCCTTAAGTTTCTTGACCAATGGCACAACACAGATGCAGTTGGATACGGGTGGTAACTTGAACATGGTTGCTAATGGTAACATTACTACTGCTGGTAACATTACAGCAGGCAACATTATTGCTAACCACTACGGTAACAGCATTGGTACTACTGCTACATACAGCGGTAACGTAACGGCTAGCAGTGTAATAGCATCTGGAAGCAGTGGTCCTCAAACACGTTTCTTGTGGGATACTTGGCAAGCCAACTCCACTTCTGCACTAAGTTCATTTACTCCAAGTGGCACCATTGGCGGCAACGCTACCTGGGATAGCACACAAGCATACGGATTAAAACTTACTACAACAACTACTACACAGTCTGGCTACATTAACTGGAACAGTGCTACCATAAACTATAACTATGATATGGTTATAACTGCTAGTGTTGGTGCCAGTGGAGGCACTGGTGCAGATGGACAGTGGATCTACTTTGGATCTAATGCTGCCATAACAGGTAATCCCGGTAATACCAACACTTATGGTGGTATCGCAGTCATGAACCATTATTATAGTAGTGCAAGTCAATTTGAAGTTTATGTTGGTGGTACACAAACTAATATCCCATTCATTGGTAACGGTAACTATGTAACCTCTGGAGTTACGTTATGGAACGCCAGTTACACCAGTTTCTACAACTTGACCCTAAAGATTCGCAAGATACAAAACGGCAACCGTATGTTAGAAGTATATCTCAATGAAATATATCAAGGATCGGTTAACATTGGTAGTTGGACCCCAGTTGGAAATTACTTTGGTGTAGCGGCATACACTGGGGGATCTACTGCTCAAAACTGGGTGCGTCAATTGAGGATAGATTGGTAATATGATAATAGAACCTGGCGTAACCATTGGTGGTGCTAAAATTCGAGCCACAGTACAACTACAGCATATAACTTTGGTTCAGGCTACGTGACTATAACAAAGGTGGCATAATGATAATCAGTGGAGTTACATTAACAAATGTTGGATACATAGTTGATACTGCCCCAGTAACCAACGGACTACAATTATATTTGGATAGTCGTAATACCGCTTCGTGGCCGGGGTCGGGAACCACCTGGTATGACTTGTCGGGCAACGGTAAAAATGCCACATTCTATTACGACAGTTTTAGTCCAGTTACTGGCGAAAATAATCCCACAAGTGCAGTGATTGATGGGACTGCACTAAACAGTAGCACAATGATCAAGAACGGTTATAATGATTTGAGATTTGATGGCAGCACTGGTAGTGCCGTATATCAATATGCTGCTGGATCAAATCTTGGAACTAACATTACTCAATGGACTATTAATACTTGGTTTTATGCCAACAGTTGGCAGACTGGTGGATATTTGCCCGCCATATTTACAGGTGTATACACTGGCGGTGGCGGCAGTACCTCAACGGTTAATTTCTGTTTGACTAGTTATAACGGCAGTACAGCTAGCGATACTAATATACGTGCAGGATATTATAGTGTTGCAACTGGTTGGCAATTGAGCGGTGGCTATGCACTTACAACTGGCACATGGTATAACATTGTGGGCACATACGATGGTGCTAATATCAAATTATATATTAACAATGTACTACAAAACACAACGGCTAGTGCCGGCGGCGGAAGCAATTTGGTCAGCACTCTGGGGTATCGTGTGGCACGACGTTGGGATGGCTACGATTCATTTGATGCTTACATTCCGGTTGCTATGTTGTACAATCGTGCATTGAGTGCCAATGAAGTTAGCCAAAACTTTAATTATTTTAGAGCAAGGTACGGGGTATGAACATAGGTGGTGGAATTAACATAGGTGGCGGCGTAAGCATTCGAACAGAATCAAGTTTAAGTTATGTCACTGCTGGCCTGTTGTTTAATCTTGATATGCAAAACTATGTGTCAGGAACAACTTGGCCCGATAATAGTGGTAATGGCAATAATTTTACCTTCTACCAAGCACCCACAGGTAGCAGTTATGGTACAGTGTACAATACTGGTACAAGACAGGCCTATTGGAGTAGTCCTGGAAATAACGGTGCGGTTGCGGCCAGTACCATATTTCCAGCAAACACTGACTACAGCAAAGGTATTGTGTTTCAGTTTACAGGATCAAACTTTTTCAACCTAATAGGATCTGGTACTAACGAAACATTTTGGGGTGCCGGTGGTACCACATTATATGCTGGTAATAATAACGGTGATGGTTATCAAGTAGTAGGGTCTAATATCACACTCAGTGCCAATACATGGTACTATGTTTCGATGAGTTTTAGCGGGACTACGGGTTGGACTATCTATATAAATGGTGTGGCCCATGGAACCAGTGCCTCTACTACAAATAGACCGTCGGCATCAACCCCAGAAATATTTGCGTATCAAGGTAATGCCAACAACACAACTGGTAAAGTTGCAGTGGCACACGTATACACTAGGGCATTGACTGCTGCAGAACATCTTCAAAATGCCACCTATTATTTGACTAGATATAACGGATCAAGTCCTGCCTAAACCATTGATTTTGCCCAAAATATCGTATATAATAGTACGATGCTGAACTCGATTCTAGACACTGTTAACACACTACTGCCCGCGAAACGCAAAACAAACTCCACAAGTGGCTGGACTAGTTTTAATGCAGTCTGTTGTCATAATAGAGGCGAAACACAGGACACAAGGGGTAGAGGCGGTATTATTACTAACCCAAACGGTGCTATATCATATTCCTGCTTTAACTGCAATTATACCGCAAACTATACTCCGGGTAGACACTTAAACTACAAGTTTCGTAAACTGTTGAGTTGGTTGGGTGCCGATGACAATACTGTAAAGCGACTAGTAATTGATGCTATTCGTATCAAAGAACTTGTTGAGCCTGATAAGGTTGAAGAAGTCAAAGAAGAAATTGTATTCAAACCCCGCCCTTTACCCGCAGAAGCACAGAGTTTTATGGCACTGGAAACGTTTTATCAATTGAAAGGTGATGTTGCCACTGGAAGTCCTCCGCATCATGATCCTGTGTTGTATATGGCACAACGTGCAATAGATTTACAAAAATATGAATTTTATTATACCACAGAACAACAATACAATTTACATCGGCGGGTCGTAATTCCTTTTACTTGGCGGAATGAGATTATTGGATATACGGCACGAGCATTTGACCCAAAAGTCAAGCCCAAATATTATAGTCAATACGACGCCAACTATGTGTTTAATATAGACCGACAGTTGCCCAATGCCAAGTTTGTCGTTGTATGTGAAGGCCCCATGGATGCAATGAGTATTGATGGCGTAGCAGTATTGAGCAATGAGTGTAGCGAACAACAGGCAGATATAATTGACAGTTTGGGACGAGAAGTTATTGTTGTTCCTGATTACGACAAGCCAGGTATGAAACTGGTCAGCGATGCACAGGAATTTGGATGGAGTGTGAGTTTTCCCATATGGTTTGGTACATTTAAAGATATCAATGAAGCTGTCATCAAGTATGGCAAACTGTTTGTGTTAAAGAGCATCATTGAAGCCCGAGAAACCAGTAGGTTAAAAATTGAGTTGCGTAAAAAGAAAGTAACATGATCATAATACCTTTTGTGCCAGGTTCGTTTGCATCGACTGTTGAGTATGTTTTACGCAACTATACACTGGAATACGCACACGACAAAATTGATGCCAAAATCTGCGATGACGGGTCCATGCACTCGTTCGTAAAAACTAACCATATCTATAATAGCCAATTACTAGAAAAAAATATTATAGAATACTTGAATACAAATAAAATATTAACTCCAATATATCCGTTTGTAGATCTTCATGCTCGAGAAACCATAGACATAATCAATCAGTATTCACCGGAAAAAATTGTTTTTCTTTATGTACATGATTTAGAATACGCCGAAATTAATATGTTATTTCAATATTATAAAATTGCCCTTGGACTAAATGCCGGACTTGATATATTTTTTAGCAATAACTATAAACCCACTGACTGGAATAAAAACTACACGTCTTGGAAAGAAATGGCAATATGGGAATTGCGCGAGTGGTTGAGTATTTTTTATCTACAGTGGGTCAACGAATGGATTGAGGCTGTAAATTATGTTGACACTGATATTAAAATAAGTACTAAAGATATACTCGACGATACACCTGGCACTTTCAGAAAAATTATAAATTGTTGTGCCCTAACCGAGTGCGATAGTTTAGACAACTTTGCTTTAGAATGGCGCAACAAACAACAATATGTGCTTGACGAATATCGTTTAATAAATCAAATTGTTCAAGCTGTATTGAATCAACAAGACTTTGCTTGGAACAAGTTAAACATTATATCAGAAGCGATCCTACAACAAAAACTAAGATCCAACGGATTTGAAATCAAATGTTGGAATTTGAATCAATTCCCAACCAATTCCCGAGACTTTGAATTACTACTAGAGAAAACACAATGACAATAAAAGAATATACACCCGATTTACAAAAGTTATTTTTAGAAATGATGTTACAAGACAGTAGCAGTTATGTACGTGTGCAAAACATTTACAACCCCGAAAACTTTGATCGAAGCCTACGTGCAGTTGCCGAGTTTATTAAAACACATACAGATAGTCATAAAACACTTCCTGACTATACACAAATTAAAGCCACAACCGGAGTAGAGCTAAAGCCAGTGCCCGAACTAAATGAAGGACACTACGAGTGGTTCATGCAAGAGTTTGAAGGCTTTACCAAACGTCAAGAACTGGAACGTGCTATTCTAAAAGCCGCAGACATGTTGGAAAAAGGTGACTATGATCCTGTAGAGAAATTAATCAAAGATGCAGTACAAATCAGTTTGCAAAAGGACATGGGCACCGATTACTTTGCAGATCCGCAGTCACGTATTAACCGATATTTTAACAGTGGCGGACAAGTCAGCACAGGCTGGCCACAGATGGATCGACTGTTATATGGTGGATTTAGTAGAGGTGAACTAAACATATTTGCCGGAGGCAGTGGTAGTGGTAAGAGTTTAGTAATGATGAATATTGCACTAAGTTGGCTACAAGCCGGGCTCAGTGGCGTTTATATTACTTTAGAATTGAGTGAAGAATTAACTGCATTGAGAACAGACGCAATGCTGACCGGTACTGGTACTAAGGACATACGGAAAGATGTTGATACCACTACAATGAAGGTTGTGTTGGTCAGTAAAAAATCTGGCAAGTATAGAATCAAAGCATTGCCGGCACAGAGCACAGTAAATGATATTCGCAGTTATTTAAAAGAAGTGCAAATACAAACCGGAATAAAAGTTGACTTTGTCATGGTCGACTACTTGGACTTGGTAATGCCGGTAAGTGTCAAAGTTAACCCTAACGATCAGTTTATTAAAGACAAGTATGTGGCAGAAGAATTGCGTAACTTGGCCAAAGAACTAAACATACTATTGGTAACTGCATCGCAATTGAATCGTAGCGCAGTTGAAGAAGTCGAATTTGACCATAGTCATATTGCTGGAGGTATAAGTAAAATTAACACAGCTGATAACGTGTTTGGTATCTTTACAAGTAGAGCCATGCGTGAGCGGGGCAAGTATCAAATACAATGTATGAAGTCGAGATCTAGTACTGGGGTAGGACACAAAATTGATTTAGAATACAATATTGAAACCATGCGTATTACCGATCCCGGCATTGATGCAAATGAAAATAGTTTTGGACCACCTCGAGCCAGTATCATGGATCAAATTAAAGATCCAGTAAAACAAATTGCTAGACCCGAAGCCAAGCCGGGAGCGGGACTAGATGTAGCCACAGTCAGTGCCGAAGCGCAAAGCAGTAAATTAAAAAGTATGTTGGCTGGATTAAAAAGTAAATCAGAATGAAAAAGTATAAAATACTATGCACCGGGAATCCCAATGATTTTACTATTGCCCGTGCTGTAAAAACAGTATTTCCCGATGCCGACTTTGCATCTAGGGCCACTGGATATGATTTACGAATGTGGGATCCCAAAGACGAAGAACATTTTCGAAGTCAAATTGTTAATTATGATGTATTCATTAATAGTGCGTTTATTTGTAGTGGCGGACAACAACGTCTATTAGAAATAACACACAGTGTTTGGAAACAAGGACATGTGTTCAATATTGGCAGCACTGCCGAGTATCAAGGAAGAAAAAGTTATAATCCTTTGTACTCGGTGCAAAAGCGAGCACTCAGAGATCTAAGTCAAAGTCTTGCCTCCAAGACATTTAGAACCACACACATGACCATTGGCGGATTAAACGATGGCAAGCCCGAACACAGTATGTGGATGGAGCCGATTCATGTGGCCACTGCAATCAAATGGATACTCGAGTCCGAGGTACACGTGCCCATAATAGGCCTAGAACACGCCGATGACCTCTAAAAACAGTAGATCCTTTTGCTACGACATTTATAAAAATCTAGCAATTTGGACCAAAAACAATCAGCTGAGTTACAATCCCTGTAGCTTCTATGATGGCTTTATCAAGACTAACGATCAATTCAGTCTCAAAGAAATTTGGAACAGTGACCAGCATCAAGCATTAAAAACCCTTGTAGATCAGGACCTTCCCGTTCCCGGATGCGGTGCTTGTTATCGAGCCGAGGCACAAGGCTTAACGAGTCGTAGGCTTGGTTCACGAGAACTTTACGAAGTTTACTTCAAAGACACCGACATTGAATTATCGGGCCCGCAAAGCATTGACTACAGTGTTGGCAATCTTTGTAATCTACGATGCATGATCTGCGGCCCCGCAGACAGCACAAGTTGGATTCCCGATTATCAAAAAATATATCCGCTAAGAGACATTACAAAATTCAAATTTGACAAATTCAATCAAATCGAAGTCACCGACACCGAACTGTTAAAAAATATTGTAAACGTGCATTTTCATGGTGGTGGCGAACCTTTACTCAGCAACAGTCATGTCAACCTCTTAAAGAAAATACACCAAGTCAAAGGACTTGGTGATGTGCATGTATTTTATAATACCAATGGCACAGTTCGTGTCAGTGACGAAGTATTAGATATTTGGAGCCAATGCAGTCTAGTAGAACTTTACTTCAGTATCGATGATGTTGGTGCTAGGTTCAACTATCAACGAACCGGAGCCGACTGGAACAAATTGTTAGCAAACTTGTCATGGTATCAAGAGCACATGCCGGTGAATCACATGTTTAAAATAAACTGTACTTGGAGTTATTTAAACATATACTATCTTGACGAGTTAGTTGATTGGCATCGAAACAACTTTAGTCAAAATAGATTGGGCGATCCGGTTAATTTGATATTTCAAAAAGCCTTGGGCGACTTTGCTCTCGAATATCTCGGCCCCGAAGTTTTGCAACATTTGCGAGATAAATTTAAAAATTATACCGAATTGCTGGACTTGTTAAAGATGATATCCGAGTCCGAGCACGATCATCTTGAATTCTTTGATCTAGTAGCAAAAATCGATCGAATTCGAAACACTGCCTTTGATCAAATCTGCCCTGAATGGTCGCAGATTTTGATTAATAGTAAAAGTGCCAAACACATAAATATAACATAGATTGGAGTAAATCTTGCAAAAGCGGACCCATAGCATCTTAGAAGAATTGGCCACAATGAGTCCTCAACGAGACCGACGTAGTCTTGTAGAGAGTCGTGCTAATAATGTAATCGCAAGTGCTATAAACTTATTGAACTATATTCGAGAGAACTACGATGCCGAATCGGCAACAGAATTAGAGCGTAGACTTTTGAACAGTATCCGTACACAAGACCCCAATAAATTTGCCCGTGGAGTACGGAGACTAAACAATGAAGACTAACGAAATTATACTAGAGGTCGGGGCAATATCCCGGGCTCTGGCCGGAACAACTGCCGGAATACAAAAATTCCGATCACGACAAAATATAGCAAAACTGGCCAAAGATTCATTTAGACAATGGAACGAACGCACTGCCGGAGATCCTGCGACTGCAAACGATCCTGATAAATTGTATAGCTTTGCACAAAAAATGGCGCCCAGGGTTAAAAATCTTCCACCTCCGCCTGCATCAATTACCCCGGCCAATGTGTTACAATATTTTGATACCGTGACCGGCTTGGCCCTGGCCGGCCCGTCATATAGAGATGCCCCCGAAGCCGAGCCAACATCCACTATCGGAAGTACACATGCCAATCCCAAAGCAGCTACAAAACTAGAGATCAAGGGTCACGAATACAATTACAATCCAGGAACACGAGCTTGGACCAACGAAGCCGGTGCGTCAATAACCAATCCCAATGATATAGAGATATTGAATCAAAAAGCATACGAGCAGGCAAAAGCAGGAACACAACAACCTAGTGCCAACACAGAACCTGCACAAGTAGCGGGTCAACCAGCAACGCCAGCAGCAACCCCAACCCCAACAACCTCGGCGCCAACGGCATCTACTCCAACACCTACAACACCAACTGCGTCGGCTCCGGTGACCCCAACAACTACTGTACCAACACCAGCAACCCCTACAACACCAACAGCATCTACTCCGACACCGGCTCCAAATACAGTCACTGATTATTCAAATTTCTTTAAAATGGAGCCCACTGCTACTTCGTCAGCAATAGCACAAGGAATAAATCAAATAGGGCAACCTACAACACAAGCACCAACGGGTTTTGCAGGAACACAACAACCTAGTGCCAACACAGAACCTGCACAAGTAGCGGGTCAACCAGCAACGCCACCACGTGATATCAATGCACGACGTGCTGCACGAGACAAAATACGATTTGCCCCGCCAGCACCGGTTGCAACCCCGCCACGTGATATCAATGCACGACGTGCTGCACGAGACAAAATACGATTCGCACCACCTGCCGAAACTCCAGCGCCAGTAGAACAACCCACTGGATTACAATTTAAAGGACGCCAACGTTATGCGCCACACGGAAATACAGAGACCACAAAAGGTCAAATTCATAACGGACAATTGGTTAAAGCCGGTCTTGAAAATCTCGATACTCCCATAGTAGAAGACAATGGTGTAGACTTTGCGGCTTTGTTATTTGATAAAATGAAGAAACAATCATGATACTAATCGAAGGCGGTAACGTTTTTAAAGACGCTAAGAAAGTTCCTATTACTCAACGTATTAATAGAAACGATGTGCCCACAACTGTAAAGTGGTTAGAACAAATTACAGGTTTAAATTTAAAAAACGAATTATTGGGCAGCACTGGCGTTACTGAAACAAGTGGTGATATTGATCTAGCACTTGATGGTAATGTGATCAAGAAAGATGCAGTTGTTGGAGTATTGACCAGCTGGTGCAAAAAGCAAGGCATACCCGAAGACCAAATCATCAACAGCAAAGCCAAGGGCAAAGAGCCAGCACATTTAGATCGTTGGATTGATGCTACCGGTATTGAAGTGCATTTTCGTTGCCCGATCAACGGCGATCCCAAGCGTGGATATGTACAAGTAGACTTCAACTTCTTGACCAACATGAAGTGGAGCAAGTTCATGTTGGCAGCAATGCCGCCGGACAGTCGATTTAAAGGTGTAGACCGTGCTGTGTTGTTTAACAGTATTGGTAAGACACTGGGCGTTAAAGTAAATGTTATAAGTGGAGTACATGCTAGAGATACCAATGAATTAGTCACAGACGATCCTGCAGTATTGGCAAGATTATTGCTAGATGGACGTGGTACGGTAAAGGATTTAGCCAGTGTAGAAAGCACAGTTGGCGCATTGCGTAACGATCCCAAACGAAAAGAAAAGTTACATGACTTTGCCGATTATCTATCAAAGACCGGAAGAGTATTGCCCGAACAAGCCAGCAGCGAACATCCCAGTGAATGGTTTAGACATATCAATAACAAGTTAAAATGAAATATTCAAACGGATTTATACAGATGTTGACCGAAGGTGCACGTACTCCGCACCCCGAAGACTTTATCTTTCAAGGCAGTGAATCGGCAATGGCCGTGCTCGATGCCATGGCCGGTGCTGTACAAAAGCCACAGTCGGTAACAATCAAATGGGACGGCTCGCCGGCCATAGTGTTTGGACGCAGAACCACTGATGGTAAGTTCACCATGAACTACAAAGAGTACATTGGCAATCCCGGCGGACAAGTCACAAGCGCACAAGAACTGTTGCAGTACTATCAACAGAATGGCAAAAACATGACCGTGGGCGAAAAGTTGGCCAAAGCATTTAATGCCGTGGGTTCAATATGTCCTCCCGCATTTAAAGGTTTTGTTCAGGGCGATCTAATGTGGACCGAGCCCGGTGTTGACATTATCGAAGACGATGGTAAGTTTGTTTTTAAACCAAACCCACACGGGGTAACATACAAAGTGCCGGCCAATGGCGACGTAGGCAAACAAATAGCCGGGCGACAAATCGGCCTAGCAGTACACAGTTACGGCAGTGACATACAGTCCAGTGCTGATACTCCGTTAGTGGGAAGACAAACCATGGACGGGCTAGGCGGACTAACTGGAACAAATCAATACATCACGGTGTTCACCGGCAACATGAATACTAGATTTCGAATGAAAACCCCGACTAGATTGATAGATTCTGCTAAACGAGCAATTAATAATTTTTCCATAGCCGGCGGCAATGACTTTTTGGCAAGCCTAACCGGCTCTAGTAAATCGGCTCTTCAAACCTACTACAATAGAAAAGTCACTGGACAAGCAGTAGACGGTAACTGGCTACAAAGCAAACTGTCAAAGCCACAGTTTGCAGTATTTGCCGCAAAAGAAAACAAGCCCATTGTACAGGCACTAGACCAAGTTTACAGTGCAATAACCGCAGTCAAATTGGCACTTTTGGCCGAATTAGAGCCACAAGTTGGTGGCATAGAGCAGTACGTGGGCGATACCCCTAAAGGCGAAGGATTCAACATCGACAGTCCTGTGGGCTTTATAAAACTAGTAAATCGCGGAGTTTTTAGTGCCGCTAATTTCGCAGGAAGAGCATAGGTTTTTTAAAGAAAAGCTAAATATTTACATGCAGTCCTAGGACTCATTATTTTTAAAGGAAAAAGAAAATGGCAGTTTTTACAAGAATTAACGGCGACGCAGCTGGTGTATTAAACGTTGACGCAGGTCGTTCGTTTGCAAACGGTGCAGTTATCAATACAGGTATTGCAGCTCCAATTACATTCACTAAAGTTACTCTAACAAACGGTAACTTGGCAGCTGAATTAACAACAGGTGGTGCAGTAGAATCTATTATTCGTGCAGTAGAGCAAAACGCTACTGTATTGGCATACCAAGTTGATAGCACACCACAAATCAGTATCATTACTGAGCGTAGTGGTTGGGCTAGCGATGCAGCTATCCAAGCATTTATTATTAGCTCAGCTTATGTTGCTACTGGTAACGTAAACTATTATGCTAACGTTACAGCTTCTAACGTATACTTAGGCCCAGCTCAAGTTACAGTTTCAAGCTCAAACGGCTTCAAATTAGCTTAATCTAAATTAGATTAGAACAAAAACCCACTTAGGTGGGTTTTTTGTTGACTAAATATTCTTATGTCAATATACACTCTTTACACCTTGGTAGATATCACTCCCACAGGAATGACTCGTGGTGCGGAATGTCTTGAAAGAAGTCAACAACGCAATTGGGAAACAGTTCTACAGGCAATAGGCCTAGTGGCACAACCCACATCAATCATTGACTGTGACCAAATTGTCATTGATGTTAAATGGACCGAATTCGGAGAATTCTTTGAAGGCGAGCATAAAATTTGGAGCTGGAGATTTTCAGTCGAACACAGTGATGTATTTGAACGAGGCGATAATCCAGTGGCTAGATTAGAAGAAGTATTTGAACAAGTGCCGATCATAACCGGACTTGAAGAAACTGCACGATTCATGCTACCTATCTTTTATCCCTATGGTGCTATCAAAAATATATACTTTAAGAAAAATATATAGTCAATAAATACTAATTGATGCTCAGGCACCGCATAGGCTCATATTAAGGCACACATTAAGGCATATTTAGAAGCGTCGTAATACCACGAAAGAACAAGATGGCCGGTACGGAAATTGAAAAGAAAAGCCTAGAGGCGCACGTAGAGTTATGTGCTGAAAGGTATAATAGTTTGGAAACAAAATTAAACAATCTAGAAACCCGTATGGACAAACTAGAGACACATCTGTTGGACATCAAAGAGAGTTTAACAGAAAAATCTGATGGTCCTTATAAAACTATAATTACAATCGGAACCAGTATACTGGGTGTCATGATAGCAGGTATCATAACTCTATTAGCGACCCACTTCAAATAAATTATGCGAATCGTAGAACTATTAAATAACATTACATTACCCATTACCAATGAAGAAGCGGAAGTATTAGATTTATTAAATGACCGCAAAGCATTGCCCAAATCCGAACTAGATGCTAGACAACAGATTATGGCAAATCATTTGGTAAACAAGGATGTATTGTATAGAATCAACGAAAATGGTCGCATCAGCTACAAAAAAAGAATACGCTAAACAAGCACGAGAAGTAATAGAACTTACCGCCAGATTTCTCGGCGAATGGACCGAACAACAGGTCCAACAAATAGCAATAAAAGAAAATACCCCTTATATTTGGCCCTTGGGCAACTCGGGATATGCCATTGGTAATCGCCGAATCCTAGCCGATCACGGATATTGGCAGTTACAAAACACAATGCAAGAAAAGGTGCACATATTTGACAATAAATTGAGTGCAGTGTTCTATTGCTTATGTGAACAAAAGGGCTATAACAAATTATCAGAATCGATTAGAAGTGCCGACTCGGTGGTGCTGAAATTAAAAAATGATGTTGTTCACTACGAAGCCAGTGTGGAACGGGCAATTAAAAGTCGGAAATCGGATAGCATAAATATTTGGAGTGCACGATTAGATGATGCAAGATTGCGCCTAAAAACCGCAAATAATCAATTGCAGAAATCGTTAACAAGTGCTAAATATATAAAATATTGGGAATAAGTAACCATGCGATTATCAGAAATGACAAACCAGCCTAGAGCTAATAAAATTAACCGAGTAGTTGAAAGCCGCTTTGGTTTTAAAATAGATTATGACAACCTAACGTTCAAGAAAGCCTATACGTTAGCAAAAGGAATTACCGAGAGCCTTAGCCAAGTCAAGCGTTCTCATGATGCACACACAATCCAACAGAATCCCAAGTACATGGAATTGCTAATGGTTCGTGAAAGTTTGAACCGTTGGATGGTAGAGAATAAGCAACAGCTTATAGTAGAGAGTGAAATGGCCAAAGCCGAAGCAACGCTGGCCGCAAAAGATATGGTTGATAGCATTCAAGACATGCTAGAGAAGATTGGTAAAATGCAGAACGAACAATTGCCTGCGCTCCTAGATACAATCCGTGACCAAATAGGTGAGCAACAAGCAGAAGCCTTCAAGGGATCTGTGACACCACTTCTACAACAACTATGGCAACAACTAAGTGATGGTCGTGCAAGTGCCGACAGTGCAGCACGTGCACTAACTGGCGAAGCTACTCCAGACATGGGCATGGGCGGTGGAATGCCCGGTGGCGAAATGGGTGCTCCAGCCCCGGCAATGGGAGCTGCTCCCGAGCCAGAACCAGCTGGTGATGCATTTGGCGGAACAGATGCTGCAGCCGGTGGCGAAGAAGAATTAGGTAGAGAGCGTCGTTAATGCGTTATAGAGAATTCGCATTAGTTGAAAATCCCGTAGATGAACCCGAAGATCTTTCGGCTTACATCGAGGATGATCTTGATCCGACTACAATGTCGGCATTGATGGATGTGTTGCATCGTGTACAGGCAAATGCCAAAGATGCAACAATTCCAAAAATCTCAAGAGAAGCCTTGATACGATTGGTACAAAACATGCCCGGTGGCGAATCCTTTGACAAGAACGCATTGGATCAAGCCAAGGACAAAGACGATACAGTTAAAAACATTATTAAATCAATTGACGAAGATGACAATGGTGTAATGTATGTTTACATCAACCCGGTAGAACCAATGGACGACCCCGACGCAGGTATGCCTGCAGGAGCAACTCCAACTCAAACTGCTCCAGAAAAAACAGTTAGCGCAATGGCTAATCGTGCCCTAGGCAGTCGCTCATAATCATTGACAATCCAAAATAAATAATTTATAATACTTACTATAAGGAGAGTATCATGAAGAAAGTCCTATCACTATTAATTCTAACTTCGGCGTTAACTGCCGGTGCCGAAGCCTGTTGCTATCGCGGCGGATATTATCATCATGGATACAACGGTGGTTGGGTAGCACCTGCTTTGATTGGTGGCGTTATTGGATATGAAATGGCACAACCTCGCACAGTGGTTGTTGAGCAACCGCCTGCAGTTGTTTACACACAACCTCCAATGGTGGTACCGCAACCGGGTTATGCACCTCCTCCAGTGGGCTATCACTATCAACAAATGGTTAACCCACAAACAAATCAATATCAATTAGTATTGGTACCAAACTAAAATGAAACTACGCAAACTACGCCGTAAGTTATACATTGCCATCTTTAGGCACGACCTAAAACGCGAGCAAAAGATTTGGTATAAAATTCTTAAAAAGTCAATTAAGAAAAAACACACAACGGACATTAGATAATGGCTTATTCAGATAAAGTTATTGACCACTACGAGAACCCACGCAATGTGGGTTCGTTCGCTAAGGACGAAACAGGTGTAGGTACTGGTATGGTAGGTGCGCCGGCTTGTGGTGATGTAATGAAACTACAGATAAAGGTCGAGAATGGAATCATCACAGACGCCAGATTCAAGACATATGGTTGTGGTTCAGCGATTGCGTCAAGCTCTCTTGTTACAGAATGGGTTAAAGGCAAAACGTTGGACGAAGCAAGAACTATCAATAATAGCGCAATTGCTGAGGAACTTGCTCTCCCACCAGTCAAGATCCACTGTTCAATACTTGCCGAAGACGCCATCAAAGCGGCAGTAGACGACTACAAGGCCAAGAATGCCGAATCGGCCTAACATTGTTATTTTTGCTTATCCCGGATACACAGGCGGTAAATTTTTAATAAATTGTTTGGGACTTAGCGACAGTTGTTGCTTTCAAGACATACACTTGGTCGAGCAACAACTCAACAATCAATTCTCCCCACAAGACAAAATCAATTACTTACTAGACAAACTGGCCAGTACTGTTACTTGGCAAGATCTAAATCTTGGCGATTGGCAACTGTTTGGAGTTGATTGGCACAATTTAACAGATCGACCCGAATTATTTGATCATGACAAATTACTGTTTACAGTTGCACACGATCGAGAACGATTAACCGAATTAGTAAACAAGTTTCCTTCAAGTCCTCGTGTTTATTTTATAAAAAATCAAAAGTTTTTAGATTGGAGATTTAAAAATAATTCTCGTAACGGAGAATTTTATAATGACTATATCTTAGACAATTTAGAATTAATTAATAATTGGGACTCGGATGATTTTTTAGACAAGGAAATTTGCATAAACAAAATAAAAATGTTTTACAACAAGTTTGGATTAACCGACTTCAATCAAATTTTTATAGAAGCATACTATGATAAGTATATTTCAACGTTGGAAAAATTAAAAAAATGATTCAACTCACTGAAGCTGCAAAAACAAAAATAAAAAAACTCTTAGACAAACGTGGCGGAGTTGGAATCCGTCTTGGAGTTAAAACAACAGGTTGCAGTGGACTTGCTTATGTGTTAGAATACGTAGATGCTTATCCCAATGACAATACATTAATCAATTATGCACAAACCGAGTTTGCAGTATTTGTAGATAAAAAGTCAGATGTTTATTTGACCGGCATGACAGTAGACTATGTACGAGAAGGCCTAAACGAAGGATTCAAGTTCAACAACCCCAATGAACGTGACCGTTGTGGTTGCGGAGAAAGTTTTAGAATATAATGATAAAATCTCAATACAATTATACACCAATTTCAAGAACCACAGTAGATGGCAAACGACATTATTGTTTGCCCGATGGTAGCAAAGTTCCCAGCGTAACAACTATCTTGGACCGTACTGCTCCTGCAGAAAAACGCGAAGCACTACAAAACTGGGGCAATGCCATTGGACATGAACGTGCACAACAGATAACTACAGAGGCTGCCAACCGTGGTACACGTATGCACAGTTATCTAGAAGCATACATTCTTAGCGATGACATGAAACCTTTGCCCACTAACCCCTACGCACATCCCTCGTGGTTCATGGCCGCACAAGTAATACTGGAAGGCTTGTGCAATGTGGATGAATTTTGGGGCAGTGAAGTTCCTGTTTATTACAGTGGCCTGTATGCAGGTACTACAGACTGTATTGGAGTATGGAAAGGTAAGCCTGCTATCTTAGATTTTAAACAAAGCAACCGAGTCAAAAAGCGCGAGAACATTGGCGATTACTTTATTCAACTTGCTGCCTATGCAGCAGCACACAATGAAACATATGGTACTGAGATCGATACTGGTGTAATTTTGATGGCAGTTCAGCCTAAATTACTTGAAGATCAGACATATAGCAAGCCCGAATACCTTGAATTTGTTATCGAAGGAGACGAGTTTCGGTACTGGACTGCGGAGTGGATGAAACGTGTTGAATTGTATTATCTAATGGCCTAATATGGAAAAAGTAAAATTTAGAAGTCTAGATATTCCTATTATTAGGAGTTGTAATTTAAGTTGTGGCGGATGCTTGACATTCTCGGACAATAAAAAAATCAAAGGCCTAGTTGATCCCGAAGAAAGCAGACCCTGGTTAGAGTACTGGAGTACAAAACTCGATCCCGACATGGTTACAGTATTTGGTGGCGAGCCGTTGTTACATCCTAACTTTGTTGAATGGTATAAAATAATCAAAGAATATTGGCCCAATACATATCCCAGAATCAACACCAATGGATATTATCTAGATCGACTGTTTGATCGTGTTGAAGATTTTTTCACAGAAGAATTACAACCAAAAATTATTATCAGTATACAGACCGAAACCGAGCCGTATCTGTCAATGGTTAGACAAAACATTGCCACACTCAAGCAACTGATACAAGAACACTACAGTAAAAAATATAAAAATGTTAGATGGGAACTTTGGTTAGACGAACCCGAACTAAACAAAGAATGGTGGAGATTGGATCGCGATGTGCCTATCTCAGAGATGCCGGCAGGAACTACCAGTATACCAATTTGGCTCACTATAACCGAGCAGTATCAAGCACATTGGCAAGCACACTATCAAGGCAGCGGGGAAACACTGTTGCCCTATTACGACTATAACGATCAGTATGCTGCCAGCAATCACAATATTTGTCAGTCGTCACCGTTTGTTAATTTGTACGAAGGTAAAATCTACAAATGCCCGACTGTGGCAGTATTGCGCCATACGCTGGAAACGCACGGAATCGCCGACAAGATCGAGTGGCAAGATTACCTAAACAAGTACGAATACTTGGACACCAATTCCACCGACGAAGAAATTGCTGCGTGGTTTGTCACGCAAAAACTGCCGGAAAATGTCTGTAACATGTGCGGATTTACCGGCCCAAATAGCTCGGGCGGGCATATCAACCGACACGAGCTCAAGCCCGGCTGGAAAATCAAGCCGGTGACAATGTTGCCTCGCACTTGACAAAAACGCTAAATACACTAATATAGTAAGGTTTAGAGTATGGCAATTGTCCAAATTTCCCGTATACAAATACGACGTGGTTTAAATCAAGATCTACCACAATTAGCCAGCGCCGAGATGGGCTGGAGTGTAGACACACAACAATTATACATTGGTAATGGCACTATCGCAGAAGGCGCTCCCGAAACCGGTGTAACCGAGATTTTGACAACTGCGTCATTGGCACAACTTACCAGTGCATTAACTGCTAATATTGCAAGTGCTCAAGCAAATTTACAAGCCTACGTGGGCGCTGCCGAAGCAAATGTTGCTTCTTTTGTCAGTAATGTAGAAGCAGCAATTGGCGCAGTGGTATCAACAAATTTATCTCTTGGCGCATCTAGTTCGGGGCCTATTGCAATATTCAGTGGTAACGACGCAGTAATGACATACAGTCTGAACCAAGGTGGAACAAGACAACGTACCGGTACACTAAAAGCCAGTAGAATTGGCAACAGTGTTGTGTTTGATGATGATTATAACGAAACCAGTACCAGCGATATAATAATTAATGTTACAGCCAACAGCTCGTATGGCAACATCAATTATACCACAACTACAGCAACAACTATCTCCTATACACTTAGAACTTATTAATGTGGAAATTAGAAACTAGCGAGCGTCTTGCTTGCTGGCGTGACTTTCGAAAAAGCCTAGACCTATTGCCTCTAGACTCTGCAATTCAAGCAACAGCCGAATTTTGGCAAAAATGCCCATTCAATCCCTACTATTTGGATCCTGTTGATCCCGAAAGTTGGCCCACTGCATGGGAACTTATCTCCGAAAACTACTATTGTGATCTTGCTAAAGCCTTGGGTATAGTGTATACTATACACTTTAGCGGACACGAACTAGATTTAAATCCCGAAATACACATATATAATGACCCTGAATCGGGCTATGTGTATAACTTATCTGTTTTTGCAAATGGGAAATATGTTGTTAATTTTCTTGACGGCAAGATTGTAAATATTGAATCGATAAGTAAAAAGTTAAAACTAAAACATCGCTATAGCGGAAAAGAATTAAAATTATAAGAGGTATCAATTGACAACTATTCAAGTAACAAAAAGAAACGGCAACCGAGAGCCGCTGAATCTAGAAAAATTACACCAAGTGGTAATTTGGGCCACCGAGGGCATAACTGGAGTAAGTGCCAGCGAAGTAGAAATAAAAAGCCACATACAGTTTTACAACGGAATTAAAACTGCAGACATTCAAGAGACCTTGATCAAAAGTGCTGCTGATTTAATCAGTGAAGAAACTCCCAACTATCAATATGTAGCAGGGCGTTTGATCAATTATCATTTGCGTAAACAAGTTTATAACGATTATAAACCATGGCCGTTGTTGCGCTTGGTCATGAAGAATACCGAATCGGGTTTTTATGATCGAGATTTGATTACGGCCTACACCGAAGACGAGTGGAATCAGTTAAACACCTATATTCGACACGAACGTGACGAAACGTTTACTTATGTGGCCATGGAACAATGGCGCGGCAAGTACCTGGTACAAAATCGAGTAACAGGAGAAATATTTGAAACTCCACAAATGGCCTATATGCTGATTGCGGCCACACTGTTCCAAAGCTATCCTCAAGAAACACGACTACAATGGGTTCGAGATTATTATGACGCTATTTCAAATTATGATGTTAGCTTGCCTACTCCGGTTATGGCAGGTGTACGCACCCCGCAAAAACAATTCAGCAGTTGTGTCCTTATTGAGTCTGATGATAGTCTTGACAGTATTAATGCCACTAGTAGTGCGATTGTGCGCTATGTGAGTCAAAAGGCCGGCATTGGCTTGGGCGTTGGCTCAATACGTGCTCTTGGTTCGCCGATTCGCAATGGTGATGCTTACCACACAGGCATTACTCCTTTCTTGAAACTGTTTCAAGCCGCCACTAGAAGTTGTAGCCAAGGTGGTGTACGTAACGGTGCAGCCACTGCTTACTATCCCGTATGGCATCTCGAAATTGAAGATATGTTGGTTTTAAAGAACAATAAAGGCACAGAGGATAACAGAGTACGCCAGATGGATTATGGCGTCCAATTCAACAAATTAATGTACGAAAGACTTATCACAGGCGGCAATATCACATGTTTTAGCCCCCATGATGTGCCGGAAATGCGTGATGCTTTCTATAACGATCAAGATCGGTTTAAAGAGCTATATGAACGAGCCGAGCGTAATCCCAAACTACGCAAAAAGACTTTCCCGGCCGCAGAGTTGTTTGCCAAGTTCATGCAGGAACGCAAAGACACCGGACGTATCTATTTGCAAAACATTGACCATGCAAATACACACAGTCCATTTATGGAGGAACTGCATCCAATTAAACAAAGTAATTTATGTGCCGAGATTGACTTGCCTACACGTCCGTTAAAGGATATCAACGATCCTGATGGAAGAATTGCATTGTGCACATTAAGCGCAATTAACTGGGGCAATGTTAAATCGCCTCGAGACTTTGAGAAAATGGCAACATTGGCAGTACGTGGACTAGATGCATTACTAAGCTATCAAAACTATCCAGTGTTGGCTGCAGAGTTGAGCACACGAGAATTTAGACCCTTGGGAATTGGTGTCATTAACCTTGCTTACTTTTTAGCCAAGAACGGAGTTAGTTATAGTGATCCTGAAGCATTAGCATTAGTGGACGAATATGCCGAAGCATGGAGCTACTATTTGATCAAGGCGTCGGCCGACTTGGCTCAAGAACAAGGTGCCTGTGAAAAATGGCGAGAACTAAAATATGCAGATGGTAGACTACCCATTGACACTTATAAACGAGAAGTCGATGAATTGGTTTCGCACCAAGAGCGTATGCCCTGGCGTGCACTGAGAGAACAGATCCTAGACACCGGCATTCGTAATGCCACACTAATGGCCGGCATGCCAGCAGAAACATCGGCACAAATATCAAATGCCACAAACGGATTCGAACCACCAAGAAGTTATGTAAGTGTAAAACAAAGCAAGCATGGCGCATTAAAACAAGTAGTACCCGAGTACAGAAGATTAAAAAACAAGTACGAACTATTATGGGATCAAAAATCACCCGAAGGCTACTTAAAAATCTGTGCAATATTTCAAAAATACATGGACCAAGGCATTAGTGTCAACACTTCGTACAATCCTAGATTCTATGAAGACGAAAAGATCCCTATGAGTGAAATGCTCAAGCATCTGGTCCTGTGCTACAAATTCGGAATCAAGCAACTTTATTATTTTAACACTAACGACCAACAAGGCGAAATAGATGTTAACACTATAGCATTCAACCGACAAGAA
>Ga0007809_10000106_pt1 | contig 32797 bp, 26 predicted proteins | sample CryBogCBE02Aug07_FD_60383 | JGI IMG/M metagenome (GOLD analysis project Ga0007809, IMG submission 60383) | Freshwater microbial communities from Crystal Bog, Wisconsin, USA - CBE02Aug07 | ecosystem: Environmental > Aquatic > Freshwater > Lake | place: Crystal Bog, Wisconsin, USA | collected...
GTTCTTTGTACGTCACAGGCTGAGTGGTCACTGGGGTGGTGTTGGCAGACGAACCCGTCAGCGCCTCCTTGGGTGCCATGGCGACAATCAAACCAGCAATGATCACGCAGCCAATCAGCGCAAATGGCCATGGGTTACTGGCTCGACCTTGATGGAAAGCATGTCGCTGTACAAAAAACTGTCGAATCAATGCACCGGCCAACATCATCACGACCAAAATAATCCAGTGCTGGGGATGGCTATACAAGAAGCCATAATGGTTGCTCATCATGGCAAAAATCACAGGCAAGGTGAAATAGGTGTTGTGCACGCTGCGCTGCTTGCCGCGTTTGCCGTGCATGATCAACTCCTCAGCGGGCAACTTCGGCCCGGTGGTCATGGCTTGCACCACTTTGCGTTGTCCAGGGATGATCCAAAAAAACACGTTGGCCGACATGCTCGTGGCAATCATGGCACCCATTAATAAAAAGGCAGCACGACCCGCAAACCAATGACACGCCAAATAGGAAGCCAGCGTGATCACGAGTAACATCACTCCCCCGACCCAAAGCTCCCCATTTTCACGAAACCCCAACCACTGGCACACTCGGTCGTACACCAACCAAAACACCACTAAAAAAGCCAGCGCCACTGCAATTGCCTCACCAGGCGTCCAAGGCATCAACGACTGATCAATCAAAAATGTCTTGGCGTTGTAGAGATAGAGTACAGAAAAAAGTGCAAAACCACTCATCCAAGTGAAGTAACTTTCCCAATAAAACCAATGCAACTTACTGTGGATTTTCTGCGGGGCCACCATATATTTTTGTGGATTGTAAAAACCACCCCCATGCACAGCCCACATGGCACCATCCACCCCTTTTTCCAATAAGTCGGGGGACGTGGGCTTGACCAAATTGCTATCAAGGAAAACAAAATAAAAGGACGATCCCACCCAAGCTATGACCGTGATCAAGTGCAACCAACGCAATAGCAAATTGGCCCACTCTAGAAAATAGGGATCCATGACTCTAAACTCCGTTCAACAAATAAATAGGTGAGTTGCACGTTATGGGTGCAATGCATTTTGAAACTCTTTTTGCAACTCATTTTTCAATTAAGGGCCCACCCAACAATGACTCAGTCCCTTAGGCTTGAATCAGTTCTTGGAGTTGCAACAACCTAGCCGCCACCGACACTGCAATCACCTCAGGCTCCTTGCCCTCAATACCAGGTAAACCAATCGGGCACTCGACCGTGTCAAGCTCCTCTTGAGTGAAGCCACGCTCGAGCAATCTTTTTTGAAAAGTTGCCCATTTAGTCCCACTACCAATCAGCCCCACACTGGCCAAATCGTGGAGTCGTCTTTGACGATGCAAACATCGCGCCACAATGTCCAGATCCTCTGCATGGCTAAAGCTCATGATCAACACATGGGTTTGAGGCCTGAGGTCATCCACCGCCATTTGCACAGGCTCTGAGTGCTCCATTTGCACGCTGGGGAAGGCTTGCTGGAGAAGCATATCCTCCCGTGAGTCGATCCAAGTCAACTCCCAAGGCAGCGTGCACATGACCTTCATCAAAGCTTGCCCAACATGACCCGCTCCAAAAAGAGCCAAGTGCGGCTCCTCCTTTTGTAAAGTCTTGGCCAAGCGAGCTCGGTCTTGAGCAAAAACGCACTCAAAGCTCAAATTCACAACCCCTCCGCAGCATTGCCCCAAACTAGGCCCCAAGGGGTAGCGTAGCACCTTGACTGTGTTGTCTTCCAGGCTGAATGTATGGGTGGCCAAGGCAGGATTTTGTGGGCTATTGAGCATCGCACGGGCCACTTCTGTGGCTTGGTACTCGAGCTGGCCACCGCCCAAGGTGTTGAACTGAACGCTGTCTTGAAAGACCGCCATCCACGCCCCTTCATCTCGAGGGGCCGATCCCCGCACCGATTGAACGCTCACCAGCACAGCGCACTCATGCTGAGGGAGCGTTTGTAGTGCAGTCAAGAACTCGGTTAAGTGCCTATTCACCGCAAAGGGCAGTCTTCAGATGAGCTCAAGCGTGAGCGCCAGAACGTAGCGCTTCGCAAGCCATCAAAATGCGCTCGGGCGTTGCCGGTGCATCCATATTGAGCGGGACTTGGTGGTTGGCACTGGCACTGACCGCATCACGCAGAGCAAAGTATGTCGAGAGCGCCAACATCAATGGAGGCTCACCCACGGCTTTACTGTAAAAAGGCGTGGGCTTGACGTTGCTGCCATCAAAGAGTTTGACATTGAAGTGCTCCGGGATGTCTCCTGCGACGGGGATTTTGTAAGTGGAGGGTCCGTGGGTCAACAATTTACCCTTACCACTCCAGATGCACTCTTCCATGGTGAGCCATCCCATGCCCTGGACATAGCCCCCTTCAATTTGCCCCATGTCAATGGCAGGATTGATACTTTGACCCACATCGTGCAAGATGTCGACTCCTTTGAGCCACCACTCTCCGGTCAAAGTGTCGATCTCGACCTCACTCACCGCGGCACCATAGCAGTAGTAATAAAAAGCACGCCCCCAAAGGGTGTTGAAGTCGTAGGCAATTTCAGGGGTTTTATAAAAACCTGTGACCGACAAGCCCACACGGTCCAACCAAGCCTGGAGGATCAAATCTTTCCAAGGCATGCTCTTGCTTCCAAACCAAGCATGGTTTTGAGCAAAACTTACATCTGAGGGAGAGCACCCCAGATGTTTGGCCGCCACATGGCTCAAACGCTCACGCATTTGCAAACAAGCATGGTTGATGGCGGCCCCGTTGATATCAGCACCGCTGGAGGCAGCTGTTGCGGAGGCATTGGGGACTTTTTGAGTATCGGTACCCGTTACCCGAACATGATCGACAGATATCCCCAAGCCGTCCGCAGCCACTTGGGCCATCTTGGTATTGAGGCCCTGCCCCATCTCAGTTCCGCCGTGGTTCACGCTCACTGAGCCGTCTTGATAGATGTGCAGTAGTGCTCCGCCTTGGTTGAGCATGGTGGCGGTGAAACTGATACCAAATTTCAAGGGCACCAAAGATAATCCACGTTTTTTGTGAGTATGTTTGGCGTTGAACGCTTGAACCTGGGCTCGGCGAGCTTGGTAGTCGGACTGAACTTGCAATTGGTCAATGATCTTATCGGTCACCCAGTCCTCAATTTGCTGTCCGTATTGAGTGGTCATGGACTCTGAATTGCCAGACTTTTTGGGGTCTTGGTATAAATTGACCAAGCGGACTTCAAGCGCATCCTTACCCAGGCGCTGAGCGATCTCTTCAATAACGGTTTCAATGGCAAACATGCCTTGTGGTCCACCAAATCCTCTAAAGGCGGTGGCACTTTGCATATTGGTCTTGCAGCGATGCGTGATGACCTTCAAATTGGGCAAGTAGTAGCAATTGTCGATGTGCAAAAGTGCACGGTCGTTCACAGGTCCAGAGAAGTCAGTGCTGTAGCCACAACGCGAGTAAAGTACCACATCGACACCTAAAATTTTGCCCTGATCATCAAAGCCGACCTCATAGTCCGCTCTAAAGTCGTGGCGCTTACCAGTGATGGTCATATCATCATCACGGTTGACCCTGAGCTTGACAGGGCGCTGGAGTTTAAAGGCCGCCAAAGCTGCGCTTTGACTAAAGATACTGGCTTGCCCTTCTTTGCCGCCAAAGGCGCCACCCAAGCGGCGACAAATGACTTCAACATCATGCGTTGAGAGGTTCAAGGCCGCCGCGGCCTCGCGTTGATTGCCGTCGGGGTGTTGTGTCGAGACGTAGAGTGTTAATTGGCCGTCCTCTTTGGGAATGGCATACGTCACTTGCCCTTCAAGATAGAACTGCTCTTGTTGTCCGCAAGTGGTCTGGCCTTTAAGCCGATGTGGGGCTTGCTCAATCGCTTGGTGTGGGTTGCCCCGCGTGATGCCTTTGGAGGGCATGATGAATGAGCCTTGTTGCATGGCTTCATCGATGGTCAAAATGGCAGGCAACTCCTTGACCAAGACTTTGGCCTTTTTAGCTGCTTCGCGCGCATAAAGCATGTCACGCGCGACCACCACAGCCACAGGTTGACCCACATATTGAACAATTTTGTCAGCCAAAAAGGGATCATCATGAACGATGGGACCGCAATTATTCTCACCCGGTATATCCTCGGCGGTGTAGACGGCAATCACCCCATGTTGAGCCAATATCGCCGCCTTATCCACGCCAATACCGATCAACTCTCCATGTGCCACTGGAGACAGCACCAAGGCCGCGTAAAGAGTACCTGCCAATTCAGGCACATCATCGGTGTAAACCGCTTTACCGCTCACGTGCAAATGAGCCGACTCGTGGACCAACTCACGCCCTTGTTCGGCATTTTTGATCAACTGATTGATTTTGTCTGGAGCATTCATGATGGGCTCACTTCCAAGTCAAGAGGATGAATGAATTTCAACACCAAATTTCTAGCTAGCAAAGCTCGGTAAGCCCAAGTGGCACGCAAACCATCGCGAGGCGTAAAGCTTTGTGCAATAGCCTGATCGAGCTCGCTGGCCAAGACATCACTCACGCGTTGTCCTTCAAGGACTTTCTCAATCTTTTTCGCACGAGCAGGGAAGGGTGACAAGCCGTTGTAGGCCAAACGCACGTTGCTGAGCTTTTCACCGCTGAGCGTGAAACGCATTGCGGCACAGGTGGCAGAAATATCTTGCTCAAAACGTTTGCTCACCTTGTGAGCAGCAAAATGTTCGTTGGCTTTGAGCCTTGGAATGGTGACGTACTCAATGAACTCACCAGGCTGCAAGATGTTTTTCTTTATTCCGGTGTAAAAATCCTCAAGAGCAACCTCTCGGGTTTTCTTGCCAAGGCGTAAACCAAGCTTGGATCCGAGCGCCATCAAGCAAGGCATGCTGTCTCCAATGGGAGAGCCGTTGGCAATATTTCCTGCCAAAGTGGCCGTGTATCGAATGGGGGGGGAGCCAAAACGGCGAAGGACTTCAGAAAAATCGGGTAATTCTTTGGCACACAAGTGCATCACTTCTTGCAAGCCCACTCCTGCACCCACTTGCCAATGAGTGGGGTGCGTGATGACGGTTTGCAACTCCTTCACATGCCCGATGTAGACAATGTGATCAGGCCTGACAAAGTCTTTGTTGACTTGCAAGCCGATCTCAGAACTGCCGGCCACAAGCGTTGCTTGAGGATGCTCCAATAGGTAATGCGCCAATTCAGCCAAAGTGGCTGGTGAGACGAACTCATTGCCTTTTCGTGTTCTCACGACAGGCTGGACAATGAACTCCCCCTCCAAACTCAAGGTGGGATGCTCACTCCTTTTGATTTGCTTTAAGAGTTCAATGTCCTTGGGATCTTGAATGCTCAAACCGCTTGACTGGGCACAGGCCTTCTCAGCTGCATCAATGATGGGCTTGTAGCCAGTGCAGCGGCACAAATTTCCACTCAGTGCATCGGTGATGTCTTGTCGAGTGGGAGAGGGTGTGACTTGCGACATTTGCACCAAACTCATCACTATGCCTGGGGTACAAAAGCCACATTGAGACGCATGACAAGAGACCATGGCCTCTTGTATAGGGTGCTGAGCGCACCCTGGGCGAGTCAAACTCTCAACAGTCTTTAAAGACTTGCCATCCAGCGTTGGCAACAACTGAAGGCATGAGTTGACAGGAACGTAATCAATGGCTGAGGCGTCATGATTGAGCTCACCCACCAGCACCACGCAAGCGCCGCAATCACCCTCGGCGCAACCCTCCTTGGTGCCAGTACGGCGTAATTCTTCCCGCAAATAATTAAGCACGGTGGTCGTTCTGCGCTCACCCTTGACCTCCACCACTTGGCCATCCAGAGCAAAACGTACGGTATTGGTAACTTCTGACATGTTGAAATACTTTAATAGTGAATTGAATTGCTCCAAGCCCCAGGGTTCAAAGCAAAAATGAGCTTGAATTGATCCAGTCAGTGGGCCCAGCACATGAATACATTGACCTGGCAGTTGACAATTTTGGCAATTTTGGCAACTTCAAGAGCCACGGTAGGTGGAGTAACTCCAAGGACTGATCAATAAGGGAACATGATAATGCTGTTTGGCGCTAGAAACACCAAAATCGAGGTGTACCTCATCCAAAAATAAGGGTTCTGCCAAATCTGGACACCGAGTGCGAAAGTACTCTCCTGCACAAAAGCTCAATCGGTAGCGCCCGACCTGAAGTTGATCATTACCCAGCAATGGGCTTGGGGTTCGACCGTCAGCGTTCAAAACCCAATCACTGAGTTTTTCCACCTTTTCAGGCCAAAGGCGCGAGAGGGTCACCTTCATGCCCGCAGCAGGCACGCCGTGCATGGTATCCAACGCATGTGTACTCAATCCCATCGCAAACGACTCCCCATGAAATCAAAATCTTTCCCAAAGCTTCACGCTTGGGTCTAGTGATCAATTTTAGTGCTAGAACTTGGCGAGGATTCAACCCTTTGCCCAGAGGCGACAGACAAGAAACCGAATTAAACAATGCTTACGCCCAAGCCTTTTAAGCTAGACTATTGAATATGCGCCAAGTCCTATTTGACCCGCGCAGTTAAAGACCACCTCAATAGGGCTTTGTTGCTTTGCAGCATGGCCTGAGAATGCCCCACCCCTTTAACGCCCTTAAGTACCATGAGTCACTATGACAGCACCCGAGCTTACCCACGAGACCTCGTCGGATATGGCCCCACTCAACCCGAAGTCAATTGGCCTGGGCGCGCCAAAATCGCAGTCCAATTTGTATTGAATTACGAAGAGGGTGGTGAGAATAGTGTGCTCCATGGGGATCCTGGATCAGAGCAATTTTTATCCGAAATGTTCAACCCTGCGAGCTACCCTGCCCGGCACTTGAGCATGGAGAGCATCTACGAATATGGTTCACGGGTTGGCGTATGGAGAATATTGCGTGAGTTTGAAAAGCGAGATCTCCCACTCACCGTCTTTGGTGTTGGTATGGCGCTTGAGCGTCACCCGGAACTCTCTCACGCATTGCTCTCTTATGGCCACGAAATTGCCTGTCACTCGTGGCGCTGGGTCCATTACCAAGAGATGGCAGAGAGTCTGGAGAAGGAACACATCCGACAAGGCTTTGAGAGCATCCAATCACTGACACAAAAAAGTACCATGGGGTGGTACACCGGTCGAGATAGCCCCAACACGAGAAGACTCTTGGTTGACCATGGTGGCATTGAATATGACAGTGATTATTACGGGGATGATTTGCCGTTTTGGATGGAGGTCAAAAACTCAGTCGGTGTGACTCAACCCCACCTGATCGTGCCCTACACCTTGGACTGCAATGACATGCGCTTTGCACTTCCCCAAGGCTTTTCTCAAGCTGAGGATTTCTACATTTATCTCAGAGACAGTTTTGATGCGCTTTATGCTGAAGGTGAAGAGCACCCCAAGATGATGAGTGTGGGAATGCACTGCCGATTACTGGGTCGACCAGGTCGTATCGTGGCATTGCAAAAATTCCTGGATCACATCGCCAAGCATGACCGAGTTTGGGTTTGTAGGCGCATTGATATTGCCAATCATTGGCGAGCCAATCACCCCTATGAGCTTTCATGAGTATCTATCAGCTTGTGGGATGAGGCTTGGGTTAGACCGACTCTCTCTGCCTTGAGCTCACCCACGATAATCTCCAGCCTTGCCCCCGCTTCAATTTACCTGGCCCCACTCCAACATGCAGCAACAACTCTCACCGGCCCTGAATCTTAAAGACCTCAACTCTTTACCGCTTGAGGAGGTGATGAGCTCTTTGCAAGGTCTGTACGAACACTCCGACTGGATTGTCAAAGAAACCTTGGCCCATCGCCCTTTTAAAAGTGTGGCTCAGTTTCAATGGCAGTTGACACAAACACTTGAGTTGTCTTCACAGGAATCACAGATCCAATTGATCAAGGCTCACCCCGAGCTCACAGGCAAAGCGGCCATCCACAAAACCCATTTGACCCAGGACTCTCAAAATGAGCAATCCATGGCGGGTCTTGCTTTTTGTAGCCCCGAAGAATTCGAAGAACTGCAGCGACTGAACTCCGCTTATTCTGAAAAATTTGGTTTCCCCTTCGTTCTTGCAGTTCGTGGCCCGAGGGCTTTGGGCTTGAGTCGACAAGAGATTCTTTTGACCCTAAAGCGTCGACTTCGCAATACCCGAGATTACGAACAGCAAGAGGCCATTAGAAATATTCACCGCATTGCCGAGTTGCGACTTCATGAAAAAATGGGCATTCAAAGTCCTCAAGGCGAGATGATCTGGGATTGGCATGAGAGGCTTGCCAAGTATTCCGAGGACGAAGAGCTCGACGCCACGACCCACATCCGAAAACTGACTGCCACCTACATGACCGCCGCGCACCAATCGGTGGCCCAAGAAATTCGCCAATTGATGCTTGAGTGTGGCTTTGATGAAGTGAGCGTGGATGCGGTGGGCAACGTGGTGGGCAAGTACCACGCCAAGACGTCTACCTCCTCCTCGCCTTCTTCTCAGACCCTCATGATCGGGTCGCACTACGACACGGTTCGAAATGGCGGTAAATATGATGGTCGACTGGGCATTTTGACGGCATTGGCTTGTGTGCAGATGCTCCATCAAAGCCAAACACGCTTAGAGATCAATATTGAAGTTGTCGCCTTCTCTGAGGAGGAAGGTCAACGGTTTGCTGCAACCTTTTTATCCTCTAGTGCATTGTGTGGACAATTTCAATCGGACTGGCTCGAACAACTCGATGCCCAAGGTGTCACCCTAAGACAGGCCCTAGAGAGTGCCGGCTTGAACCCCCAAGACATTCCCAGTCTCAAACGCGAACCCAGTCACTATTTGGGATTCTTAGAAGTTCATATTGAACAAGGGCCCGTTTTGTGTCATCAACACTTGCCCTTGGGCATCGTGAGCTCCATCAATGGATCGGTTCGTTATCTTGGGAAAATTTTCGGCAGAGCTTGCCATGCAGGCACCACCCCCATGGACGATCGCCAAGATGCCGTTTGTGCCGCGGCCGAAATTGCGCTGAGCATGGAGCGATTGGCAAAAGACATGCCCACCACAGTCGCCACCATGGGGATGTTCAATGTTCCCAAGGGCTCCATCAATGTGGTTCCAGGGGAGGTTCAGTTCAGTCTGGACATGCGAGCCCCCAGCGATGAGTTGCGAGACGCGTTGGCAAAGAAGGTGTTGGCCGAAGCCCAGCGTATCTGCACAGCGCGTGGCGTCAATTTGGAGCTCCAACAGAACTTAATCATCAGCGCAGCCCCAAGCAATGAAAAGCTCAAACGCTGTTGGCACCTAGCCCTAGAGGAACTTGGGCTGCCCGAGTTTGTCCTCCCCAGCGGAGCAGGACACGATGCCATGAAAATGCACGACATCATGCCCCAAGCCATGCTGTTTGTTCGAGGCCTTAACTCTGGCATCAGCCATAATCCGCTAGAGAGCACCAGCGCCCAGGACATGCAACTGGCCATTGACGCCTTGTTACACGTTGTGCACCAAATTAATGCATCTTCAAACGAAAAACACTAAAAAGGTGCAAAGATATTGTCTCTTTGATCTTCTGACTTGAATCCGAATGCGAATTAGCTCCGATTTAATTTCATCAACGATGGTTCATTAAAGATGACCAAAGCCCAGTTGAATGCGCACCAAATCCGAGCGTTTATTGTCTACAATGGTACGGTGTAGGCACTGATATTGCTTCGTGATAATCAATTCTTAATGGAGTACAAGATGAGCAAATTTTCTTTTGGCAAGATTAAAAACGGTCTTGCCCTAGCCCTGAGCTTAAGTGGTGCCATGGCAATGGCGCAAAACACGCCCTTGAAGTTCCAGCTCGATTGGCGTTTTGAAGGACCTGCAGCCATGTTCTTGGTCCCAGAAACCAAGGGGTACTATAAGCAAGAAAAATTGGATGTGACTGTGGATGCTGGCAATGGCTCTGGTGGCACCGTGACCCGAGTGGCGTCAGGTTCCTACGACCTGGGATTTGCTGACTTGGCCTCTCTCATGGAGTTTCACGCCAACAACCCCGATGCACCCAATAAGCCTGTGGCCATCATGATGGTTTACAACAACACACCCGCATCCGTCATGGCTCTCAAAAAGTCTGGCATCAAGAGTCCTGCCGATTTGAATGGCAAGAAGTTGGGCGCGCCAGTCTTTGATGCTGGACGCCGTGCTTTCCCCATTTTTGCCAAGGCCAACAACATCTCCAATGTGACCTGGACAGCCATGGACCCCACCTTGCGCGAGACCATGTTGGTCAGAGGCGACTTGGACGCCATCACTGGATTCACCTTCACCTCTCTCCTCAATATTGAAGCACGCGGCGTCAAAGCAAGCGATGTCGTGGTCTTGCAGTACCCAGACTATGGGGTCAAGATGTATGGCAATGCCATCATCGCTTCGCCCAAAATTTTGAAAGAAAATCCTGCAGCGGTTCGCGCCTTCTTGAGAGCCTTTAGTAAAGGCATGAAAGACGTACTCGCTAAACCCGCAGAGGCCATCCAGAGCGTGAAAGCACGCGACGGCATCATCGATGTGGATTTGGAGATTCGTCGCTTGAAGTTGTGCCTCGATACTGTGGTCAATAGCCCAGACGCTCACAGCGAAGGTTTTGGACAAGTGAATGCTCCTCGCTTGGCGTTGATGTCAAGTCAAGTCTCAGACGCCTTTAACACCAAAACACGCGTCAACCCTGACACCATTTGGAATGCGTCTTACCTTCCAAGCGCCAAAGAGCTCAACGTGCTACCCCAAAAATAATGGTGGCGTCTACCACTCCATTCGTGGAGTTTAAAAATGTCTGGTTGGCTTATAACGATGAGTTATTGGCCAAGCAGCAATACGCCGTAGAGGACATCAACTTAGATATCCAAAGTGGTGAATTTGTAGCGATTGTGGGTCCCTCTGGTTGTGGCAAGTCCACCTTCATGAAACTCACCACAGGACTCAGACGCCCCACACGGGGTCTGATCCGCGTGAATGGGCAAGAGGTCACGGGCCCTTTAAAAATCAGCGGGATGGCATTCCAAGCCTCGTCTTTGCTGCCCTGGCGCACAACGCTTGATAACGTTTTACTGCCCCTAGAAATCGTGGAGCCGCATCGCTCCCAATTCAAAGCCAAAAAAGAAGAGTACGAGCACCGTGCCATTGAACTCTTAAAACGTGTGGGACTGGGTGGCTATGAGCGCCAGTATCCATGGCAACTCTCGGGTGGAATGCAGCAGCGTGCGAGCATCTGTCGGGCCTTGATTCATGAGCCCAAAATGCTACTCTTGGATGAGCCTTTTGGGGCCTTGGACGCTTTCACCCGTGAGGAGTTGTGGTGCATTTTGCGAGACTTGTGGACTGAACAACGTTTCAACGTCATTTTGGTGACGCATGATTTGCGTGAATCGGTATTTTTAGCTGACACGGTCTATGTCATGTCCAAAAGCCCAGGACGATTCATCGTCAAACGTGAGATCGACTTGCCAAGACCCCGAGACTTGGAGATCACTTACACCAGTGAATTTGCCGATGTGGTGCATGAACTGAGGAGTCACATTGGGGCCCTCAGAACTGGACAAGGTACAACAAGCCCCTCCAACCCTGCCAAATCCAACGCTCACCCTTGACTCACACCCAAGCCTTGCCAAGCCCACTTGCCCAACACTTCAACTGAAAAGACGTCCGCATGAAATGGTCTAAAAAGCTAGAAGCCAGCTCTCCTTGGATTTTGCTCATCTTCACACTGGTTTTGTGGCAAGTGTTGTGCAGTGTCTTTGAGGTGTCGGAATTTATTTTCCCAAGTCCAATCAAAATCGCGCAAGAGCTCATGCAGTACAGTGCCATCATTGCTGGGCACGCATGGAGAACCTATTGGGTCACCATGGCTGGGTTTGGATTGGCCATTGTTGTGGGCGTTCTCTTGGGATTTGTGATTGGTAGCTCACGCATTGCCTACACTGCGGTCTACCCACTCATGACTGCATTCAATGCGCTACCGAAAGCGGCCTTTGTCCCTATTTTGGTGGTTTGGTTTGGCATTGGAGTTGGCCCGGCCATCTTGACCGCATTTCTCATCAGCTTTTTCCCCATCATGGTCAACATCGCCACGGGCTTGGCCACCCTTGAGCCAGAGTTGGAGGATGTGCTCAGAGTCCTGGGCGCCAAACGCTGGGATGTATTGATGAAAGTGGGCTTGCCTCGCTCCTTGCCCTACTTTTATGCCTCTTTGAAAGTGGCCATTACACTGGCGTTTGTAGGAACCACGGTGTCAGAGATGACAGCAGCCAACGAGGGCATTGGCTACTTGCTGATCTCTGCAGGGTCTTCTATGCGCATGGGCTTGGCCTTTGCGGGCTTGGTCGTGGTCGGTGCCATGGCCATGATCATGTATGAGCTCTTTAGCTATGTAGAAAAGCACACCACGGCCTGGGCTCACCAAGGCTCTCAGAACCGATAGCCCTCGCCGCGCGCGCGGCACACTTTGGGGTGTCTCGCTCAAATTTGTCAATCTTTGATGTTTTTTGATGTCACTCAACTCGACTAGAATGCAGTCGTGCTTGTGTGTATCGATTCGATAACCTGAATGCTTGTTATTTTGTGGGGACGCCGCCCCTGAGCGGTCACACCCCAAGTTATAGGCAAGAAAGTTAACGATCCATCATCACCCCATTCAACTCGACTATTTTGGATGCCCTATGGATAAACCCGATAAGAATGTGACGCCCAAGGTCAGCACCATGACTTTTTCAGACGTCCTCTTTCTGTGCTTCATGGTTTTTGTGGTCTTCGCGGTCGCCTTTGTGGGGCGGCTTGCATATCTTGAGGGCATGAAAACCGAAGGCTCCAAGCAAAATGGCGAAGCCATCGCCGCTTGGTTCACTCAGGCCTCGGCTGACCGCTATAAAGACAACTTCAACCCCACAGAATGTGCTGCAGGCCTGCTTCCAGCCTTACCTGTGATTGCCGCCTCGTCACCTGAGTCTACAGAACCCGCCGCCAAGCCAGCGGATGAGAACCAAGCCACGACCGAGCAAGCAGACGCTGCTGCGCCAAAGTCTGAGGCCACCGCCGCTGCCCCAAGCACCTCTAGTGTGCCCGCCCAAGCCGCTACAGCCTCCAGTGAGGAGACCAAAAGCGCAGACACCACAACAGCGCAAAATGTCCCCAGAACATGGGGAGAATGCTTAAAGTATTTGACCAGCGAGAAAGGTCCTTGGTCACAAATGAAAAACCCCTTCAATGACCAACCTCTCACATTCATTGAAAAGTGCGACCCGACCAACCACGAAATTCCTGGCTATATTGTTTTAGAGTCGATCAATCCGACCCCTCCAGGCTCAGCCATTCCGAGCTATACGAATGCCTTGGCCAGCACTGACACGATTGATAAAAAAATGCAGTTGCGAGTGACCATTTGCGACAAAGGGTCCTACCCCATCCCCATTGCTGACATCGAATTCTAAGGAACTGAGATCATGGACAACATCGATCACATACGGGCGTTGCTGCACGGCAAAAAAGGCGTTATTGAGGAAGTGATCCCATCGGGACAGGGAGTTAGAAAGCTGCTCTACGATTGGTTGCTCAATCCCAACTACGAGACCAATTACCACAAAGAGGTTGATAACTGGATTGGTCTGCTGATTGTGACGAACTTGTTTGCCATGCTCTTTGAGCATGTACCGCAAGTTTTTGAGCCCAACAAAGAGCTTTTCCATATCTTTGATGTGTTCTCAGTTGCGATCTTCACGGTTGAGTACTTTTTGCGGTTTTACTTGGCCCCAGAGGACGAGGAGTTTTCCAAGAAAAAGCTACCTCGCTTGCGATATATCTTTAGCCCCTTTGCACTGATTGACTTCTTTGCGGTGGCTCCGTTTTATTTGCAATCTTTTCTGCCCATCGATTTGCGCGTGCTGCGGTTCTTGCGACTGCTCAGGATGCTCAAACTGTTCCGCGTTTTGCTGCCCGCCATCACAGAGTTCAAAGAGCTCAACGCTGGCCGCACCTTTAGACAAAAACTCCATGCCTTGGTGTACAACTCGGAATATGGTGGCGCACTGCACGGACTATTTGATAACTTCATCGTGGTCTGGGTCGTGATCTCCGTGATCGCTGTGGTGTTCGAGTCCGTTCAAAGCATTCACTACATCTTGAACACCGAGTTCATCATCTTGGACACGGTGGCTGTGACCATCTTTACGCTGGAATACTTCATGCGTCTTTACTGTTGCGTGGAAGAACCAGGTTTCCAGCACTTTTTAATTGGTCGACTCAAGCAAGCCAAAACAACAGGATCGATCATCGACTTTTTGGCTGTGCTGCCATTCTTTTTAGAGGTGTTTTTACACCACCTCTTTGACTTGCGATTCTTGCGAGTATTTCGTCTCCTAAGACTCTTGAAGTTGACCCGCTATACAGGGGCAACGGCGACCTTGGCCAAAGTCATCGTGCGCGAGTGGCCCGTGATGGCAGCAGCAGGTTTTGTGATGATGCTCTTGGTGGTGCTCACCGCAAGTTTGGGCTACCTCTTTGAACACGAAGCACAACCCGATAAGTTCGAAAACATCCCTCAAGCGGTTTACTGGGCAGTGATCACCCTGGCTTCTGTGGGTTATGGTGACATCACCCCCGTGACCCCTGTTGGGCGATTTTTGACGATCATCTTGGCCTTGATTGGTATTGGTATTTTTGCCATTCCGGCCGCTCTTTTAAGCTCTGCCTTCAGTGACCAATTGATCACCGAGCGTGAGGAGCTCAAGGACAGTTTGATCAAAATCATTGGCGAGGGAGACATCACCGATGAAAAGGCCGAGATCATCCGAGCCGAGGCAGAGCGCCTACATTTGACCGAACACGAAGTCGATAAGCTTTTGGACCGAGCCATTGAGGAGCGTGATGCCCTTGTGCATGGCTCAAAATTGCCTTTGAGCCAAATTGCACAAGATCCCGCCCATGCGGTTGAACATTTCAAAGTATTGGTGTCTGAAATTCGCCAGCTCTCCATACTCTCAAACCACGCTCAGTTTGAGTCATTTGCCAAAGACAATGATCGCCTCACTCAAAGTGAACTGGCTTTGTGGCAACAAATGGGAAGCAATGTGACAGCCAGTACCCCCGCCGCGACAACTCCAGCGGTTTCACCTCAAGCCGCGCCGTCTCCCGTCACTGCACCCAAACCCGAGGCTGGAGATCACCCTGCAGGCTAGTGAATTGAATACTCAAGCGGCGTGGCAAGCTTCGTTGAATCTTCGCTACAGCTTGGAGCACGGGCGCACCGTGGTGAGGCATCATCACCACGGCCCGCTTCGAGTCCTCAAGAGCTTGTACCCTGAGGGTGATGCGACTTGCCACAACATTTTGGTCCACCCTCCCAGCGGATTGGTGGGCGGGGATCACTTACAAATTCAAGTTCACCTCGAACCTGAAAGTCATGCATTGATCACGACCCCTGGGGCCACTCGTTTTTATGGTGAAACGGACAGGCAAGCAAAACAACACGTTGTGGCTTTGGTAAAAAATCACGCCAAGCTTGAATGGTTACCCATGGAGGCTTTGGCCTACAACGGCTCACACGGAGTAAACCACGCGCACTTCGAGCTCGAAGAAGAGGGCAGCTTGATTGCTTGGGATGTCACGCAACTTGGACTGCCGCAAGCGAGTCAGCCGTTCGTGAGCGGCGTGTTTGAGCAACACCTGGAGATCAAGGGCGTATGGCTAGACAAAGCCAGGATTGATGCACTAGACCATCGTTTACTCAATAGCCCTGTGGGACTGTCAGGTCAGCGATGTTTTTCTACGCTGGTGTTTGCCCAAGGTCAAGATTTGAGCCTTGAGACTCGTGAAAACGTCTTAGAAGGACTTCGACAGTTGCTCAGGCATCACCTGGCTCAGAGTGGCCTGCGCTTAGATGCGGGGGTGACCTCACCTCACCCACAAGTGGTGGTATTGAGAGTTCTCAGTGATTTGGTAGAACCGAGCATGCAACTTTTGAAAGCGGCTTGGGAGCTATTGCGCCGGGATGCATGGGGACTGTCGCATACACCACCAAGGATTTGGGCCTCCTAGCTCGACGTTGAGGTCGCTCGCACAGGCGTATCGGTCATTTGATCCCTTTTGGCCAAGTCTTTGAACAAATAAGCCCAAGCCAAAGCGACCAACAAGGTACCCAAACCACCCACGAAAGCGGCCCCAACAGGGCCAAACCAAGCGGCTGTGGCACCGGACTCGAATTCCCCCAACTGATTACTCGCGCCGACAAACACCATATTGACTGCGCTCACGCGTCCGCGCATATCGGCTGGTGTGTCAATTTGAACCAAGGTGTGGCGAATCACCACGCTCACCATGTCTGCGGCTCCACTGATCATGAGCGCAAAAAATGACAGCACAAACACATTGGAAATAGCAAAAACCATGATGCTCACACCAAAGACACCCACTGAGACGAGAAGCTTGGAGCCCACGTGTTTTTTGAGTGGCCACCGGGCCAAAAACAAAGAAACAGCAATCGCACCAAACGCTGGGGCAGCCCTCAAAACTCCCAAACCCCAAGGTCCCGTGTGAAAGATATCTTTGGCATAGATCGGCAAAAGCGCGGTCGCACCGCCAAGCAAAACGGCGAACAAGTCTAATGAGATCGAGCCCAGAATAATCTTCTCTCGCCACACATACACCACGCCCGCCAAGACCGATTGGAGTGTTGCCGCCCTCTCCTCTCGCTCGATGGGGTGTGTTCTAAGGCCCAAGAACCAAAAGCTAGAAATGGCATACAAAAATAAACAAAGCCCATAGACGGCATTGGCATGTATCGCGTAGAGCACCCCGCCCAAGGCGGGCCCAGCCACCACACTGGCTTGATAACCCATGGAGTTCAAGGCCATGGCTCGGGTGAGCACCCTGGACTCGACAAGACTGGGCAACAAGGCTTGCTGGGCTGGGTTTTGAAACGCCCTCACAATCCCCAGAACCAACGACACCCCGAGCAAAAAAGACCGACTCAACGCATTTTGTGTGATGGCCAAGATGATGACCAGCACCACCAACGATTGGACAGCCCAGCACACCATCACAATTTTTTCTCTTGGTAAACGGTCCGCCACATGACCTGCCCACAAAGTCAAGACCAAGGCAGGACAAAACTGATACAAACCCACCAAACCCAGATCCCAAGCACTGCCTGTGAGGTCATACATCTGCCAGGCCAAAGCCACCATGAGCATTTGGGCTGCAGTACTGGCTGCAATTTTGGACCACCAAAACCGCACAAAGCTTTTGTCGGAAAAAAGCTCTTGGAGCTCAGGCGTGGACTCACGCCAACGCCTTAAACGCGCAACGATTGAAAAATTAAACAAAAAAAACCATACCTTTATAACTTGAGTCTCAAAGTCTCACCGGGGTGATGGAGTGTAGAAGTGCGAACCCCATCCAACAGCCCATGCTGATCAGTGACTTGGACTACCAACTCCAAAAGATACCACAAAGCGCTGGCATGCAAATCAAGGAGTCAGTCTCAAAGCTCTTCCTAGGCGTTGGAGACCCAAAAGTTGCTGCTGCCAAAAACCCTCTCCATACGACTGCTCAAGGCCAGGTTCTTGACGTATCCCTGTGGGCTCAAAGCGATTTTCAAAATTGGCCGTACCAAAGATCACATCCCACCAAGGCAACAAAACTCCAAAGTTATGCCCCCCCAGCACACCGGGTGAAAACTCATGACCCTCTCCCATGCTGTGGTGAAAGCGATGAAAACGCGGACTCACCCAAAGCCAATCCAAAGGCCCCCAGCTCCAACGAACATTGGCATGCTGTAAGCTTTGACTGAGTTGAGTCAACACCACCAAGAGCACAAATTGAGTCGGTGAAACACCGATGCATTGGGTCAGCACCACCCCCAAAAAAGCCACGATCACGTCGTCCAAGAGATGGTTTCGACTATCACTCCAAAAAGTCATGACTTGTTGGGAGTGATGCAGCGAGTGCAAGGCCCACCAAAACGACCATTGGTGTTGAGCGCGGTGTATCCAGTAATTGAAAAAATCAAGCACCACAACGTAGGCGATGAACGTGAGCACGGGAGAGTTTGCCAGACCCGGTAGCCACTGCTCCAAATGGTAAGTGGGCCAACCTTGAACATGCAAATAGCCCATCACCGTGTCAATAGGAGCATTAAAGAGGATGAAAAACACCAAACGGAAAAGTCCCAATCGCTGAATGAGTGTGTAGATCACATCTGCGCGAATGGCAGCTTTTTTTTGCGCCCCTTCAAGTGCACTTTCACGCTCGGCGGGCCACAACTTTTGAATCGGCCACATGAACCCCACCATCACCACGAGTTCAATGAGCCCCCACAAGACCCACTCACACGCCTCGTAACTGTCTTCGATCCACCCACCAAAACCGAGGTTGAACATCACGGGCTGCACAACACCCTCCAAGATGAGGTCTGTACCTTGGGATAAGAGTTGTGACAATAAATTGGAGCCCTCCACCATCACACACCGTCCTTATTCAACTTGGCACGGTTCGTTAACGATTGAGCACTCCTTAGGTGCAAGACGATCCACTCGCGGTAGCGTGGGTGCTCGTCCAGGGTTCTAAAGCAAAAGCCTTTACGCTCCAAGCCCTCAAGTAACGGCTCCAAGACGGCGGGTGCCCAGGGGTCTTGCCTTGACCAAATACCCAGATGGGCCATCAAGATGTCTCCAGTGCGAATGTGATCAAGTGCTTTTTTGAGGAGAAGCGCATTGGGATAGGCTTGGCTTGGTAACTCATCGCCCAAGAAGCCCGCATCACTCCATCCCACATGATCAAAACCACAAGCACGCGCGCTTTCAATCAACTTGGCCGAAGTCTTGCCACCAGGGGCCCTGAACAAAGGCAAAGCGGGTTGTGAGGTGAATTGTTCAATACGCTGGGCTGCGCCTTCAAGGGCTTGGCAGTACTGTGCGGGGGTGTAATTGCTAACCTGCCCGGTGTGTACGCCCGCCGAGGGCTTGACCCGAAAACCATTGTTGTTGGGTAAATCAGCGAGCCAATAGACATGGTCTAGCGTGTGAGATGCAAATTGATGGCCTTCCAACGCCCTCTCTCTCCACCACGGCTGCCAAGCCTCACCCAAACTCGAGCCCCCCGACTTGGCGGGCTCATCGGCCACAAAAAAAGTAACCCGAACTTGATGGCGCTTGAGTACTTCAGCAATCAAGGGAGCAACCCCCATGTGCCCGGTATCAAAGGTCAAATAAAGAGGTTGATCGCAAGACGAGTGGGCAGCATTGTCCCCCCTCACCGGCTCTCGGGCCACAGCAGCATTGAGCCCCATGCAACACACCCAAAGGAGCGCGCTCAACACACGTTGTACACCGAGAGTTTTAAACGTCTGAGGGCTGGGGGCAGGGTTCATCAAGTATCCAATCAACTCTTACTTCTCAATCTTCTGATCTCAATACTCAATTCAGCAATTGTCCTAGACCAAAGTCATTGTCTGAGCGCATGCTCCAAAGTCCAAACACCATGAGGAGACTTGCCCACGCTCACTTGGTTGAGCAATTTACCAGTGGCCAAATCAATGATGCTCAATTTTTTAATCCAACGTGAGGAGACGTAAACCGTTTTATGGTCCACTGAAATCTCCATATCGTCTGGGCCACCTGGGGCTGCAAATGTGCGCTCAACAGTGAGTGTGGGCAGATCAATCACGCTCACCGTATTGGCGGCCCGGTTACTCACCAAGACATGTTTCCCGTCTCCCAAGGCCCTAAAAGAGTGAGCTCCTTTTCCGGTCGGAATGGTTTTGACCAAAGTCGCGGGTGACTGAGTGATGTCATAGACTTGCACCTCTTGTCCACCCGTCAATGCCACAAGCAATAATTTGTCATCGGACGTTCCAAACACATCGGCTGGAGCTGATCCCGTTTTTACTCGCCATTTCAAAGTTTGACTGGCCAAGTCCACACTGACCAATTCGTCAGAGTCTTGCATAGACGCGTAGACCGTGGAGCTCTTGGAGTCAATCCACAAATGACTGGGTGTTTTACCGGTGGGGACTCGCTTCACCAAATTCAATGTCTGTCCATCCCAGCGATAGATATCAACGTGGTTCAAACGATTGGCCAAAGTCACGAACCATTTCATATCAGGTGAGAAACGCAATTGATAGGGATCAAGCGTACCCTTCACCACACGCTGGACCTCTGCGGTTTTGGGATCCACAAATGTAAGCGAATCCCCTCCCGCATTGGCCACAATCATCGAGTGTTCATCGGGAGTCAAATACAAGTGATGGGGCTCTTTACCTGTCGGAATCGTTTTGATGATGTGCCAGTCACTCGGATCAATGACGCTCACTGTGGAGTCCAGTGAATTAAGCACAAAAACTGGAGTGGTGGCCTTGGCTGACACACATGCCAAGGTTAGGCCCAAGAAAGCGCCCCACACCAAGACCCGAGACAGGGTCGACATCAAAAAACGATCCATTGTAATTTTCCCAATTTATAAGCTCTCAGTTTAAAGGAACTTTCCCTCTTACCCAAGACCCTTTGAGAAGTTTACTCATTTCACTCAAGCCCAGCATGGCCATAGCGAAGAGGAATTTTGCGCCAAATCAAAATCAATCTGCTAGGGGCTTCGATTTGTTGGTCAGCACTTCAAAGCTCATCGCCATGTCGAATCAAATCCAATTGGGCAAGGCTCAATGCGCGCCACTGACCTGGCAACAAATCCGAGGGCAAACTCAAGGCACCCATCTTTGAGCGGTGCAAGCCCACCACCAAGTGACCCACACTGGCCAGCATACGCTTGACTTGGTGGTATTTGCCTTGGGTGAGCGTCATGGCGATGGAGCGTTCACTGAACTGTTCAATGGCTTGGGCGCGAACAGGAATGGGACTATCGTTGAGCACCACGCCGGCCAACAACCGCTCAATTGCTTGTGGCTCAATAGGGTCTTGGGTGGTGATGTCATACACCTTAGGGACGTGGTGTTTGGGGGAGGCGAGTTGATGAATCAATGCACCATCGTCGGTCATGATCAGTAAGCCAGTGGTGTCTTGGTCCAACCGGCCGACTGCTTGCACGCCTTGGACGGCGGACTTTTGTGGTCGTTGGCGCAAAGGGGCTGGGAGCAAGGAGTAGACGCTGGGCCAGTGGGAGGGCTTTTGTGAACACTCGGTTGAGGCGGGCTTGTGCATCATCAGATAAGCCTTGGGCCAATAAAACCATTGTTCGCCTTGAACGACAAAGGGCCAATCACGCTCCACTTCAACCTCTTGCCAAGGGTCGTCGCAAACATGGGAATGCTCCAACAAGCCCAAGCGGGTATGGCCTTGCTCGATCAACCCCTGGCAAATTCGCCGGGTTCCGAAACCTTGAGAAAACAACAATTCTTGGAGTTGCATGCGCACAGGGTGATCGCCCCCTTGACGAGCTTTAGCTTTGGAACTCACTCAAGCCCCTTCAATCAAGAGAAATTTAAGGGCTTGGTTCTTAAAGAACATGGCAGTCACCTTTGCAATCGGTTGGGAGATAGTCAAGAAATACTCTCGTTTTTTACTTTTACATCCTCTTTGACGCCTTACTCTTGTAGCTTCATCCCAGTGGAGTGCACCAACTCTTGCATCGCCTTTGCATCGTCTTGAATAAAGCGAAGCGTTTGTTCTCGAGTGAAATTAAATATCTCTGCATTTTGTTGCGCTGCCGAGGCCTGGAAGTCTGCACTGGCCAACACCCCTTGAAAAGCTTTGAAGAGGCGATCACACACAGACACAGGTGTGCCCGCGGGAGCCGCCAGGCTATACCAACTGCCCGATACAAAATTGGGCAAACCCGCCTCCATGAACGTGGGGACATCGGGCAGTGTGGGGCTTCGCTTAGAGCCTGCATAGGCAATCGCTTTGAGTTGCCCGGTTTTGACAAAGGGCTGAACCACAGAGATATTGAGCATGCCCACAGGGACAGAACCCGCCACCATGTCTGTGAGTGCCGGACCCGCACCGCGATACGGGATGTGAGTCATCTCCAGACCAGCTCGGTGTTTAAGCATTTCAGCCCCAATATGAGGAGAGCTGCCCATGCCCGCCGAGCCGTAACTCAAGGCACCGGGTTTGGCTTTGACCAAGGCGATGAAATCCTTCAAGGAATCGACCTTAATGCTGGGATGAACGGTCAAGATATTGGGGACATTTCCAATAATGCCAATGAACTCAAACCCTTTGATGCCATCATAGGGAACGCTTGTTGCCATCGGTGTCACAACGTGAGCGGCCGAGGTGCCCATGAGCAAGGTGTACCCATCGGGTGCTGACTTGGCCACAAAGGCCGCTCCAATCGAGGCGCCACCCCCAGCCTTGTTTTCCACCAGCACCGTTTGCTGCAACTGCTCTCCCAGACCCTTGGCCATCATTCTCGAGAGCAAATCAGTGGGGCCACCCGGGGCATAGGGGTTGATGAGTAAAACAGGTTTACTCGGATAACTCACACCCTGGGGGGGGGCGTTTTGAGCCCATGAAAACAAAGGCGCTAAGAAGAGTGAGACGGAAATAATCCAATTGCACTTGATCACCATGATCTCCTATGCTTAAAGTAGTGAGAGCGAAAAGACCCACCGCAAGAGGTGAGTCCTGATGTGAGGACGAAACGCCTGGTTAGAGCGTGAGTTGTGTGGTTGATTATGCCGTGAATAGGCGGCGCTTAAAGCCAGCGTAGCTAGGGATGAACCAGCAAAGGAAGGACCTGAACGCAAAAGATGGATCTTGCAATTTTGTTCAAAAAAGGCATTGCGAGGACATTTGATCTGGGTCAAGTAGGCAAGCTTTGCACACAAATTGTTCTCTCTCTAACATCAGAAAAAAGACAATGTCATCCCCGTGCTCAATTAAAATAGAACGATGCCCAACACAAATGCTCCACACCATCACGCCCCCGCCTCCCAACCCACCCCTAGACTGACCTCACTCTCACATGGGGGTGGCTGTGGTTGCAAGATTGCACCCGCTGTGCTGCAAGATATTTTGCGCCGCACACAAGGCGTAAGCTCAGCTCTACCCATTCCCAAGGAACTCTTGGTTGGACTTGAAACCTCAGACGATGCTGCGGTGTACCAACTCAACGAGCACCAAGCGTTGGTCGCGACAACTGACTTTTTCATGCCGATTGTGGATGACCCTTTTGAGTTTGGGCGCATTGCTGCTACCAATGCACTGAGCGACGTCTACGCCATGGGAGGGCAACCCATTTTGGCGTTGGCTATTGTGGCCATGCCTGTCAATACGTTGGATGCACAAACAATTGCTGACATTTTGCGCGGTGGTCAATCTGTGTGCGCCGACGCGGGGGTTGTTCTTGCGGGTGGTCACACCATCGACTGTGTAGAGCCCATTTATGGCTTGGTGGCGTTGGGGATTGTGGATCCGAAAGATTTAAAGAAGAACTCTCAATCCAAACCAGGAGACTGCTTAATTTTAGGCAAACCCTTGGGCGTGGGGGTGATGTCGGCGGCCTTGAAAAAGAACCAACTGAGTGAAAAAGCCTACGAGCAAATGATCGCGGCCACAACGCAACTCAACCGCCCGGGCTCTACCCTTGCCAAAATGCCCTCCGTTCACGCACTGACCGACGTCACAGGCTTTGGCTTACTGGGCCATGCGCTTGAGATGGCCAAAGGCTCAGACGTTCATCTGCAACTCGATTGGTCCTGCATTCCACTTCTTGATGAAGTTCAGGGCTTGATTGAGGCGGGCAACGTGACTGGAGCCTCAGGCAGAAATTGGACAAGCTACGGACAAGACATTGAGCTCTCCAAGTCTCTTCCAGCCTGGGCACAGGACCTCTTGAGTGATCCCCAAACGAGTGGCGGTTTACTGGTGAGTTGCGAGCCTCACAGTGCCCCTCAAGTCCTGAAGATCTTTCAAGACTCGGGCTTTACACAGGCCTGCGTCATTGGACACGTGCAAGACAAACAGAGCCACAATGCTTGGGTCCATGTTGGTTGATGAAACCAGATACAGATTGATTTGAGTTGATGTGAGTTGATTTAGGTTGATATGGGCTCATGGCCAAAGTGATGCACCTGACAGACGAAGTGTTTACTCCTGCGTTAAGAGCTCATAGGGAAGAATAACCCGGCTGAATGCGAATAATTCTCATTTAATGTAAAATCAACGCATGGAAACATATCAATCGTTGGCAAAACTCCCCAAGCTTGAGAAAGCGTGGGTGAAGACCTTGCGTCCTCAAGCATCCCAAAATCTTTTGGCCAGGCAGCTCGAGGAGATTGGGTTTGTTCCTGGCGAGCAAGTTCAAGTCTTAAGTAAAGCCTTGATTGGGGGCGACCCCATGGTGGTGAGGGTTGGACAGTCGACCTTTGCCCTTCGACAAGCTGAGGCTCAGTTGATCGAAGTCACCCAGGAGCCCTGAGGTGCAAACAGCCACCTTGCATTTTGTGGACCACTCTCCCATGGTGGCTCTCATTGGCAACCCCAATTGCGGTAAAACAGCCATCTTTAATGCGCTTACCGGAAGCCATCAAAAGGTGGCCAATTACGCGGGCGTCACTGTTGAGAGAAAAGAGGGCAAACTCAGTCTGGGCGAGCCCGGCAAAACACTCAGAATTTTGGACTTACCAGGAGCCTACAGTCTTTACCCCAGGTCCTTGGATGAACGCGTCACCCACGATGTACTCAAAGGACTGGCAGCGGGTGAGAAACGCCCCGACTTGGCCGTTTGTGTGGTTGACGCCACCAATCTACGAAGGACCTTGAAACTGGCCCTGGCTGTTCAACGCCTGGGACTGCCGTGTGTCTTGGCCTTGAACATGAGCGATTTGGCCGAAAAAAGAGGCTTGCACATAGACCCACAAGCGCTGAGCGCTCACCTGGGCATGCCTGTCATCCCAACAGTGGGCATCCAAGCCCAAGGCGTTGCCCCCTTAAAGGCTCATCTGATCGAGCGCTTTTTAAACAACCCTGCGCCACTTCAAACCCCTATAGTGAACGCTCCTCTGGATGATGCACCCGACAGCCACGATGCCCAACGCATTCAACGCATCCTGCGTGAACTGGGTCTTGATCACATCCAGCCCGATACGCTGAGCGAGCAAATTGACCATTGGGTGCTTCACCCTTTGTGGGGTCCCATAATCTTGGGATTTGTACTTTTTGTTGTCTTTCAAGCTGTTTTTGCCCTGGCCATCACGCCCATGGCCTTGATCAAAGACGCCAGTGTGGCCTTGGGAGATTACTGTGCAAGCATGATCGACTCCGAACTCCTGAGGAGTCTCGTGGTCGATGGGCTCGTGGCAGGGGTGGGCGGAGTTTTGGTTTTCTTACCCCAAATTTTGATTTTGTTCTTCTTCATCTTGGTACTGGAAGAATCAGGCTATTTGCCCCGAGCCGCCTATTTATTGGACAAATTAATGGGCAGCGTGGGTCTCTCAGGTCGATCTTTCATTCCACTACTCTCAAGCTTTGCTTGCGCCATTCCAGGCATCATGGCCGCACGCACCATCTCCAATACCCGTGACAGATGGGTGACCATCATGATTGCGCCCTTGATGACTTGTTCGGCGCGTTTACCGGTCTACACCTTGCTCATCTCAGCCTTTATTCCACAAACCCTGGTGGCAGGCACGTTTTCACTGCGTGGACTGGTCCTTTTTGCACTTTATTTGATGGGTATTGCAGGAGCGATGTTGGTGGCGTGGCTACTCAAACGCTTCACCAGCGAAGGCTCACTCACTCGCCCACTCATGATGGAGCTGCCCTCATACCATTGGCCCACCGCTAAAAATGTCGCCATCGGATTGTGGCAAAGGGCCAAAATATTCCTCAACCGCGTGGGCGGTGTGATCTTGCTCTTGACCTTACTCCTGTGGTTCCTGGCCAGCTTCCCTCTCCCAGACGAACACTTCCATGGCCAACCCATTGAGGTAAGCTTTGCGGGCCTATTGGGACATGCATTGGCCCATGTTTTTGAGCCCATCGGATTCAACTGGCAAATCAGCATTGCCTTGATCCCAGGAATGGCCGCTCGTGAGGTGGTAGTGAGCGCTCTGGGGACCGTCTACGCGCTGTCCTCCCAGGCTGGAGACATCACCTCCACATTGGGGCCCATGTTGGCTCAATCATGGAGCTTGGCCAGTGCGTTGTCGCTGATGGTTTGGTTTGTGTTTGCGCCGCAGTGCTTGTCCACCATTGCCACCGTTAGGCGAGAGACCAATGGTTGGCGCATGCCCCTCATGATGCTTTCTTACTTGTTTATTTTGGCTTATGCCGCCAGTTTCATCACCTATCGATTGGCGCTTTCACTGGGCCTAGGCTAAGTTGCGAGAAGAGAGTTCCATATGCTTTTGGAGTGTACCGATGGTTCAACAACGTCTTTACCGAATCGTGTTGCTGTGTTTGATGTTTGTAATCGGGCTTCAAAGCGCCATGGCCATTGAGGAGCCGAGCTACAAAACTTTGGTCCAAGAGGGCAACTTGCAAGTGCGGCTTTATGAGCCGCGTTTGAGTGCGGTCACACGTCTGAGCGGTGACATGGACCAAGCATCGAACCAAGGCTTTAGACGCATCGCTGATTTTATTTTTCGCAGCAACACCCCGCCAAAGACCAGCAACTCTGGCACAGACGCGAGTGCTGAGAAGATTGCCATGACCGCTCCCGTCATTGTTCAGCCCGAGACAGTGGAGCCCACCCACTCGAGCTATAAAAACACGCAGAGTTGGGCCGTTGAATTCGTCATGCCCAAACAATACACCGTTGAGAGCTTACCCAGACCCATCAACCCCCAAGTGCAAATCACTGAGGTCCCCGCCAAGACGTATGCAGTATTGACTTACACGGGATTGAACACCCAGTCCAAAGTACAAGAACAAATCGATTCTCTTCAAGCCTGGATCCAAAGCAAAGGCTGGAGTGCGTTGGGGCCTGCACAACTCGCTCGTTACGATCCGCCATGGACACTTCCCTTTTGGAGAAGAAATGAGATTTGGATCGAAATAAAGCCTCTACCTTGATGAGTGATCTGTCAAGAGGAGGGAGCGGCCCACAAAAATAAGACCCTGAACGGGGTAAAAGTGGGCTACCTTGTCGGCAACGAGCAACGTGCCCGATTAGTCTTTAACGCACTGTTTGTGGGCCATAAAAGTAGAGTGGCAACGCGTCCACAATTTGTGGGAACACGCACAACAACAGCACGGCCAGCATGATCAGAAACACAAATGGAATGGTGCCCCATACCACGTCCACCAAATCGATATCGGGTGCAATTTTGTTGATCACAAAAATATTGAGCCCAACCGGTGGATGGATGAGCCCCATCTCCATGATCACTGACATCACAACGCCAAACCAAATCAGATCAAATCCTTGCGCGCGCAAGGGTGGCAAAATGATTGGGGCAGTCATCAAAATGATACTCACCGGGGGCAAGAAAAATCCCAAAATCACCACCATCAACGCCACGGCCAAAAAGAGTGTCCACTTCCCCAGATGCAGGCCGACAATCCATTCTGCAGTGCTTTGGCTGATGTGCAGGTAGCTCATTACGTAAGAGTACAAAAGCGACATGCCGATAATCATCATAAGCATGGTGGCCTCTGACAATGAGCTCATGAAAATGGGCTTCAAATCCGAGAGCCTCCACGCTCCGTACACCACAGCAATGAGTATGAGCGCCAAAACCGCGCCCAAACCCGCCGTCTCTGAAGGCGTCGCAAAACCGCCATACAAAGCAAACATGACCCCTAAGAGCAACACCAAGAAAGGCAATACACGGGGAATGGCTGCAAATTTTTGTGCCAAGGTGTAATGATCAACATGCAAAATTTGTGAAGCCGCTCCACCGGCATCCACGACCTCTTGTGCTTTCTTTTGCTCCCATTGAAAACGAAAGACGCCATAGAGTGCAAACAACACCACGAGCAAAATACCAGGACCAATGCCAGCCAAAAAAAGCCTTCCCAGCGACTGCTCGGCCGCCACGGCATACAAAATCAAGGTTACTGAAGGGGGCAACAAAATTCCAAGCGTCCCCCCAGCCGCCACCAAACCTGCGGCCAAGCGAGAGGAGTAGCCTCGCTGACGCATCTCAGGGATGGCGGAGCTGCCAATGGCTGAACACGTCGCCGCACTCGAACCGGCCATGGCCGCGAACAACCCACAAGCAAGCGTCACCGCAATACCCAGTCCCCCGGGAATCTTGCTAAGCCAAATATGCATGGCCGAATACAAGTCTTTACCCGCCTTGGATTTACCAATGGCCGCGCCCTTGAGGATGAAAAGTGGAATGGTGAGGAGTGTGATGCTGGCCATCTCCTCGTACACATTTTGTGCCACCGTGTCGAGCGACGCATGGGGCATGAAAAAGTACATGAACACTGTGGCAACCGAACCCAAGGCAAAGGCAATGGGCATACCGGAGAACAAGACCATGCACGTTGAAGCCCCAAAGAGCAAACCGATTTGAAGAGTAGACATGAAAGGGGCTTATAGACAAGAACGTTAAGTGGACTTCAGTGCCTGGGCACTCACCACTTGAATGAATAAAACCAAGACCAATAAGCTCATTCCTATGGCCATGCTGCCGTATGGTATCCACAAAGGAGCCCCGAAAGCAGATCCTGAAATTTGGTGATCCTCAATCGCTTCGAGCAACAATGTCCACGACTTCCAAGCAAAAAAACTGCAAAAAAGCATCGACATCACATCACTGATCCAACGTCGCAGGCGATCCGCCCGAGGACTGAGCACGGCCGACAACGCCTGGATGGCAACATGGCCCCTTTGCTGCTGTACCCAGGCACAGGCCATGAACGTTGCTCCAACAAGTAAAAAAATAGTGACCTCGTCTTGCCAATCGCTTGGAATTTTAAACAAATACCTTGCTGTGGCCTCCCAACTGAGCACGCACGCAGCAATGCCAATCGCCAGAGAGCCACAATAGGCGGTGAGTTGATTTAAAAAATCCAGCACCTTCAACAGGAACGGGGCCTTGTCTTGGCTTAGCGGGTCGTTAACGGACTGATCTTGCATGGGTAGTCTGGTTTAACCAACCGCTTGGGCCATTTTGAGGAAACGATCACACTCAGCACTGCGATTGGAGAAATCCAACCAAGCTGATTTTTGTGCAACCTCTCTCCAGCGATTGATGCTTGCATCGTCCATGTCGGCCACTTTGGCGCCCGCTTTTTTATAGATCACGGCCACTTCAATATCATCTTCTTTGGCCATTTTGGTAGCAAAACTCTCCAACTCCAAGCCCACATCCATGATGGCTTTTTGTTGTGCTGCAGGCAAAGCATCAAACACAGCCTTGGACATGAGCAAGGGCTCAAACATGTACCAAAAACTTCTCTTTTGTCCCGTCGTCAAGGCCTTGGAGATTTCCTCCAAGCGAAATGAAATCAAAGAGGTCGAGGACGTCACCGCCGCATCGAGTGAGCCCGTTTGCATCGCTGGATAAATTTCATTGGAGGGAACACTGGAGATGATGCCTCCGGCTTGTTTGAGCATCAAATCCATTTCTCTAGAGCCACCACGGATTTTGAGACCCTTCACATCATCAGGGTTCACCACGGGGGTTGAACGAGAAACGGTACCTCCCGCTTGCCAAATCCAGGTAATGATTTTGACTCCCTTGGCCTCAAGCAACTTGGTGAGCTCACGTCCAATTTCAGCTTTTTTCCAGGCAAACCCTTGTTCATAAGAGGTGACCATGCAAGGCATTAGTCCAATATTGACCTCTTGCACCTCTCCACCTGCATACGCCAAGGGGTAGAGCGTAAGGTCCAACGCGGCTTTTCTCACCGCAGAAAACTGGGCCACTGTTTTCATCAGCGATGAGCCAGGATAGATCTCAAACTTCAAAGCGCCCGCGGTGCGTTTTTCCACGTCTTGGGCGAACTTCCTTGCCAAACGATCCCTGAAATCGCCCTTGTCGATGGTGCCACCAGGGAATTGATGTGAGATTTTCAATAATTTTTCTTCGGCGGCATGCACCAAGCCACCTGAACCCAAAACACCTGCAGCGCATGCGGCGGAGGCTGTTTGCAAAAGAGTACGGCGTTGAATCATGAAAATTCTCCTTTTAATAAAAATGTCACATTGAAGACTACATCAATGTTACAAAACTGTGTAGGGGGTAAAACACCACGTCGAGAGACCCAAGGGACCATTGCGAGCCATCGATAAGGCCTATCTCATGAGGGAAAGACCAGAGCTACGCAATCAGCACAAAGGGTGGTGAGGGCTCACCACGCGTGCACTTGATTGTCAGGAAAAGAGCCATCCTTGACGGCCTGAACATAGGCTTTCATGGCTGAGAGAACCCCATCTTGGCCCAGCATGAAATTACGAACGAATTTAGGCATTTTACCTAAATTCATCCCCAACATATCATGCATCACCAATACCTGGCCCGAGGTTTCATTGCCAGCACCAATACCAATGGTTGCACACCTGGGTAACGCCTTGGTGATTTGAGACGCCAATAAATGGGGAACCATTTCAAGAACCACCATGCTGGCTCCTGCAGCTTCGAGCGATTTGGCATGATCGAGCAATATTTTGGCACTATCGGCATCCTTACCCTGAACACGGTAGCCACCCAAGGCAAACACCGTCTGAGGGGTGAGCCCCAAGTGAGCGCAGACTGGAATGCCGCGCTCAACCAAAAATGCCACGGTCTCACTCGTCCACCCTCCCCCTTCGAGCTTTACCATGTGTGCGCCCGCCCGCATCAATGCACTGGCGGAGCGTATGGCTTGGTCGCGAGACTCTTGATAAGTGCCAAAGGGTAAATCAGAAATTAACCACGCACCCCCTTGGCTTCTTCTGAGACCACGAGAGACACATTCGGTGTGATAGCAAACATCCTCCAGCGTCACCCCAAGCGTGCTCTCACGACCTTGACTGACCATTCCCAATGAGTCCCCCACCAACAAGCAGTCCACCCCTGCCACTTCGGCCATGGCAGCAAAGGTGGCATCGTAGGCCGTGAGCATGGTGATTTTTTCGCCACTGGCATGCATTTGCGCGAGCCGAGGCAAATTGATGGCTTTTCTCTTGACCAGAGGAGAGTCTGGCGGGAAAGAGCCGTAGGCTGAGAAATCTTTAGAAGGAATGGATTGGGTCACAGGCAATACAAGAAGTTTTGATGAATTTTAGCAGTGCCATGAGAAAACGGGCCCTTTTTGCAAAAGGCCCGTCAGATAGGGTTCAATTTTTTTGGCCCGCTAGCCACAAGAAGTCAGGCAGCATCAAAAATACACACTGGGAGAGATCTCCCCCAGAGCTCGTCAGCCCATCAAGCCCCCTAGACTTCTAGGGCCAACGAGGCATCACCTTTAAACGGTTTGAGCCGCTTTCTGGAACGTGTCAATTTTGTCAAAGTTAAGATATTTGTAGATATTGGCAGAGCTTTGATTGATCTCACCCATATTGCTCATGTACTCTTCCTTTGTAGGGATGCGACCGAGTTTGGAGCACGTGGCTGCCAATTCAGCTGAGCCCAAATACACGAAGGTATTTTTACCCAAGCGGTTGGGGAAATTGCGAGTACTGGTCGACATGACAGTCGCACCTTCCTTCACCTGGGCTTGATTACCCATGCACAAGGAGCAACCGGGCATCTCCATGCGAGCACCTGCTGCACCAAACACTCCGTAGTGACCCTCTTCGGTGAGTTGATCCTTGTCCATTTTGGTGGGCGGAGCCATCCAAAGTTTGACGGGAATGTCATGCAAGCCTTCGAGGAGCTTGGAGGCTGCTCTGAAGTGGCCAATGTTGGTCATGCAAGACCCAATGAAGACCTCATCAATCTTGGAGCCAGCAACATCAGACAATGTTTTTGCATCATCTGGATCGTTGGGGCAGCACACAATCGGCTCGGTGATTTCAGACATATCAATCTCAATCACTGCTGTGTACTGAGCATCGGCATCGGCACGCAACAATTGGGGATTGGCCAGCCAATCTTCCATGCCCTTGATGCGACGACGCAATGTGCGGGCATCACTATAGCCTTGTGCGATCAAGTTCTTCAAGAGCACGATATTGCTTTGCAAATACTCAATCACAGGCTCTTTGGACAAGTGCACCGTGCAACCCGCAGAGCTTCTCTCAGCGGATGCATCGGCGAGCTCAAAGGCTTGCTCAACTTTGAGTTCTGATAAGCCTTCGATTTCGAGAATGCGGCCAGAGAACACATTTTTCTTGTTCTTTTTCTCAACCGTCAAATGGCCTTGCTTGATGGCGTACAAAGGAATGGCATGCACCAAGTCACGAAGCGTGACACCAGGCTGCATCTTGCCTTTGAAACGCACCAAGACTGACTCGGGCATATCCAGAGGCATCACACCCGTTGCAGCAGCAAAAGCCACCAAGCCCGAACCTGCGGGGAAACTCAAGCCAATGGGGAAACGGGTGTGTGAGTCACCCCCTGTGCCCACAGTATCGGGGAGCAACATGCGGTTCAACCATGAGTGAATGATGCCGTCTCCGGGCTTTAAGGAAACGCCGCCACGCGTGCTCATGAAGTCAGGCAACTCGTGCTGCGTCAACACATCCACGGGCTTGGGGTAAGCGGCGGTGTGGCAAAAAGACTGCATCACCAAGTCTGCACTGAAACCCAAACACGCCAAGTCCTTTAACTCATCCCGAGTCATGGGGCCAGTGGTGTCTTGAGAGCCCACCGACATCATGCGTGGCTCGCAATAAGTCCCAGGTAAAACACCCTGACCCTCAGGAAGACCACAAGCGCGACCCACGATTTTTTGCGCCAATGTGAAACCAGTTTTGACTGAGGCAGGAGGTGCAGGCAGTC
>Ga0007809_10000107_pt1 | contig 32432 bp, 28 predicted proteins | sample CryBogCBE02Aug07_FD_60383 | JGI IMG/M metagenome (GOLD analysis project Ga0007809, IMG submission 60383) | Freshwater microbial communities from Crystal Bog, Wisconsin, USA - CBE02Aug07 | ecosystem: Environmental > Aquatic > Freshwater > Lake | place: Crystal Bog, Wisconsin, USA | collected...
GTCACGTTTCCAGTGAGATTTGAGGTTACAGAGAACCCTGTGAGGTTTCCGGTCACGTTTCCAGTGAGATTTGAGGTTACAGAGAACCCTGTGAGGTTTCCGGTCACGTTTCCAGTGAGATTTGAGGTTACAGAGAACCCTGTGAGGTTTCCAGTCACATTACCAGTTAGGTTTCCGGTCACGTTTCCAGTGAGATTTGAGGTTACGGAGAACCCCGTGAGGTTTCCGGTTACATTACCAGTTAGGTTTCCGGTCACGTTTCCAGTGAGATTTGAGGTTACAGAGAACCCTGTGAGGTTTCCAGTCACATTACCAGTGAGATTTGAGGTTACAGAGAACCCTGTGAGGTTTCCAGTCACATTACCAGTTAGGTTTCCGGTCACATTACCAGTGAGATTTGAGGTTACGGAGAACCCTGTGAGGTTTCCGGTTACATTACCAGTGAGATTTGAGGTTACGGAGAACCCCGTGAGGTTTCCTGTTACATTACCAGTGAGATTTGAGGTTACGGAGAACCCCGTGAGGTTTCCTGTTACATTACCAGTTACATTTCCAATGAGATTAGAGGTTACAGAGAACCCCGTGAGGTTTCCAAAAATATTTCCATTCGTGACATATACATTTCCATAAATATTACCTGAATACGATTTTGCACTTATATTTTTAGAAACATATACATTACCTATTACGGCTAAATTAGAATTGTAGTCCAGATTTGAACCAATAGTCAAATTAGACGCATAATAAATTGTAGATGTACCTGCCACATTTGCCCAATATGAATCCCCGCCGGTATTTACATCTACATTCACATTTACAGTCCCTGAAGATCCTGAACAACCCCAATTATTAAATATAGAGTCCATATCTATCTACGTTTTAACAACAAAATAAATAAAATACTAAAAACGAGTACCATAATTACGTTAATACCTTTAATATCAGGAATGATATTCTTTTCCTTTTCGTCATACAACGGAACACGGGATTGTTCATCTTCAAAAAAACGAAGAAGAATCGCGTTATCATTAGCTCCGTTAAAATTCACCATATTCCCTTGATAATCTAACCACTTTACCGTGAGTCTATCTATAATATCAATGGGCTTAGGGTACTCTATTGAAATTTTATAATCACTAAACTCTTTGAAAGTTTTAATATGAGTGCTTGTCACATCCAACGGAACAATTGCAAAAATAGTAGAGTTTTGAGATGCAGTTGGATCTGCAACGGCATCAATCTCAAATGGTCTTCTTAATTCGTCTATATCAAGGTATACATATTCACCCCATGGTTTCATAGTCGCTACTCGAGGTGCCTTCACAAAGTAATATGTATTTGATGAAGGGCCCATAAATATACCGTTTGATGTAGTTGCTAGTTTTGACACAAGTGTCCCGGACATACCTGTGAGACCAGTAAATTCATTCGATAAAATTGTCATTGAAAATACATTTGTGCTAATCATAATAAATTTTCCTTCATTGGCAAGAAATGAGAATGTATACGCATTACTTGATACCGTATTGTTCACTGCCTCTACCAGTCCACACGTTGAATAAAACCCGTTTGATATTGAAAATATATTTCCGGACATTGAAAATATGTTTGATCCATTTGTGATGTTGTACACTGTGTTAGGTACTGTGGCTGAAACGAGTTCAACCTTTGTCACATTCTTTAAAGGGTTCTGAATGTACAATGTATACGAGTTACCGTATGGTTCCTTTCTGCGGCGTGAGTCTACATAAATCTCCCTCATTACTATTAGAACCCGATTTAGTTTTCGTCACATTCAAGTCTCAGTGTAAATAGGTTATATGATCCCATGGGTACGGGATTACCCTGGTAATCGAGCCATCTAACCGTGAGACGATCAACAGAATCAATTGGTTGTGTGTACTTCACCATGACATTGTCCTTCTTGTCCATGTAAAAGTTACCGCTCGTTGTGCTACACAGTTCACGAAGCTGAATAATGCCAAATGAAGTCGAAACAGGATACTGACCTGTTGCTACAGTTTTTTTACAGTCGATTTGGAATGGTCGTCTGAGCTCTTGAATATCTAGAAAAATGAAATCACCCCTCTGAAGACCTGGGTTTGGAATTTGTGTAATACTGGATAAAGGATTCACAGTAAGTGATACCACTTGAGCCATTGTAATGTTTCTGATTGGTCTCTGTAAGAAAAGAGTGTACGAGTTTGGTGTTTGGTACGTAAAATTCATGGTGAACGATGCGGTAGTTATTGGTCCTATGACGACAGATCCAACGGTACTGGAATTTGAAATCTGGAATGTCGTGAGAGAGTTAACATTAGAAATGTAATATGTTGTACCAGATGTAATTTGGGATGGAACTGATCCGGAAAATGTCACTGGTTGATTAGGGATCATACCATTTGTTGATGAAACCGTTATGTTACTCGAAGATGTGGTTGAAGAAACGCTAATTGAAGTAGGTGTTCCCTGTGCATATCTCGAATCAATGTAGAGCTCTTTCATTTATTTTTGAGTGACATTAAAAAAGTGTTTATGCGGTTCTGTATCTTAATAAAATAACACCAGATCCACCTCCTCCACCTGCGCCAAAACCACTTCCACCACCTCCACCGCCACCTCCTGTATTAGAAAGACCTGCATTTGCACCACTACTATTCCATGTTCCATTTCCACCCCCACCTAAACCACCACTTGTATTTCCTGTACCGAACCCACCTCCACCACCGCCAGCAAAATAATATGTTCCACTTGAATTTTGTCCTATTGAAGTAAACCCAGTTGCAAAAAGATTATATGTTTGTCCAAATACATATGTAGAAATCGTAGATAAACCTATACCACCTGCACCCGATGCCCCTCCTGAAATCCCGTTACCTCCGGCTCCACCCGCGCCACCTCCACCACCTGAACAGAATGTATTATTTGTACTGCTATTTGTACCTCCCGCAAATCCATATGAATTTGATGAAGGTATACCCGTGGTCACACTACCACCTGTACCTGTCCCAGAACCGTTGTCGTGCGCACCAGAACCCCCACCGGATCCACCATTTTTACCAGTTGAATTACCGCCATTACCTCCCCACCCAACTCCTCCTCCACCACCACCAACGGCGTTAATAAGTAAAGTTGAACCAGATATATATGTATTAGCTCCACTATTACCTATTAAATCATATAATGAGCTTCCTCCACCCGGGCTTATACCACCATTTCCTACTACAAATGTATATGAACCCGCTGGTAATGTAAAAGATGGACAGAATACAACTCCACCAGCTCCACCGCCACCTGAATCAGTAGAACCACCTGACCCACCGCCACCAACTGCCAAAATATCACATATAAGACTACCACCAGTTACTATTACTGTATATGTGGTAGTTGAAGTAGACCCCGCTGCGGATATAGCAGGAACTGAAGATGATGTTGATTGTGCTGCACTAGTATTTAAAAATGCATATATTTGATAAGTATAACTTCCAGAAATGTTAGATTGAGTGAGTGGAATTCCGCCAGATACAGATTGTATAAATCCATTTAAACCATACGGATTACCTATACCTTCTATAATATTTCTGTCACTATCTGATACTGCTTGTAAGCTAACAACACCCCAAAACATTTGGGATCCGAGAGCTACATCAGCCTTAGTTTTCATAAGTAAATCATTTACATCAGAAATACCAGACCACCCCGTTCTAACTGCTGTTGGATTAGTTGCAGAATTACCTGCCATATATGCAGCCGTAGTATAGCTAGTACTACTTGTACCACCTGTAAATACTACTCCCATGTTTGAGGTGGGAGCTGATCCTGTAACATAGTTAATCACGGATGTAACAATTGGTTGTGTATTAGAACTAGATGAATAGAAATAATCATTTAAATACCAATAATTATAGAAACCAGGAGGTGATATATTAAAACGTAAATTATTACCATTGCTATTGGTGGGTTTTCCGCCTCCAAATATTCCACCAGCTCCACTTCCATTATTAGCTTTAGCTGATAATGTATATGTACTGTTGAGAGGAATCGTACCACCTGGTAAATTAAAGTACCCGCCATTCGTTCCGTCAACTGACCATGGCGTTGTAGTTGTGTTAATGGTTGGTCTGGTAACAGCGGTTGCGTTGTACGCAGTTCCGCCGTTTACATATTGACTTTGGTCATACCATGTCTGAACATATCCAGTACTACTTCCATTTACTGATAACCAAGTTGAAAGAGGTATACCGTTTGATGTAGATACGAGAACTGTTCCTGTTGAATTTCCGTAAAAATCCTGTGTTATTCCTCCTGTGAGTGCATTTGAAACATTTACAAGTGGTTTATTTGATGATGCCGTAAAAAGTGTTTTTAAACAAAAAACTCCACGCAGATATGTTTTAGTTGATAAAGTATCCAAATACCCTGGTGTATATGTTGGAAGACCGTACGGATTAAAGACAGTATTTTGAAACGGTGAAGTTGGTACAACAAAATTTGAAAGATATCTCGCGGTTCCTATTGTCACGCGAACATCATCCATATACCCGTTGAACCCTTCTGTTGTAAAATTACCATTTCCGCTACCTCCTGTCGAAATAACTACTGTACCCACACTTCCATCAATATTTACACCATAATTTGTATTTTGGGCGTCTTGTACACCATCGAGATATGTTGTGAGTACAATACCATTCCTAACAACTGCGAAATGGTGCCATGTACCTGGTGAAGAATTGAAAGGCGATGTTGTTCCATACACCTGGCCGTATTGATTCGTTTCAAACCCTATGTGACCAGAATAAGATCCTATTACCCACGATGATGTTGCCCACCCATAACCCAAACAATTGCCCATAAGTCTCATTGCGCTCGTAGTATTTGAAATATTATAGAACCAAAATTCGATTGTGAAATTTCCATTCAATAATCTGTATATCGAACTACTTGGTGAATCTAATCTATTTGCGCTTGATGGTCCTGTATATAATGAATATCCCCCAAATATATAAATTGAAGATGAGTATGAAATCGTCCCATTAGAAGTCATAGTGGCATTATTTATACTTGAATCTGTTCCTGAATTATCAAGGTGTAAAAGTAGTTGTACGTTTGAAATGTACGGGTCGCCACCGTTTCCAATAATTGAATTATAATTTGTGTTTACTTCCGCAGATGTGAGTGGACGATTGTATATTCGCCCAAGTGCGTAATATCCATTAAATCCTTTATTAAGAATAGTTCCTAATGAAGCATCTCCCATTCCTATATTAGCTGTTGTTGTCGTTGGTATTACATTTGCTGAATTATCTTTAATGAAATTTACCTGAGGAAGATTATTTATGTACCATTGAACAACCCCAGTCGATGAATCAGTAACAACGATATGATACCATGTATTTGTAGTAAATGTAAGAGTCGTTTCTTGCATGTTACCACCGCCATTCCACGTACCAAACTGCTGAGAAATTCCACTTGTACCTGTACTTTGTAAAAGAAACCCAGCTGGGGGATTTCCCGTATTTGCAAACCATATAAGAGGAAGATAATTTGTAGTAGTTTGAGGATTTACCAATATTTCATATGTGAGTCCGGTTGGTGCAAAATTGTATGATACCGCACTCTTGTACGCATATGTATTTGCTGCAAATGACATGTATTTTTGAGTTGAATTTGTGAATGTTCCTGGATTTGTTATATTGAGAGTATTTGTTCCACCCGGTGAAATATCTGTCAGAGTTGTACCCGACCCCGAATATGAACTCGTTTTTGAAAAGTCCCAATACGCAATAAGATTACTTGTCGTGTATGTAGGAAGACCATACGGATTTGAAGTTCCTATGACGGATGTATATTCCGAGATGGCCTGCGCTGGTGTGAGTGCTGTATTGTACAATTTACATATTGAGGTAGTTCCTGTTATTGTAGCACCACTTCCAAGTATAAACCCGGTTCCTATGTATCCTGATAATGTACCGGATGGTAAGACTGTTGTGAATGTATTAGCAAGTGAACCGTTTATATATGATGACCCTGCACCTGCCGATGAAACCGTTACTACAATGTGATAATATGTTCCTACACCAAGAGCGGTATTTGTTAATACTACATTGCTTGAAAACGTGGTTGTACCGCTTGCAAAATATGGTACGCTCGGAGGAGAGTATCCTGTCGGTGTAATACAGAGACCAAACCCATTTTGATTATTTCCATATGCACCAGAAGCAAGACCGAATACACACGGATATGTGCTAGTAGGAAGTGTTGTCAATTTGAAAAGGACACACACAGTATACCCAGTACTCAAGTTGTACGTGATTGATGTGTTGTCTGCATATGTACTGGCGCCGAGGATAACACCCATAGTTGACCCCCCTGGGCCAGTTGTATCAAGTGTAGGAGCAGAGTTAAAGATCATATTTGTTTTTGTCGCAGAGAGATCAATAACACCAATATTTGTTAGGAGTGGATTGTAGCATGCGAGCTGAGAGAAATCGTAGTACGCGATAAGGTTGGGTGTTAAAGGTACAGGTGTTACGGAATACTCTGCCAGAGGTGGTGTGAAGTTTGATCCGTTACTGTATCGATCAATTCCGGGTGTTATTCGTATGTCATCTAAAAATGTGTATGAGTAATTACCTACAAAAGTATCCCATGCAAACCCAAATGTCCATGTACGCACGGAACCCCCGTCAACTGTGACTGTTATAGCTGTGTTTGCCGATTTCACACCATCTATATATGCATATAAATTACTCGCGTTACGAGTTACTGCGTAATGGTGCCAGCCAGTACTTCCGGTAGAAGGTATTTCTACAGTTATTCCGTTATTGTTCGTCTGCATACCCCATCCACCTGCAGATGGGGGTATTAAAATAAATGAGTTTCCTGACCAGTATTGTGCACCCAGACCCCCCATATTACCACCTAACCTATTAGCACCGCTTCCAACTGTGCTTCCATATATCGTAGAACCATTATATGGTGTATATATCCACATTTCAATGGTGAAATTTGCATTTCCGAGGCAAAGTGAAGCGTTTGGTGAAATTGTAATTCCATACTCAAATGGCTGAGGACTTTGCTGTAAAGTTGTAACTGAAAGACCTCCGTACAAATTCGGGCCAAGAAAACTTCCAAATACACCAGATGCGGGTGCACCAGTTGAACCCGCTAAAACTGTCTGAGATCTGAGAGCCGTAATTGTCTGTTTACCCGCTTGATCGATAAATGTATAACTTCCAGGTATTTCATCAAATTGTGTGTACAGTGCAACATTAGACCAATATTGATCAAATGACGGATACACCGTAATTGAATCAAATAACGCGCCGTTTGATGTCGCGTCACCTCCCCCAAATCCAATATACGGATTGAGTGTCACGCCTGTATAATATCCAGAGTCTTTAATAACTCCGTTAAGGTACCACGTTGCGTATCCAGTAGGTAATATATTTATGAGTACATTGTACCACGTACCAGAATTCACAGATGCTTGAGTTGTTGGCTGATTTACGGAAGTCCAGCTCGTAGATGTTGTAAACCCAGAATTGTAGCCATACCCGCGAGCGTCTAGCCATACGGCATATCCCGCACCGGATGAATTGCACGCAAAAAATATCTGAGCAAATGGGCTTCCACCTGGTACAAGTTTTACATTTACGCTTATTGACGTACCCAATTGATTTGCGATTGTATTGTAGTACGCGTAATTGAGATTATTGTTTACTTGTATGCAAGGAGGTGCAGTTTGTCCATCTGTTGTGTTGATTGATACACCAGATGTTGTTGTCCATCCAGTAAGTAATGAACCGTCATTGTAATACAGAGCCCCCAGTGAATTTTGTGCGTACAGCCGTAATTCAGCGAGAGATACGATACCGGTTGAAGAACTGCTTAGATTTTGCCATATAAATCGGTATGATGAATATGTGTTTGAGGGTGTAACCGGTAAAAGAATAGTCTGGTTACTGCTCGTGAATGTGGTCGAAACTCTTGAATCAACTTGAATCCATGTTGAGCCGTTAAGACCTGCGACGATCCATGAACTCGGTGTCTGTCCGTAATTTGAATCGTTACTCGATGTTATGCTGTATCCCGTGAGAGTTATTGGTTTGGGTGTGTTCACTTGAATCCATTCTCCGTTATATGTCGTTCCTGAAACGATTGTGTTTGACGAAGTTCCGGAGTATGCGTATGGACTTGATGTACCGTACGTGGCACTTGAAGCGATCCATACATTTCCTGTCGTTGCGTACTTGTTCAGAGCCAAGTACGCGGCTGATGCGTTTGAAGATGCATTTGAGAAATACAGGCCAGAACCATATTGTACACCGGACACGATCGTATTTGATGTTGTCAATGGGGCTGAAGGGTATTCATACACTTGTGGTAACCCGTATGGATTTAATGATGTGTTCGCAATCGAGATATAATTTTGTAATACTTGGTTCGATGTGAGTGGGGTGGAGTAAAGGCGCACAAGGGCAAAGTATCCCAGAAGTGCGTATGATGCTCCTTGATAATTATTAAGCTCAAAGTCGTTTGAAATGGAATTTGCTAAATTAAATGTCCCAGAGGATGATTGAAGAATTCCATTCACATATATACAAGATGAAGATGTGACGACTATATGGACCCATGTACCGGACGGAACTGTGTATGTCGATGTAGATGAATCACCGTTATTCGTTGCTATTTTACCAGTTGATGCGATGTATATGTTATTTAAAATTGAATTGTAGGCAGTACCTATATTCATAATTGTAGGTCCTCCGCTGTAAGACCCTGTCGCGTTTACGAGAAGCTCAAACGTGAGTCCAGTTGTATTGAAATTTATACCAGATGAGAAGTTTGTAAGTCCGTAAAGAGATGTGCTTGTCCATTGTAAACTTTTTGCTCCGTTGGAAATGTATGTAAACCCAGATGTTGTTGGTGATCCTCCAGTACTCATAATCATATTGAGGCCGTTAGGGGAAAGATCCGTCACAGTAGATCCTGATCCCGGGTACGATCCATTGTACATGTCATAGTAGCACAATAGACTGGGTGTGTAATAATAAGGAGATGTTACAACTACTGTTGGTTGTGTGGAGAATACTGAACCACCTGCGGGTGTTATTGTGAATGTGTATGTACCCGGTGAAAATCCTGATGATATGGTATATGATCCGGACGTTTTTGAAGATGAAGTAGTAAATATAGGAAGTATTATATTCATACTAGGTGAAACTGTAATTGTAACTGCTGAAAGTCCGACACCTGCCCATGAAAGTACTATTCCTGTAGCGAGAGTATACGTTGCAGTAAATGAAGTGATATTTATAATTACCTGGGACTCTACTAGAGTTCTATCAGACGTTGCAATATTAGAACTGAATAAAGAAAGGTAATACATTTCACTGGATAAAGCGTTATTTCTCTGATACGAATCGTAACCTATATATAAATTACCGCCGTAACCTCCCACAAATCCACTCATTGTATTTGTTACATTTGCAGTGCTTGTACTATTATTTACAAAGATTGACATGGTATTTGATCCCGTCCCAGTTCCATTCCAAGTAACTGTAGCCGTATTATTATTTTTTACTGACGCACTAGAATTCCAATCTCCGTACCATGACCATGTACCATATACACCGTTCCAATTTGCATCAACTGCGAGACCTGATTGATGTATTGCACTACCAGTTGGATACGGGCCACCGTTCATAAATACACACGACCCAGATCCATAATTAGTATTAGATGGAATTGAGGTGCCCATGGTGCCAAGTTTAAATGATACAGTCCACGGGGCGTTACTTTGTATATTCGAACTTACCGGTAATTGAAAGTAACCAGTTTGCGGACATCCAAAATCAATAACGTAATTGGTTATATTAAACCGAGGTTGAAGATTTTGAGTTGGTTGTGTAGCGTGCATACCTCTACCAGATTGATCGTACCATGTGGATACATATGCAAATTTTGTCGTGTTATTAATGCTATTCGTAGTGAACCAAGAAAATATGGTACTTCCAGTTCCATTCGTACCTGTCCATAAATTACCGGATGAATCCGAATAAAAGTTTTGCGTAACGGTCGGCGAATACGACATTAATTGTATGATGGGGTTTGAACCGGAATACGATGTAAGAAGTCTTTGTAATGAATAAATTCCAACGAGATTTGATGTTCCGTTTGCCGATAACGTATCAAGTAAATATACAGGGCCACTCTTTGTGTACATCCACGGATTGAACCACAGAGTGGTCATCTATTTAAAAGAATAGAAAATTAAAAGGTCAAGATGAACTCGATTGGAGAGGATGTTCCTTGTATCGAAGAATTTGGTGTTGTATCTGCGTGCGCGGAGACTACAGGAAACTTTGCGCTCATCAAACCTGGTGAGTTTGCAGCACGAGGGAGGTTTGGTACATCCCCCCTGTACTGGAACCGAGAAAAGAAGACTTTTTCGTTTCGACCGCGAAAGGATCTCGTTGAGTTTCCAACTGGGTGCGTCTATTTTTTCGAACACGATCGAATCGTATGCTGGGACGATCCATGGTTCGAGAAGCCTCTGCGTACGACACATGATGCGACGGATATTATTCGCGAGAAGATTCAAAGGGCTGTCGACCGTTTCATAGACAAGACGGATGCGTTCCTTTACTCATCGGGGTGTGGTTCTCGTCTCGTAAATCAATTTGTTCCGGATGAAATGATGTCGTACACTATTGGGCACACCGAAAATTCACTGGACATGGAGTCTCTTCCCGCGCGCGACATGTCAGTGAAGGTTTTCTTTGACGAGTCCTCACACTGGCCGGGGCACCTCGAAGGGGCGGAGATTCCAATGTACATTCTGGCCCGATACCTAAACATAACAACGAGTCATCGACGACTCATCACTGGGTTGGGGTGCACAGAGCTCTTTTCCGGATCTGGTGATTTTAGGCCTCGAATGAATCACATCATTGACCAGTTTGCGACGTTCGGCATTGAAGTGTGGAGTCCATTTTTTGATTTGGAACTCGTCGAGTATGTTCTTGATTACACGACAGAGAGTGACAGACAGAAGATTCTCTCTGACCTGGTCGATGGAGAACTTCCGTTTGACGGTGATTCAATGGAGGATACGATCGGCATCCCAGAGAAAAAAACATGGTGGCAATGGTAAGAAGACATGAAGCTTTACAGAGGTGGTTCAAGAAATGGTAAATTTTTTACATTTTCGTATGCAATTGCGAAAAGGTACGGTAAAAAGGTGTGGACATTTGAAACCCCGAAAAAACTTAGGCTCTTCAAAATTACACACCATTCATTGACGCATACGGTTTTTCCAAACGTATCCGCAAAGACGCGAGCTCTTCTTTCAGCTGCGTTTGGAACGGATATGAAATTAAAGAACCAGGTGAAATTGTTCACGGGTAAAACACCAAAAGGAATTGAAAGTGTGATTAGAGGTCAACGGCTTTCAGTGGTTGATATAGATTATGCAGCACATGAAGCCCTGTACAGAGAATTTTTATCAAAGAGAGGCTACGATGGAACTGTTTCAGATTCTAAAAAGGCTTCGATGCACGGTGGAATATTCCACGGGGAGGTGTACATTCACGCACCAAGATTGATTTTTTCAATACAGAATGAGTTTGTAGAGTACACGAAAAGAACAAGGAGACTTATAAAACCACATCACGATTTTATTCAATTTTTAAGTGGAGGAATGGCTATAAAGTTGTACCTCGAAGCGCGAGGAATACGGACAGTCGACACACCTGATTTTGATTTTAAATTTGCCGTTCCCAAACCTCTTATGACACAAAAAGAAGTTGATGAAAAATCTCAAAAAATGTTTGATATCATGTACAAACACATGAAGGGATTTGGTAAGCCGTTTACATGGAGAGAGCTCAAGGGAGTTCCACTCGATTCACCTGGCAAAAAGGAAGGAAAGCTGGTGTACAAGGTGTTTACATTTTCAGTTCAGGGCCAAGATCTCGTTGATACATCACTTGTCGTGTATCCGGGCATAACACGAGCACATCTCAGTAGACGATGGACTATGTATTTCAAAATGCCAATTGAAAAGTTGTACTACATGTGGAACGATACCCTTGCTCTCTTAGCAGGGTCATTTACGAAGAAGAGTATCATGCTCAGAAATCCAATTAATGGTAACAAAAAAGAAAAGGGTATAAAGAACGCTATACGAGTGGGTCACCTTTCGTTCCTTACGTCAAAACAGGGCAAGATTGTACGATTGGCGCGTCAGTTAGTTCTTGATATAGCCATGCGAAATAAGAAAAGGGCTACAGAGTCATCAAAATCTATTCTCAATATACTTAAATGAACAGAGAAGCGAAATTTACGATAGATAAATGGACCAAGTACAGAGATGATTTCTTTTTGAGAAATGATGCTTCAGGTATTTTAAAAGCATCATTCGTTATTTGTAAATTTTTAAGTGATCTTGAATTCTCAAGCGATCCATCTATGAAGCGAGTCTACGAAACTCCCGAGAATCTCAATAGAAATTTAGAACAACTCCACAAGAATGCCGAGACGAGAGGAAATAAGACACCTGGTTTTAATTATCGTCGGGCGGGTGAGGCCTTGCGTCTTCGCGAAGGAGTTCCATTTAAATACCAAGGAATTATGCTATTTAAAAAGAGGTTACAGAAAAAGACGTACGGCGAACTCGTATCTGGTATGGTTCGAGCTGTCGAAGAAAAAACGAGGGGGATAACTAAAAATACGCCGTTAAAGGAAATTTTTGAAAAGACTGGGTATGTGAGAGGTCAATCGACAGTGATGGGTGGATTTTTTTATCATTCATTGGTGATGTATGGTTGGTACATGTGTTGGGGTCTAACTCCGATGGCTTCAAAAAGACCAAAGGTGATTGAGTTTCCGGGTTCATGTAATGTGCAAGCTTGTATAAACATGTATATATTCAAAAAATTAGGAATGGAGGACAGGATAGTATACGTGGCGCATGGCAAGGCGCTTGTCGATTCAAAGGGACACGTGAATCCATTGACGGCTCACAGAGCCGCAGGCATGGACAGTGCACAGTTTTGTCATCACGCATTTAAAGAAGTTGATGCTCAAACGGGAATTGAGAGTGGATATTTTGCAAATCATTATATAAAAGTGTACCCTAGTCACATAGATGCATTTGATATAATCACGCTCGCCCCTATTTTCAGGGCCATACAGAGACTCCGAAAACTAAACAAACCGTACAAAGTTGCTCTGGTTGAAAGAGTCCTTGGTGCGCTCCAAACTGACATGAAGCATTTTATACACACATATCTCATGTTGCAAGGCGTGACGATGTCAACAAAGGAAAATATTATACCGAGTAGAATTCTGGGCAATCGATCCATTCAAAAATTTAGAGAAAATCGCGCCAGGAGTATCATCAAGAAACATCTAAACGCCCGTAGACCCAAATAATCATCAGTTAAAACGGAGGGACTGGATTCGTACTAATATCATATTTTGAACCGGCTTCATCTGTCAAATATGTTCCACTTGATGAAAGAGTTAAAACAAGATTGGTAATAAATGCGGGCCAATCTTGATCTAGTGTATTTAAGATTAATTGATTTCCGTTATATGAAACAGTTACTTGATGAGGTATAGCTATACCTTCTAAATACGCTATCATTGAACCATCATTATTATAAAAAAATCCCGTAGAATAAAGTAAATCTCCTTGAGGAGCTACCCTTTCTGAATAAAATCCATATCCTGGTATCAATGGCCACGGAATAGGTGAAGGACTTGGTGATGGCGAAGGACTTGGCGATGACGAAGGACTTGGCGATGGCGAAGGACTTGGCGATGACGAAGGACTTGGCGAAGGTTTAGGTGATGGCAATGGACTTGGAGATTTTTTATAAAAGAAAAAATAATAGAGCGCACATACACAAAAAAACAATACGATTAAGACAACTAATAGTAGTGTCATTATAATATAAATTAGATTTAAACTCCAGAAGACCCAAAACCGTTCGCGCCACGTGAGGAAGTCTGCTGATCATCAGTCTCCTCCGCCACAATTGGATCCAGTGCACGCTCAAGGATGAGCTGTGCGATACGATATCCAGGCTTGATAATAAACGGATTCATCATATCGTGATTGAACAGAACCACACGAATCTCACCCTGGTAATCCGGGTCAACCACACCCGCGCCAACATCAAGGCCGTGCTTCACAGCCAAGCCACTGCGTGGAGCAATGCGTCCGTATACACCGTCTGGAAGCAATAGTCGTAGTCCGGTGGATACGACGACGCGCTGTCCGGGAAGGACAATGTAGCTGTCGATAGAATACAAATCAAGGCCAATGGACCCCGGGGTGGCCTTGGAGGGAATGATGGCATGAGGATTGAGCTTAATAAACTTGACTGTAGCCATTTCCTTCTTATATTGGAATATGTCGAAATCTTTAAACTCGTTGAAGAGTCGTCGCCTGCATAATTTGAAATCGGGACAACTGATTGCTCGCTTCCAATACTTTTTGATAGTATTCGCAGCGACCCATTGACGAACACTGACCTCAATAGGTTCGATCGGAGTTTTCCATGTAGACTCATTCCACTGAAGATAGTTCCTCTGCCAATTGAGCGTGGGATGTGCATTTATTATATCTATATGAACCGAAATACTTAAGCGCATCCAATCAAAAAGAAACTCATACGTGTACAAGAACCACACGTGTTCGTTTGAAAAATCGGTAAGAGGTATCGCATCAGCCAAAAGAAGCCACGGAAGATCAAGAGCCTGTATAAATACGGGCCAAGAAGTTCTCGATGCGAGAATAAGCCACTTGTATTGAGGAAGTCTATCCTTGAACACCCGAAGAAATCCGAGGTCATCGGCTGTAATCTTCTTAGGGTTCCATGTTGCAAAGTCCCACGTCAAATGTCTATTCGCAATCATAAATTCTTTGGATGCTCTCTCCGTAATTATCCTCCACGTCCACGGAAAACTTGGATATTCCAAAAGAAAATCAAATGGTACACGAAAAGAAAGATCGTTCCAATTCCAAAATCGATCAGGAAATTCAGAGACCCAATCAAATGTAAAATTCGGATGAGCCTGTGAAAAGGGAATCACATCTTTCTTTTCACGGAGCACTTCAAGAGTCAAATCGGGGTGTTGTGATATTTCAATCGGGTTTGAAAAATCCGAGTTTCGTAAGAGACGTGTTCGAACGTATCGATGCATTTGTTTATATGGTGTTACGATTTCTTAAGCGATGCATCTGTCTTATTTCAGCTCTTTTAAGATTTTGTCTCGTTTGAATAAGTTGAGGTAATGAAAGCTTTTGAAGTTCGTTCACGTTATGAACATTTTTAAGTTGATTTATAAGACCTGCTCGTCTCTCATTGTTCGATAATTTACCGTTATATTGAACTGTGTGATTGTTTGTCCGTGTACCTTGGTTCCCGTTGCGATTGTTTGTCTGTGTACCTTGGTTCCCTCGCCGGTTGTTTGTCTGGGTGCCTTGATTCACTAAGCGTTTGTTTGTCTGGGTGCCTTGATTCACTGGGCGTGCACGATTACCTGATAATATAAAAAATGATTTTCTTTTACGATTGAGATTTTGAAGCATTCTCTTAGATGATCTAATACTTTCAAGAGTTATTGCATAATTAGTTTTTAAATTTTTTAGTTTTTTTTCGTTGTTTTCAATTGTTTTTCTAATCTGATTATATGTATTTTCATGTGCTATTCCCCAATTCTCTCCAGATTTAATCCGTGAACCTCCTACACGTTTTAAAAGTCTATCAACTAAAAGACGGTGTGTATTTTTCACCTTTCCAGAAATGCGATTACCTACCCGTCCCTTGTAATATCCAAGTGAACTGCGCGCGAAATCCATATTTAAGGTAAGAAAATATTTTTGTTTTGTGAACGGAGGATGGTATACTGATGCACCAATCAACAAAAATGGCACTCTTCTTCCAGTCGAAGAAGCTTCGCACGCTCAACCGCGAGCGCGAGTACCTCGAGTCTCTCGGCTGGACTCCCGTCGATGAGAGGATGTTCATCGAAATCTTTGGGTTTCGGACACCTTTCCACGCATACGGATATAACGCGATAAAGAGAATTCCTGGCGAGGGATGGGGTGACTATGTCATGTGTCGCGTGAACATGAAGACGAGTTACTACAATGATCACATGTTCAATGACAATACTGTTAGGTACCAAGGATCTGGTCGCGAAGAGCACGGAAATCAGAATATGCGCAAGAACAATAACCACCTGCTTGAGGAGCCGGGTACCCGTGTTCTCTTGTGCACTCGCCTTAGCGATTCCACGTGGTACTACAAGTTTGGGTTTCGTGTTGGTGCGTACGAGTACGTTCCTGATAATACCCGCTCCGTTTTTTACTTCAAAATCCAAGTTGTGTGAACGGGGTCTTGTTCTTCGGATGGAACAGTCATCAAAAAACATGGGAATCAAGCTCAAGCCTCACCAGGTTGATGGAGTCAACTGGATGGTGAGTCGCGAAAAGGCGAAACCCGTGGCGGGTGGGATTCTCTGTGACGAGATGGGTCTCGGAAAGACTGTGCAGATGCTCGAGACGATGGTGCGTCATTTCAAGCGCAGGACTCTTATCATAGTCCCCAAGTCGATCGTGCCCCAGTGGCTGGAACAAATTCGAAAATTTGTACCCGAGTTTACCGTGTGCGTCTATGACGGCTCGCACCGAAAATTCTTTCTGGCTGATGTGTGCATCTGCCCTTATTCAGTTGTCAAGGATCTCTTGGATTTTGAATGGGACCGGGTTATTCTGGATGAGGGGCACGAGATTCGGAACAGGAAGTCACTTGTGAATCGCAATTGCATGCAACTCAAAGCGAAGATCAAGTGGATCCTTTCCGGAACTCCTGTGTTTAACAAAATGCGCGACTTTGTGGTTTTGTGTGAGTTTGTCGGTGTAAAGCGCAGATATGTCCAGTGCCACTTGGATGATGTGAAGAATGAGTTTGTCCTTCGCCGGACGAAGAACACGTCCCAGGGTCCGGGGTATGAATTCTCCCTTGTGGAATTGGAGATGCACCCGGAGGAACAGGAGTTTTATGACACTGTGTGTGCCACGGGGTTTGCGTGTATCCTCGAGGGTATTCTGAGGTGTCGCCAGGCGAGTTCATGGGCTCCGATGTTTGACGGGCCTGCTGTGTCCAATAAGTTGGATACGCTCATTGAATTGATCAATGAACACCCAGACGAAAAGTCTCTTGTGTTTACCCAGTTTCGTATGGAGTCTGCTGAGATTAAGCGGCGTCTCTCAGTTCCTACGTTTATTCTGGATGGGGGGACGATGGATCGCGAGGTGGTGATTCGAGAGTTTAAATTGGCTCCACCAGGGTCAGTTTTCATCATACAAATTAAGACTGGTGGCGTGGGCTTGAATCTTCAAGAGGCGACTCGGGTGTACATTACTCAGCCGTCTTGGAATCCTGCGACTGAGATTCAGGCGATTGCGCGATCGTACAGGAGTGGTCAGGAGAAAAAGGTGTACATTAAAAAACTTTTGTACACGGGTATTGATGGCGAGATGTCTCGGTTACAACGAAAAAAGTCGCGGGTTTCTCTGCAAGTCGTTGGCACGGAGTTTGAGATTCCCGTGCCGATACAAGAAGAGTCTGGGTTTAAAATCGAACTCGGAAAGTATATATGTTAGCAACGGTACCTAGGCCGATAGTGAGGACGGTTGTGAAGACGAGAGTTGTAGTGAAACGATCTAGTCCATACGTACAAAAATTTATCAAAGATGTGAGTGTGTCTCTTGTCGCTGATGCGTTTGTGCATCAAAAAGTTCCTGATGTAGTTGATCTCGTCACTGTTTGCTTTTGGTCAAATATTTTAAATTGCTTTATATAAATGTCAATTATACTAACATCATACGGCCAGACTGTAAATGCAATTCCGACTACAGGAGCACCAAGTGGCGTAACATTAAACAATGGTATACAGCAATGGACTGTTCCGTCTACTGGTGTGTATACATTTATAGCAGCGGGAGCGGCAAGTGGCGGCACTAATAATGGAAAAGGTGTAATTGTGTATGGAACATACACTTTAACAAGTGGACAAACTATAAAAATATTGGTTGGTCAAAAAGGTGGAAGTACGATTAGCAGAAGTGGTGTAGGTGGCGGCGGGGGCACGTTCATAGCATACTCAGATAACAGACCTATTTTAGTTGCAGGAGGAGGTGGAAGTGCATCAAACGGTATCTTAACAACCAACAATTCAAATACAGGTACATTAGGTTTAGCTGGAAGTGGTGGAGCTGGCGCTGGATTTCAAGGTGGCGGTGGTGCTGGATTTACTGGAGATTGTTCATTTAGTATATGGCCATCATTTAATGGGGGGACGACTGTAACAGTTTATTCATTTGTTAATGGAGGTAATACTCCGTGGTTAACATCAGCCGATAGAGTTTCATCAGATGCTGGTTATAATGGGGGTGGTTTCGGTGGTGGAGGTGTTTCTGCACCAAACAGTATGAATGGTGGTGGGGGTGGTGGATATTCTGGTGGAAATTTTGGATATGGTGGAGGATCATATGATTCTTCATCATCTGCAACGAATAATACAGCTACAATGTATACAGGTTCGTTGCCACCTTCATTGAGTTCACTTGTATCATCGGATGGGTATAATATAGGAGATGGGTTTGTAATCATTTCATTACCAAGTCCCTCTCCAAGTCCCTCTCCAAGTCCCTCTCCAAGTCCCTCTCCAAGTCCTTCTCCGAGTCCCTCTCCAAGTCCCTCTCCAAGTCCCTCTCCAAGTCCTTCTCCGAGTCCCTCTCCGAGTCCCTCTCCAGGTTCATCACAGAGTTATACGCCTTCATCTGACAGTTCTACGCCCTCGCCTTCATCTGACAGTTCTACGCCCTCTACTTCATCACTTCCATGGAATACTCTTGGAATTTTTGTACTTATTATTATTGTGTTTGTGATTTTTTTTATGATTCTAAAGAGTAGACGTCCACATTAAATAAAATGGTTATGATTAGGTGTCGAACGTCGAGGATGGCCCTTGAGGTTGAGAACACGGTTCATATGTGTGCAGAGAGGAGGCTTATCCAGCGTATGAAACATCGAGCGAGGACAATCGGTATTAGACCGGCTGCTTTTTCGCACTGGTTTCATAGGAAGGTTGGTAGGCTTATTATACTTAGGATTCATTGTAGCGGAACGCTTGGAACTTCAATTCCATGCATATTGTGTAGGAAGGCTCTTGAAAAGCAGTGCATAGACTGGAATGCTCATATTGGAGATACATGGCATTCAAATCGAGATGAATGTGTACCCGTATCAAAGTTTACTCCTAAACAATATGGATATTTTCATACCCATTTTTGATTTAAACGCATGCTCTTTGATAATTTGGGATTCGTTCGCTTAAAAAGTGTAGCGAGAGCACCAAGTCTGTGACTAAGTGTGAGTTCGGGTACGCCACGTGAAATTGCATATGACAGTGCTGAATGTCTTTGTGAAATTGATGATTTTGGTTTGTATCCATACATGGAAAGACCACCCTTCTTTAACGTGAACAGTTTCTTGCCACGTCCTGGTGCACCGCGATTCTTTATACTGAATGAAGCAGCTTTGACGCGGGTACCATCTTTGCGCACGTATGACTTGCGTTTAATTATCATTTATATTACGGTGATATAAGTTTTTGCCATGGAAGAAATAATTTGTCCGAATGTTTTTCTTTGATAAACACGACTGTTCTCGATATACTAACGATATCTTCATGATATCTATTATAATAATAATCACGTAACTCCCTTGCATCTTTAAACCAATTACATTTAATTGGTCTAATACTATTAGAATCTACAATCCTGTATTCTCCGTTTGGTGTTACATAGCCGGTTATTGCATGTCCATTCTTTGCAGCATTTAAACCGATATATGCATGACTTAATTTAAAGCCAGTAAGTGTATCAACCATATCATAAGGGTAATAATATGTTTTGATAGTTACATCATATCTATATCTCCATGTTCTATCTCCAGTCCAGTTACCAGGAACTATAAAATCCAGAAACCTGTATAGGTCATCTTGTGATCCTCCGTTTACAGAATTAGTAGATCTTAAAGAAATTGATTGAATGAGATTTTTCTCATGATATTTATTTTGAAGTTTCATATTAGCCCATATATGATCTTTAGGTGCATGCAATTCAAAACGTATATAGCTCCAAAAAAAATCGGGTATTTTCTTTTTACGTGGACACATGTTATCTAATGCTGCATTTGGTTGTGCCGTATACTTAACTCGACTGGCTAGAATTTTTCTACCAATGGGAGATAAAAGCCATCCATTAAGTATAGCGTTAAACCAACATGTACCACTTTGTTGTAAACGTATAGAATTAATTCGTGTATTTAATTTTCTAACGTTTTTTCGTTTAAAATGTTTTGCAGCTACTACATTTTTCAAGTTTTGATTAGTTAGGCGAGCCACGTTTATCTTTTTATTAATTCTTTTTACAAGTTCATTTCGGGTTAGATTGTTAAATGGATTTCCTTTACGAGTATTATTTAGTCGTCTTCCAGAGTTAACAAGTTTGTTGAAGTATTCTGTTGGCTTCTTCTGAAGCCTTCTTCTCGTTGCAAGTCTGCGTCGGATAATTCTTCCACGGTTATTTACAACAGGATCATAACGCGTTAATATATTCATTATTGAAGATTTATTTAGTGGTGCATTATTGAGTGTTCTTTGTCTAATGTACGAACCTATACCAGCATTTCTTTGTTCCGCGTTATGTCGTCGCAGAAGAGGTTTCATTTGTTATTCTACGATTTTATTTTCTTTTATAAAATCACTTATATAAATACCATTACTAATATGAACATTTCCATCACTTAAATCTTTTCTTAAAAACCCATTTTCATCTATATACTTATTATAAACATCAAAGAATATATATCCCTTTTCAATACACTTTTCTTTTAATTTTTCGTTAAAATATAAAGCATATTGTTTCCTTTCTTCGTCAGTTCCCAAATATGGATACTCTGGATTTTCACGAGTATTGTATTTTTGAATAGGTGGAACAACATTATAAACGCATACATTTTTCAACTTGAGTTGTGAAACGGATACATTTAATTCAATTGCTTCAAAATAATTATAAACAATACTGTCTATGATATCTCTATATGTCGTTGTGTCTGTTATATGTTTGTGAATATGACATCTACAATCTATTTCACCTAAACAAAAAATAACAGTGTCTCCGTCTTTAATATTAAATCTGCGAATATCACATCTATTTAATTTTTCCTTCCCAAAACTATAACACAAAACTGGTCCTAATGCATGATTTATTATTCCGGTCCAACCATTATTTGAATGACTATCCCCAATAGTATGAATTGACATTTCATACTATGTAAATCTTTCTTTTAAGTTCCACGGAAGGAATAATTTGTCAGAGGGATTTTCTTTGATGAACACGACTGTTCGTGTTACATAAAATCCTTCCTTTGTCGTTACGGTGTATTCTCGCAAACTAGCGTATTTTTCTAATTCACGGACACCATGAAACCAGTCACACGAAACAGGTCGAACATTATTAGAATCTACTATTTTATACTTTCCGTCTTTTGTTACGTATCCCGTAATTGCATGACCGGATTTTATATTCGGGTTTGAACTAGAAAGTTCTATGTATGCATGACTAACTCTGTAACCGGGAGGAGGTGCGTGTATTTCTTTACGAGATGCACCATAATACATGATACATACATCTTTTCCTGGATTTTTAGACCAGTTACCAGGAACTATAAAATCCATAAATGTCAATACATCTCTTACCCATCCACCATTTGGAGTATCGGGTATTTTTCGTAAACCTGTTGCGTGTATGAGATTTCTTTCGTGATATTTAAGCTGAAGGCGTACATTGGCCCATATATGATCTTTGGGTGCAGTCAATTCAAACTTTATATATTTCCAAAAATATGATGGGAGTTTTGATCTCACTGGGCAAAAGTTATCAAGTTCGGGGTTTGGTTCTGTGAATAATGTCCTCGCCTTTAAAACTTCTCTGCCTATATATGAAAGAAGCCACCCATTAATTATCGAATGGAACCAACACGTACCACCCTCTTGTATACGTATTGAATTATTTCGTGTATTTAAATTTTGTATTCGATTCTTTTTAAAGTGCTTAGCGGCGAGATAATTTACCAAGTTTTGATTGGACAATAAACTGATATTTGTTTTTTTATTGTGTTTTCTAAATTCTTGTACTAACTGTTCTCTTGTGAGATTACTGTGAGGAAGGCCCTTTCTCGTATTATTAATTGATTTATTTTTTATCATTTTAGCTAGAGTCTCTACCGGTTTTGTTAAGAGTTGTTTCCTTCTGGCTGATCGGCGAAGAGAACCTTTTGCATTAATAACCGGTACATTTCTCACCAAGAGTTCGATAAGATTAAATTTATTTATCTTTGCTGGCTCAACCCCAGGTGGCCTTTTTCTAATGTATGCGCCTATACCAGCCCTTCTTTGCTCTGCATTCTTTCGTCGCAGAAGAGGTTTCATGTATTACTTTACCCGCAGAAATTCATCCTCGTCCCGCGAAGCGAAATACTGTAAAATATCTTTCGCAAGATGTTCGTTACGAATACACACAATGCCGTGTTGGTCCCTGAACGTGTCCTCGTACGGATCGTACTCGTGTCGCACGAGGATATTCCAGCGGGTACCGTAACCACGCTTAACTTTTGATCCGTGAAAAAAATGGCGAATAACACCTGGAACGTATCCTACGCGAAGACCTTTGCATCGTTTACCAAAGTCCAAAACTGATTTTTTATACCCGTCTGAAACATCTTTATTAATACTTCGTTCTGCGTGGCCTATGAGAGAAAGTGCCATGTTGTGATCTCCAGCGCCGAGAATCGAAAGGTCGTAGAGTCCGCCCATGCGTTCAAAGCAGTTTCTGGTGCAGGCCCACGCAAAACCCGGGTGCCACCATGTAGGGTTTGAGTATGTTTTATTTTTGGCCCACTGAAACCCAAATCCAGTAAATATATTCATGGCATCTTCATGTTGATTCATATCCACCGCATGACTGAACAGCTGAACAATATCTTTTGACCCGTTTAGAATTTTGAGCGCGTCGAGAGCCCATGTTTCATTTTCAAACTCAATATCCGCATCTATCCACGCGACTGCTTTCCAATTGCACGGAAGAAGATTGCGAATTGCAAAATTAATAAGACTTTCCTTTATCCATATGGGATGTGATCCGACCCGAATTTTGTACGACTCTTCTAGACGGAAAGGATCATCGCCATATGCGAGCTCAACTACATGAAGTTGAATATGTTGTTCATACGCTTTCATTCTGTATATAAATTCTTGAGCGAGCTGGAACCTCCGTTTAAATTGACATGGGTTTGAAATCACCGCCACAACATGAAGAATGTCATCAATTGGTACATTGTTTCGAATAGTTAATCGGGTATCATGAGAGGGAAACGTGACAAGAGGACCGTGACCAGTAATTGTCATTCCTACTGATCTAAAAGAAAAAAACGTTATATAAATAACGAATGGGTCTCCCTAAGAGCATAGAGGATGCTATAGAGGAGGAGATTAATAAGAGGGTAAATGAACGAATGACACAATTTCTAGAGATTATTTCCAGGAATTATAGTATACGGTATCAGCGCCTTTTGGGTGATTTAGCCTCTATGACTCCATCAGAGTCGCAGAGTGGAGGTATGTGTTGTGGAACTATAAAAAGTGGAAAGAGATGTCAAAAGCCCGGAAAGCACGATGGATACTGCAAGCTTCACCTAAGTCAAAAGCCGGATGTTAGAGTGGTGAGTGCACCGTTAGTTGCTGCAAAACAACATACACACACGATTCCGCCCCTTTTCAAAGCTGGGTGTCCTGCGTGCGAGGAATCAAGAGTTAAAGTAATGAGTGTGTTATAACGCAGGGATGGCAAATAAGGAGGAACTTTTGTTAAAATCTCTTGATGAGTTTTTTAGCATACCGGAACATTTCTCGGAATTGAATGATATTCTTACGCGAAAGAATGGAATATCTTTGAGGAATATTGAGTGGTTCGTTACGAATTATTCAAAGGAGAAGAGTACACAATTTGTTACTCGATCCGGGTCTCATATTGATGTGCACATAGCATATAAATCGAGTCTTGGCGGGTATTCCAAGAAATTGTTTGATCCTTTTTGTAGGACGGCTCGCATTGAATTTAAAGGATTGACGACAACAATTGCTCAATTGAATTTTATACGATGGTGTATGCGAAATGGTATTCTCGATTATATCAAGGCTGAACAGTCCCAAATCCATTCTGAATTGAAAGGGTCACATAACCGTAATAATAAAGATACAGCGTATATGTCTGAACCAATTCACCAATGAGACTTTGAAGAAATTTGATTGTTATATTCGTAGTCTTTGATGAAAATGTACTAAAGTTGAATTCGCCTCGTTTCGTAATATCCTTTGGTTCTTTACTAAAACAGTAACTAAAAATATCCTTGTCCGGGATGGACAACCCGTGTTCATTTGGTTGAGAATATTTAAAGTACAAATCGCCCGTCATACCTTTTATGATGTTGTAATTGTTTACGAATATATCAATTGAGTCCAATGTTTGGAGATACTTTTGACTTTGGCCTCTCCAATTTATAAAGTTTGTGTATGACACTGTTTCTTTAGTAACATATCCATATTGATATCTATTCATGAATTCGCTCGCTATATTTTCATACTTTTGATTTCGTATAAACCACGATATCATATTAACATTTAGATTTGGTGTCATATTTATACTCACCGTACCATTTGTGAATTGAACGGGTGTTTCGCGATATATTGCAGGGATGATAATCGTCTGTGGTGTATTCATGTAGTACAACCGTTCTTCATTTGATAAAAAAATCTGATCAAATACGAGTGTTGGGTTGAGTATATCTATAGACGAACCGTAATCTGTAATCCACGATTGCTCACAAAAATACAAATTAATATATACCCTTTGATTCTGAACTGCACATAAAGGAAAGTACGTGCCTTTTCTACAAAAGAATAATTTGAACGGTATGAGAAGACGAGTGCCGTTAAGTATCTGATCCAGGACGAGCCGTTCAGATGCATCCATAAAAAGATCATCATGAATCACAGACCAATCATCATCATACCAATCCAATAATTGATCATTCAAATAAAATTCCACTTTTCGTAGTATTGCTCTTCCCACATCAGGGCAATAATTTAGGTTTGGTGGTAACTGACACGAAAGATACATGAATGACATGAGGTCCCCGAGTTCTCGAGGATTGAGTGTGACTGTGACCATACTTCCTAAATATGGCGGAGATACCTGAATAGGATATACTTTTTGAACAATGGAAAATGGTGTGTGTTGCAGAATCTTCTTGGGCTGCAACGGTGTTTGTTCAACTGAATCAATCGCCATCTGAGCGACAGTCGCAAAGGCGGACCTGGGTTCTTTAAGTGGGCCAAGTGATTCCTTTGAGTCATCTAGGCCACTTGCAAGGTCCCGTATCTCGAATGATCCTTGGATTGGTACGTGTGTGTTTGATTGACTTTCTTGGTGGACTGGCATTGCGGGATTGGTAATCCATAAATCAAGTACTGCGTTTGTATTTGCAATGTTTGAAAGAACGAATGAATCTGGTAGCCATGTTCTTTCATACAAAACGCTATATTCCTGTGTCGGTTTAAGTTGGCCCGCTGTCTGTACAGTTACGTTACTTGTTACGCCTGTTTCATGGTTTAGAACATGCATTCCTGAAGTACACGAAGATCAGTTTTCCAGAGATTTATGCATGTCGTTTTTTTGAGAGTATCGTGCAGCAATCTAGTATTCTGAATTTCATTCGCAAGACGTTCAATCTCTTCATGTGTATACTGGTAGGTTTTTATGTTAAGAAGAGTTTCGTCCGTAAATCCGTGCCTATTCATGGATTGAATAATATCGTGCTTTGTTTTCCGAAACACTTCAATCTTGCCCGAAATGACACATTCTATGAAACGCATACGCATCTCAAGATGCCCAAGTTTATCCTGGTACTTTTTGAGCATGTGAGCCTTTCTCTTCCTATAAAATTCGATTCGTATCTCCATATACTCCAAAAGAATTTCTTCATACGTCTCAAACTTTTTTATTCCGGTTCGTGTTATCAAGAACATGTTTGATGTGTGTACGGTTTTCGAAAGACCGAGAATGGACTCATCATCGCAATCAATTGTAAACCGCGGATTTGATTCAGTCGAGTGGTTCGAGTACCCTTGAATCTTTCCAGATTCGACAAGGCGATCAAGAAACTCCTTGTAATCTTGAATCCACATTCCCGGCGGAAGTTCGGTGACGCATCCGTTCTCATACGTCCCGTGGAAAATCCATGTTTGCGGTGATTTGCGAGTCACCTTCCCCGTGAACCCTTTGAACCACGGAACTATTTCATCTTCATCGAGTGGTTTCTTATCCAGAAGTTTAATCATACTCCTGACAAGTACAGTAGGATCACAGGGGGGTATATGCGTTGAATACCCTGTCGCTATGCCATCAGCTCCATTCACGAGGATCATTGGTATGATTGGAACGAAAAATTCTGGTTCTATTGTTTTTCCATCATCTGTGAGCCATGACAACAGTGGGTCATCAAGAGATTCAAAAATTCGTTTGGTATGAGGTTCCAACCTTGTTGAAATGTAGCGCGCGCTCGCGTGATCCTTACCCCCCTCGAGCCTACTCCCAAACTGACCCGACGGGACGAGAAGATTTAGATTATTTGATCCGGTGAATGTCTGAGCGAGACCTATGATTGTTCCGTGGAGACTCGCCTCCCCGTGATGATAGGCTGACACCTCGCCTATGTACCCTGAAAGTTGTGCAACTGTTGAATCCTTTTCGAGATTTTTCTTGAGACATGCGAATATAACCTTTCGCTGACACGGTTTAAGTCCGTCGGCAATATGGGGTATTGATCGCTTGATATCCTCTTCAGAGAATTTCACCTGATCCTTGTGTATAAAATCAGATATGCGTACCGTTTGAACCTTTCCGTATGCGATGCTCGGTTTATTAACCAGGCCCATATACTCCTTGAGCCATACCTTTCGAGATGGTGACATGTTCTTTGCAAACGCGAGATTCATAGACTCTTTCGTTTTTGAATCTGGCTGAAACGTCACTGTGAGCGATTCAATCTTTTTAAAATATTCCTTCGCCTCGAGTGATGTTGATGTACCGAGTCCCTTGTAATATTTAATCTTCTTGTACGTCTTGTGGCTCGTCCTGAAATCATCCTCCGTAAAAAACCAATCAGAATCCGCCTTTATGACAGGAGTTACGAGAGCTGATACAAACCCAATGTCGAGTAAACTCGGCCAGAAAAAATCAAACATGTTAAGGACAAGCCCCTTGATATGTGAACCGTCAAGGTCTGCGTCGGTCATAATCATGAGTCGTCCATACCGAAGTTTTTTCGTGTTTGTGTACACCTCACCTTGCTTGAGCCCTAAAATCTTCTTGAGATTTGAAAATTCGTTATTCGATTCGAGCTTTGAAACTGATGCATCTCGAACATTTTTTGGTTTCCCTTTGAGTGGAAAAACGCCGTACATGTCTCGCCCCACGATTGAAAGTCCTGCAACCGCGAGAGCCTTTGCAGAATCTCCTTCTGTTATGATGAGAGTACACCGTTCAGATTTAGGCGTACCAGCCCAATTTGCATCGTCAAGTTTTGGAATTCCTGTAATCTTGTTACGCTTTGATCCATCAGACTTTTTTAGTTTTTTCGAATCAACTTCATTTTGAATCCCCAATGCCTTCACGGTTCGTATGAAAGCGGGTTTAAATTCAACCGGATCTGTGATTCTTGATGTGCACTCATCCTTTGTCTGTGTTGAAAATTCTGGTTTATTTATTGATACTTTTATGAAGAGTGTGACGTGATTCTTCACCTTGAAACCTAACGCTTTTGAAATAACCGAAAGAACGTGTTCAACGTGTGTCCCGCCTTTTCGGGTTGCAACTCCATTCACGAATGAAACATCGCCTTCCGATCCTTTCCTAAGGTAAATTTCCCAATTTTTTTGCTTATGGCTTGCGTCAAACTCCCCTACATAATCCTTGAATGTTTGACTGATGTTTTCGCCGTTGAAGTACACCTTAGGCCCCCATAGTCCAATTTCTATCATCCTTCGTTTGAGTGTATCTGTCGAGAACGATCCTAGACGAACCGAATCAGGCACAAATTCGATACACAGCCAGTCAGACTTTTTTGAGTATTTTCGTATCTTTGGTGGGTCCATGAGTGACATATTATCGCGCCACGTAATCTCATACTCTTCACCGCTCGAAGAAACACTTGACTTTACAGTGAATATTTTCGAGTAGATGTTGGTTAGTTTTGCACCGTACCCATTTCGTCCGCCAGTAAATCGGTCTTTTGAATCGTCATAGTTTGACGATGTGAGAAGGTGACCGAATATGAGTTGAGCATCTTCTATAGAAGGAATGCACGCAGAGTTCATTACACGAACACGTGTTCCGTCCGTTTCCAAACGAATTTCGTTTGATTTTGGGTTTCGTACGTATTCGTCAAATGCATTGACTATGATTTCGTCTATAATCTTGTAAAGACCTTGTGACATACCAAGAGTTTCATCATATTCGAGAGTTCCTATGTATGTATCTGGTCGACGTAAAACATGTTCACGATGAGTGAGTTTCTCATACATTTATATTCTGGCGTTCCTAGTCCTTATAAAATGCAAAGTATCCTCTGTACGTTGGTGTGTCCATTTCTTGTGAGACGGCATTATCATTTATCGTAACCCACGTTCCCTGTGCAGTTTTTACGGATGCTATATAGTGTCCGTATCCCCAATGAACAATTGCAAACGGTTTTTTCCCCATGAATTCATTTGCTACGTAATCAGATACCAGAATGGTTGGGACTTTGTGCAAAGATCGTTCGATTGCACATACATTGTGACCATCATACTGTGTCACAAACTCATATGAGCTTTTAGGTTTGAACCACACGGTACACGGATGAAACGAGTCAGACCTCCCCTTTGGCGTGATGACGGTTTGTTTCTCAGATCCTTCAAAATCACGAGCGAGACCATCCTTGAGCCTATCGAGTATAAATAAGAGTGCTTCTTGTGCGTCATTCGCTCCGTAATCCATCGATAATTCTCGTAGAAAAGGCGTCACATCTTTTGATCCGTTCATGAGTTTTAAGAATTCATTTGTAAATGAATCAGATGATTCTGTTGGCCATTCCTTTGATGCTCTGAGACATTGAACGAGCGTTCCGAGCCAACACGTAGCTCCTTGATTCGGTATACCCTCCATTTAAAAATATTTCACTCTAGATTTTTAAATGGATGCATTCGAGTTTGTAAAGCCTCATATACTCAAACCTCATGTTGAAGTTGAATTTAGGTTAGGGAAGAAGAATGGCAATTTGTTCGATACAAATATAGGAAAGGCGAATTATGACAAGTTACACAGGAGATTATCTCGTTATACTGGATGGGAAGACGTGAAGAATCAGACTGCTGTAGTATACTATGGATTGCGTAAGGGGCTTCGAATAGTGTACGATGAAGATACCGATGAACAATGTGTCGTGTTTAAACACAAAATCGGATCCATGGATATTACTCTTGATGGGCTTCCTGTTGATCTTCGTATCGGTGTAGCGCTTGAGACTCCTGCTACATATGACACGCAAAAGGATAAATTCCCCACTGAACGAAAGCGATTTAGGACATCATTTATACGAAAAGGTCTTTCAATCGATTTATCAGTTGTTCAAAGTATAGATAAGGATTCTGAGGAGGAATTCGTGTACCAGCTCGAACTTGAAATACTATCACCTTCAACGTGTGACGAAATTAAGTTTAGAAATCATTTTCATAAAGTGTTTGACGTTCTGAAACTCATAGAGTGTTGAAAATAACGAGTATGGCTATGAGAGTAATGATTAAAAGTTCAATTTGGCATCTAAAATGTTCTTTATTAAACTCGTAATCTATACCAGTGCCAAAGAGTCTGATAAGTCTATCAACTCCAAAAAAGATGAGAGCACCTAGGATAACCTCTGACCTTTTTTTATTCATTTTGTATCTCTCCTATATTTTTATCAAAAATACACGTTTCGACATTTTCGCCAGCTTCTTTAACAGAAGCTCGGTCCTCTTTGCGCATCTTTATGAAGTGTTTAGGCTTTTTGGCACACAGTGTTGATACGCCTCCGTTTACATGGTACACATAAGGACCTGTTGATGCACTCATAATTTTTACGGCGCTTGGATTTTGGCGAAGGATTTTACGGCATGATATGTACACGAGAAGATAATCATTAAAGCCTATTCCTTCGAGATTTACATTCACATCGTTTACATAATCATCTATAGTGTCGAATTGGTCTACGCGCCTGAATTCATCATTCCATTGTGTAATGAATGTATTGTTTTGGGTGCACGCTATGAACCAACTTTCAAGTGTTGGTTCCTCTGAAATTTCTGGAATGCTAAACATGATACACGATGCACCGTCGTCAATAACCCAGTCAAACGAACTATATGCGACAATGGATGCATCGAGCCATATGCCCCCGTATTTCGAAAGAATTGAAAGTCGTATGAGATCAGATAATTTTTGAGGTGAGTTGTTAAATTTCCAATTGAGTATTGCATCAGATTCCTCTTGACCCACATAGTCAGAGAGGTTCTCCTTTGAGATGACTGTAATTTCAAAATCAGGATTTTCTTTGCGCCATGTATCGATACATTTGTTTATAAAATCAGGAATGGGCTGAACATCCCAAAATGTCCATATTTTTTTTGGTATGCGTGGTTCTCCATCTGGAATACGCGAACCTTCTTTTTTGATATCATTAAACCCTGAGGATTGTCTATTGAAAAGAACTAGAAGAATAATAACCACTATGATACAGCTTACCAGGAACATACTACTTAGAGAATATGATTTTTATTTAGGAAATGTACACCATACTCTTGGAAACTCTTAGGCCTACTATTGTTGTAGTAACTGGGCCATCCGGAACTGGAAAAACCATGCAGGCGTGTAAGAGTGGCCAAAAGATGATACGAGAGGGTAGGTATCCTAATGGGCTTGTTCTTACTCGACCGGCAATCTCTGCAGCGAATGAGAATCACGGGTTTCTCCCAGGTACACTTGATAAGAAAATGAAGCCATGGATTCAACCATCACTTGATTATCTTGGGGATGTGAAGAAGGTTGAGGTGTGCCCTCTTGCGTTTATGAGGGGAAGGACATTCGAAAAGTCATGGATCATTGCAGATGAAATGCAAAATTCAACTCGCGAGCAAATGCTCATGCTTCTTACGCGCGTAGGGTATGGATCTAAGCTGGTCATTTGCGGGGATACGGACCAGACTGATCTCCCGTACGGAAGTGTTTCGGGTCTTACTGATCTATTGAATCGCATGAAGCCAAGTGATGAAATTAAACACATCACACTCGATAATGTGAGGAGGCATCCGGTAGTATCAGAAGTTTTGAAGATGTATTCTTAAGTATATGTTCCAACTAAACATGTACCGATATTAATTGGTGTTGAACTAACTGAAAATGGATAATATGAATCTACAAAATTGCCATACCAATTATAATAACCTGTGCTAGTAACTACAAATATATGTTGTCCAAATTCTGCACAAGATATGTAGTTGGTATTCTGTGGAAGAGAGGGGATTGGTTGTCCTCCATTATTTATACTTAAAGGACTCGTATTAACTAGCCTTAAATTTGTGAAAGAAGTTACAGCCCTAAATGTTTTTGGTAATGGACTTGGTGAAGGAGATGGTTTTATTGAGCTAAAAGGACTTGAAGATAAAGAAAATCCTTGAACAGACGAAGGTTTTGGGGAAGGACTCGGAGATGGCGAAGGACTCTGTGAAGGTTTTGGGGAAGGACTCGGAGATGGCGATGGACTCGGAGATGGTGAAGGTTTTGGGGAAGGACTCGGAGATGGCGATGGACTTGGGGAAGGACTCGGAGATGGCGAAGGACTCTGTGAAGGTTTTGGGGAAGGACTCGGAGATGGCGATGGACTCGGAGATGGTGAAGGTTTTGGGGAAGGGCTTGGAGATGGCGATGGACTTGGGGAAGGGCTTGGAGATGGACTCGGAGATGGTGAAGGTTTTGGGGAAGGGCTTGGAGAAGGGCTTGGAGATGGACTCGGAGATGGTGATGGACTCGGGGAAGGTTTTGGAGATGGACTCGGAGATGGCGATGGACTCGGGGATGGTGATGGACTCGGAGATGGCGATGGTTTTGGGGAAGGACTCGGAGATGGACTCGGGGATGGTGATGGACTCGG
>Ga0007809_10000108_pt1 | contig 32357 bp, 44 predicted proteins | sample CryBogCBE02Aug07_FD_60383 | JGI IMG/M metagenome (GOLD analysis project Ga0007809, IMG submission 60383) | Freshwater microbial communities from Crystal Bog, Wisconsin, USA - CBE02Aug07 | ecosystem: Environmental > Aquatic > Freshwater > Lake | place: Crystal Bog, Wisconsin, USA | collected...
CTAAGTCTATTGCCTCTCCCGTTGGGCTACAGGTGCTTGATGTCCCCCATTTTTAGGGAGGCCGTGTTTCCTTATTTGAATAGTTTTAAACCGGCTACTTACGAACGTACTATTGCTGTTTCCCATGGATTCGAACCATGACGTGGACTTTAGGAAGAGGACATTGCGCGCTTTGTGGTCAACCCATTATCCAATCTTTATTAGTTGCTCCACACCCTCGAGACAGGAGAGTGCGTCTGCCAAGCTTTTCAGCGTTTCGCCAGGAAACAGTGTTTATTTATGCTTCATGTGTGAAATCCATCTTGCACCTAAATCAACCAATGCAAAAAATGGTGCTCCCCATACAAATATTATTGCATCAAATCCTGGCGTGTTTCCTATAACACCATCCAGTGATTTTTTCTTATTACTTCCAATCATTCTAGTGATAACATAAATGATGCTCACTATCCAAATTATTCCCCAAATCATACTTTTTATTTTTTTCTTTTAAAACATTTTTATAATAAATAAAAGTTCTAGTGGTCTTATCTGAATTCGAATCAGATCGTAGAATTTAGAAGATTCTCATGCTTCCATTACATCATAAGACCAAAAATGACACCTTCATTTATCCAACTCACTGGTGTTCTGCTACTTATCAGAACGGAGAGCGAAAGACGAGGTTCGAACTCGCAACCCCCGACTTGGAAGGACGGTGCGCTACCAATTGCGCCACTTTCGCGTTTTAATAATTTTATACTAAGTACTCATTCGATGAATTATATATCTTAAGTTCATCCTCTATAAGTTCAGACATTTCTACTTTCTTAGGATCGCTAGATAAACACCAAGTATTGGATTTATATCCATATGAATGAATAGTAAAATCATTCAATGGAAACCATACTAATGTAAATTTATCGACATATAAAACTTTAGCTCTATTTTTAAGCCTTATATGTGTTTGATTATCAGAACCGTCGGTAAAGATATCCCCGACTTTTATTTCTCTTCCATCAATATATCTTCTCATAACTATTTATCTTTTGAGGTCAATTCCAGACTCGAACTGGAGATTCATGATTACAAATCAAGTGTTATAGCCAACTTAACTAATCGACCTTATGTCGCATTACCAATACTCGAAATTGGAATAAAGCCTTATGAGGACTCTGTGATAGCCGTTTCACCATAATGCGATTTTAAAATTTTGTACACTTATCAGAGTGTAGTAAGTTAGAAAGAACCGTATAGGAATTTAACCTATCCTTATATTAATATGACTACGAATTACTTCGTTTCAGCCAACCGCCCAAGCTAACTACCTATACTAATAAATGAACGTAGCTGATACTACTGTAATGCGATAGTCTTTACACTTCTATAACTACATCACTCATTTACTTTCTAGCAAAATTTTAGTTGCGCCGGGATAGATTCGAACTATCGATTTTGACCTTATGAGAGTCATGAGATGACCACTTCTCTACCGCGCAATTTTATTTTTATAATATTCTATCATTCTTTTAGAATGAGATTCTAAATTCTCTTTATTAGAAAATCTTAATTTAGCCTTTTCTGATAATTTACATTTGGTTTCTTCTGAAGAAACTCTTTTTTTATTAGACTCAGACAATTTTTTTCTAGTTTCTTCAGTAAATTTTCTACCTTTTGCCTTTTCAGATATTACTCTTTTAGTATCTTCTGAATGGGTTCTACCTTTAAAATGAGGTCCTCCCTCTCCTCCTACTCCTATATTATAAGTTCTACCTGTTTTTATGAAATCCTCTGTAACTAATTCAATTTCTTTTCTGTTCATTTCTTCTTCATTATCAAAAATAAATAGAATCTCTTTTTTGAATTTACTTTTCCCATATTTTTTTATGGCTTTTTGTAAAGCTACTCCTGACCCATAATAATCATCATCTATGTTGATAGTTTGATGTTTACCTACGTAAATTTTAGAATTAATTAAATTAGTTATTTTATAGATAATATATTTCATATATCTATAAATATTAGCTAATTTAATCTAGCGAGCTACCTATTCACTTCCTCGCAATATTAAAGTTGATCCTACCAGACTCGAACTGGTCACCTAATGATTATGAGTCACTTGCTCTAACCTGATGAGCTAAGGATCAGTGAGAAATTACCTATTCTCCAAGTTGGACGCCTACCAAGTCATGCTCAGGTTATTCCAATAGGTAACATTCTGTTTCTCATATTGGACTCGAACCAATGACCTGCTGCTCTCCGCAGCTGCTCTAACCAACTGAGCTAATGAAAATAACTACTACCATTTTTCGCCTGCAAGCTACTTTAAGGGGTGTGTAGAGGATATAGAACATACTTTCAAGTTGCAGCTTGGTTTTTGTTCTTCCAATCCTTTGGCGGCTCTAACGGGATTCGAACCCGTACCACACACCGTGACAAGGTGGTATTGTAAACCATTCAACCATAAAGCCAATTGTACAGCGTACGGGGATCGAACCCGTATTATACCCGTGAAAGGGGCATGAACTAACCATTATTCGAACGCTGCATTTATATAGTAAATATACTACAATAAGTTATATATATGAACTATATCTTTTAAGTGGGCCAGAAGAGACTCGAACTCTTGTGCTTACGTTTTACAGACGGCGCCCACAACCCTGGTGTCTGACCCATTATTTAATGCGCTCCCTGAGAATTACGATATCTCGACCTCGATCTTAACAGGATCTTGCTCTGCCTCTGAGCTAAAGGAGCTTGTGTGGAGATACTAAGGCTCGAACTTAGATTCCATGAGTATCAGTCATGTGTGCTTACCATTCTACTATATCTCCAAATGGGGTCCGATGCATTCTTTCCATCTACTCGGACCAACATAGAGGATGCGAGGAGAGCATTGCATCGAAGCAAATACCTTTTTAGAGTACCACACGCTTAGCAGGCGGTGACAGCAACCTTACTGTTTTACTCTCCATAATTATGACCCGGGGGTAAATCACAGACTCGAACTGAAACCTCTTGCTCCACAAACAAGCGTGCTAACCATTACACTAATAAACCCATAAAAATAGTCATTGCTACAACACCTTTCGTCCACTTTCTTGGCAGGACCTCCATCATGAGTTCCGTTAATTGATGTATTTTTATAACCCTCGACGGAACAAGCAGGGTAACTATTTAGAGGAGGAAGACGGACTCGAACCCTCAAACCGGCTTTTTACACCGATACGGCAGTTTTCAAGACTGCTGCCTTACGCAATTAGGCTATTCCTCCAAATTATAAGATGCTTCTCAGGGACTCGAACCCCAATTACTTGAATCAAAATCAAGTGTGTTAACCGTTACACTAAGAAGCAATAAATTAAAGGCTTTTCACCTTTTAGGCAATGCTTGTTTTCATTGAGCCGGCATTTACTGGAATGGCCATGAGCAGCAAAAGAATTTCGAAATCTCAACCTTCACATTGGCAATGTGACGCTCTAGCCTTTGAGCTACTGCTGCATGAGTATAGTAGGAGATATCATCCTTGAGGTTACTATACATTTTATCCTCTTTGTAGGCACTATCCGAGTCGAACGGATGATCTTCACTTTGTAAGAGTGACGCTTTAAAACCATCTAAGCGAAGCGCCCATTTGTACCTTCTTTTGAGAAAGTGAAGGCACATTCATCTTTCGGAAAGTTCCATTTATTCAACAAAGGCCTTTGTTTAATGTTTACTTTCAAACCCATAGTGGAAAGTAAGGGTATCGAACCCTTCTCATAGATCTTGCAAAGATCCATCGCCAAGCCTTGGAACATGACTCCCCAAATTAATGGATTTGTTTAATTTGATTAACAATACCATTTAAAAAATAGCTTTTCAAAAGTCGAGATGACAAGGGTCGAACTTGCACGATGTCTTCATCCCAAATGAAGCGACCTAGCCAATTGGTCCACATCTCGATAAATTCCATATGTCAAAGATCCAAAAGAGGTTAAGGTGAGAATTGAACTCACGTATCAGCGTTTGCAGTGCTGTGCCTTTATCCACTCGGCCACTCAACCATTCATGTACTCTTAAAGCGATTCGAACGCTTATTGCTAGATCCGTAGTCTAGAGTTCTAATCCATTGAACTATAAGAGCATTTTGCACGCATACTAAGATTCGAACTTAGAACAGCGGTTTTGGAGGCCGACATGATACCATTTCACCATACACGCGTATATTTTTTGTACCCCCTGTGAGATTCGAACTCACAACCCCATGGTTAAAAGCCACGTACATCTACCAATTGAGCTAAGAGGGCGTTTGTGTTCCCTCCTGCTTCAGAGAGACTTTTAACTTATAATTTTCTTCATTTTTATTTTATCTTTATCAAAGTGTTATTTTCAATTGCTTTTCTGATCCATCTCATAAAAGTTATAGCTTTGTCCGTTGCCATTAACGTTGCGCCTGCTATGTCTTCTGTCGGTATTGTAAACTGATACGTTTCTCCGTCAGGGGTTTTATTACTATTGTAAACATTATAGTAGAAAAAACCAGCTCTATAACTATCAAATGATACAACATGCTCTTTTGTCACTATGTCTTTTATATTCATTTCCATTTTGTTTTTCTATTATATTTCCATATTCTATGTTCTCTCCATTTATGATTTGGCATATTTCCATGATGCCAATTCCAAGATCCGTCTTCATAGTATGGTTCACATAAACTTGGGTTTGTAACAATTTTATACTCTTTGTTATGAGTAGTTATTTGGCTTATTTTGCCTTTAACTGGTTTCATTGTCATTAGGTTTGATTACCTAATGCTTGTCGTATTTATTTTTCATGCGGTAACAAGAAGTAATGATCTTCTCTCTTAAGTTTTTCAGACTTACGCTAATCCATCTCAGCTATGTTACCAAAAATAAAAAACCTCAACTTTTTTTGAGTTGAGGCTTAATTTTTGATTTTATATTTGATCTTTTACAATCCTTCAAAATCATTAAGCCCCGGTGAATTACTAGGTTTTCCTTGCACATCATTAATTGACATAAAACAATAGCCTAGGGATAACGTATTTCTACGCTCTATCTGCCACGCCGATGTATGTAATAAATGTTGTTTCATGCTAATAAATATGTGCATTTATAATAAAACGCTTTTTGTAATTGTGATATAGTAAACTTACTACTAATTTTTGATATAAAAAAATTTATTTTTAAAGTCTCAGTATTGGTTATCAATCAGTTATGCTTAACTAGTTGGTTTCCAATTACCATAACTAGTTGATAATCAATAAAGAATTTTTAAAAGTGACCGTGGAGATGAGGGGATTCGAACCCCTGTCTCTGAAAGTAATCATAATACCCTTCTTACATGCTTAGTCATACTGTACACAGTGACAAGAGTTAATCTGCTATCATCAGGCTACGTGTTTCTAATGTTCCTGTTCTGATGCTTCGCTCAATAACTGATTAGTATGGGTCGTATTGGTATACGAGTTTTGAATCCACCACTTGGTTTAAGTCCAAGAACTTGTAGCATTGGCATACTACTGTGTAAGCTCTAAAATCACGGGCCAAAATCCGTCTAGTCTTCACACGATTTGTAACTATTATGTTCCTAGGTCAGTTACCAACCCGTAGACTAAGCTGCCAGAGCAACAGGAGCATTTGAAAATGCCATGTTGATAACGTTGTTTGCGAAGTCTAGGTTTGCAGTTTTATTTGCGTTTATTTTTTAAGAGTTGTTTACCTCTCTCTAGGCTCGCATGTGATACTACCATTCTCATCCAGATCAAATGCCGGGCATCCCCGTTATGTTATAATAAATATATAATAAAAGACCTTTCGAAATACGTAGTCTTAGCAGACAGACTCTCTGACGCTGAGGTCAGCTTACTTCAATGGCTGATTTAATTTTCCACCACCACTTTGAGATGGATTTAAGGTCGTGTCTACTTTAACTGTATCTACTACTTTTTTTGTGGTATCTACTGTTGTTGTAGAACCAGTATTGGTGTTACTTCCACAAGAAATTAAAACTACTACGAAAGCAAGCGCTAATACTACTTTTTTCATGACTATTTGTTTTGATTAATAATTAATAGGATATAAATATAAAACTCTTTTTTGAAATAGAGAAATTTAAGTTTCTAGTGTCTTCCTCTTGGAGTATATATTCTTGGTGTTGGTGTCACTATTATTGGTCTAGGCCCATAATATGGTCGACCGAAATAATAAGGTCTTGGAAATAAAAATGGATCATATCCTAATACTATAGTACTTTGTATAGATGTTTCTCCTGAGCTATAAATTTTTTCTACGGTTTTTGTAGTAATTCCGTTAGTATCTGTTTTATAAGTTTCAATAATTTTATAAGGCGTATCGCATCCAATAAATAAGATTACAAATAATAAAAATAAAATCTTTTTCATGTTATTTACTTTTAATGATTAATTCTCCCAATACTTCTATTCTACCTACCAATTTCTGAAATTCAGTTTGAGTGAGTTTTATATTTTTATAAGTTTTTGACAATTCTTTAATTAATTTTTCGTACTCTTTTTTTGCTATTTCTATATCAAGTTTTCCTGATTCTGCTTTTTTATAGTACGGCAATTTTACAGAAAAATGTTGGTAAGTTAACATAGAAGGACCACCTTTTTTCTTTGCGTCTTCTGCTATTTTTGTAGCGCCCTTCAATCTTTTACCAGAAAATTCTAAAAAAGTTTCACTCTTTTCTAACTCCTCTTTTAATAAATCTTGTAAATTTATCATGATTTATTTTGCGTATTTAAATTGTATATAAACTTTAACTAAAAGGAGCTCCGTTTAATGATTATTTGGTAGTACTATCAGTAGTAATAGTAGTTGGATCTTCTGCAAATAGATTAGAAACAAATTTTCCAACTCCGGCCATTATCAAGACAACAACCGCCACTGTTTTATTGTCATTTACAAAAGAAAATGCACCTACAGCAATTGCTGCGGCTGATAAAGAATCTGCTACTTTTCTTACAGACTTTGGAGTAGGACTCCAATATTGTTTAATACCAAATTGCATATAAATAGTTTTATATAAATATCTTAATTTGTAGATCTTTTATTTAAAAGCCATTTTGAGAAAATATAAAATGTAAAGAAAAGACCCGAAATACAATAAAAAACGATATCTGCGATCCAATATGAACCAGTTATATCCATAATCCATTTGAATAAGGCATCGTAACCAAATGGCAAGAAGAACATGGCCAACATAAGTGATATCTCTTTTAGGATATTTAGTTGTTTTATAGTCATCGGCGTTCATATAAACCTTTATGGTTAGTAATATTGTGTCTTATATAAATATACAGTTATTTAGCACTAGAAAGAAATTGTATAAGTGCGTGTTTTCCTGAACTAGCTCCAATCTGGCGTTTTACTACGTTTCCTGTTGTGTCTGTTATTAGTAATGTTGGTACTGAACTAACATCGTATTTTTGAGCCATAGATCCATTTGCATCTACATCTATATAACTTATTGGAATTCCCAGTTCTGCTGAAGTTTGTTGCAATAATGGTTTGAATGATCTACACGGACCACACCAAGTGGCCGAAAAATATAACACTGACATACTTAATTGTTTTTAAAAATTTTATTCCACCATGATTTTTTTGGTGCAATAGTTTCTTGTTTTTTAATTATAATTGATCTGTTAAAAAGTAATGCTGCTTTTTGAAATACTAATAAATTTTGATCTTTGGATATATTTGTTGTATCTATTCTAATATGAATTGGTACTTCAATGGTCTCGTCACATTCATTAATTATGAAATTAGTATCTACTATCACATAGTCTTTATTATTATGTCTAGCAAATCTTATCATAGTACATATAAATATGTCCTAATTCGATAATGGTGCTTTAATTACTGGGTGTGATTGATAGTTTTCTAATTCAAAAAAATCTGATTTGAATTTATCAATTTTTTCTGTAAATGGTATGCCTATGTCTTTTAAATACCAATATTCGTCTTTACATAAGAGTTTAGGTAATTCATATGGAGTTCTTGTAATTTGTTCTTTAGCTTGATCAATATGATTATTATATAGATGAACATCACCTAAGTTACCAATTAATTCTTCGGGAACCATATTTACTTCTATAGCTATGATTTCTAATAGTAAACTATAAGATGCTATGTTGAATGGTAAACCTAAGAATGTATCTACTGAACGTTGATTCCACATTAAAGAGATTGCTCGTTTAGGAACATTTCCATTAAATGATGGGTCATCCCACATTGAATTAACTTCCAATCTCACATTAACCATATTAATGGTTTCGTCAGACGTTGGGATTACAGTATCTTTACCAGTATAACCATGTTTTTTTGATAATTCCCATCTTTCTTCAAACGTCAACTCTCTCGTATAAACTTGAAATCTATAATGGCATGGTGGAAGAACCATCGAATCCAGTTCTGCAGGGTTCCAGGCCGATACAAGCATTCTTCTACTATCTGGATTTGTTTTAAGGTCATTGATTAGATTTTGGATTTGGTCAATACCTTCATTCTTCTTTCTCACTTTGGAATTACCATCTTCAATGCGTTCTTGACAATCACAAAAATATGGGTTTATTTCACCACCTTTATAGTCGGTTATCTGTTCAGGTTTACCATTCCAATTCTTCCATTGCTTACCATATATAGGACCTAACTCACCCCACTTCTTAGCAAACTCATCATCGGTTTTGATTTTGTTGATAAATCTATCTCGAAGAAACTTATCGTAGGTTACTGTTTCACCTAAAGAAGCACTTTCAAACTCTTCTTTTAACTGAACATTATAATAAACGGTATTAACCCATTTCTTATATGCATCACCATCCCAAATATGACAATCATTATCAACAAGATATTTGATATTAGTATCACCTCGTAAGAACCATAATAGTTCTGTTACTACACTTTTGAAATGTATTTTCTTAGTTGTAAGTAAAGGAAACCCTTCTTTCATATTGTGGCGTATTTGCCAACCAAATATGGATTTAATACCTGTTCCTGTTCTATCTTTTTTATCAACACCAAAACGAATGATGTGTTCTAATATTTCTTTATATTGTCTGTCTAGATTGTTCATTTTACTTTACGATTGTTGAATAAAATGATGTACTATCTTTTAATATTATTTTTAAACGATAAGTATTTAAGCTGTCGTATAACGATTTATCTATGTAGCTATAAGATACATCATTAGTTACTTGTATTTTTGCTAATGGATTGTAAGTTTTTGTGGATGTATCTAATTTTTCTAACTGAAAATAATCGATAGAGCTTGGAGACGATATAGTCCAATTTACGTCTATTGATTTAGTAATTACTATACTAGGTGTAATAGGTCTTATTACTTCTTTTGGTCTACACCAAACAAATAATACTGATATTGTTAATAGCGTTAAAAATGTTTTCATTATTAATAAGTAATTACTGATGAATAAAATGATGTTCCGTCCGTTAATACTACTTTTACTCTATAAGCATTAGTACCATTTACTGCAGTAGCGTCTGAATAACTATAGGTTAATGATGCTGTAGGAGTTATTTTTACTAGTTGACTATAAGTTCCAGTAGTACTCTTTTCTAATGAAAAATAACTAACTGAAGTTACGTTTGAAACAGTCCATCCAATATTAATTGCTCCAGAAATAGTTACTGTTGGTACTACTACGGTTGTTACGGGATTCAGTGTTAAAGTATAAGTAGAGGTTGTCGAACCTGTTGTATTCGTTGCTTTAACAACTAACGAATAAGTTCCTGATGCTAAAGTTGTATTCCAGCTAATAACTCCTGTTGATGCATTTATACTAATGCCTGTAGCTACTGTAGCATTAAAAGTATATGTAGCCGCTCCTCCACTTCCTAAATTAATAGTAGGAGCTGTTGAATTACCTGCTATACTTGCATTTCCACTAAAACTAGCTGGGCTATATGCTAAATTACTAGGCGCTGTTGCTGGCGGGGGAGTTACTGTTCCACCGTAGCTATTTCCACTAGATACTGTTGGTTGAGCCATGTTCCAATATACTCCCGTAGGCGGAACTGGTAACCAATTTGAACCTTTGTTATTAGTTAATGTAACATGACCACCCATTACTCCAAACATATAATTATCTATAAAAAACGCAGGCCATGATGTTTGTCCTGATGTATTTAAATTAGAGCAAGTATTATTATCAATTACTAGGTCAGCGTATGTTGTTTTTCCTGCAATAGCATAAGAAGTGAATTCTTGAAATTCAAATGATGAGTATTTCATAGAACCGTTACAAATATTATTATAAAAATTTGATGTTTTAATAGTCGTACCAAAACTAACTGACCATACCGCTGCGAAGTGTGAATATCCAATATTAGTAGCTGTATTATCGTGTATTTGTGCAGTACCTGTTATATGAATTGCTCTATTATCATTAGTAATACCTAAGTTAATATCTTTTAAAGTATTATTAAATACGAGTGCGTTATCACAAACTATACTAATATAATCACCTCCATTACCTCCAGAAATAGTATTACCTGAAAATTCAAAGTTTTTTATCAATCCTGTTATACCACTGCTTCCGATACTTCCACCATTTAAAATATAACTGTTATTAGTAAAAGTACAATTCCTAAATCCAGAATTTAGTAGAGCTACAGTATTATCTGTTCCATCCCATGCTGTATTATTTCCATCACTTAACCAACAACCTTCATAATTACCGCTAAATGTGTGACCTATAATATAAAGACCTACATTTCTACCTCCTAAATACAAAGAGCGATATCCTACGTTTTGTGTAGTACCATTGGTAATTGTAACATTTATAAGATTATTCAATGATAAAATGTTATAATAACCAGCCGAGGTATGATTCAATCCATCTAAAATAACCCCAGTAAGATCTACTGTGACATTAGACAATCCACTAATAGTAATACCTCCACCTTTGTTGTAAGTACCTGGTTTAACTACGATTTGAGTTCCAGCAGGATAAGAGCCTGATATAATCAGGTTTGAACTACCATCTCCTACATTAACGATAGCCGCATTTGCACTAAATCCTAATAATAAAGTTAGTACAAAAATTTGAAGCGTTTTTACAATTTTTAATTTCATTTTTTTTATTTTAAATTAGAGAGATTGATTATGCTGTTTTCATAACTTATTTTTTAATCCCACCAATTGGCTGATTTTTGTTTTAAAATTTCAAATATTAAATCTCTGCACCTTTTTTGATTATAAATGCTTACGCATAAAGAAACATAATCACTATCATTTTCTCTGCCATGTTTTTTTATCACTTTTCTTGTAGCAGACGGATATAAATTTAGGTATTCATCTAAACGATTCTCAGTAAGTACCATGTTCCATTCTCTTGATCCGTATTGATCAGGTTCACCGAAACTATCTTCAATTTTACAAAAATTATATTTTTCCATTTCGTAATAGCTATTAAGTTCCTTGTCTATCAAATTAAGAACCACTGTCATCCAAAAATTATCATTGTCGATATTGGTGTGCCTATTAGCATTTACCAATTCTGCTCTTTGGTGTTCTATCTTCTTTTGTAAGATCATAAGAATGAAAGCATCATCCCAATCTTTATCTTTGTATATTGTTGGGATCCATCTAATAATGTTCCAAACTCCTTGAAAAAAATATCTAATTCTCCAATTAACATATCTTCCCCATTGAAATCTAGTATTGTCCCACGCAGAATCTTTGGGTACAATTAATTTGCTATATTTTTTCATGTTTACTTAGTTTTTTAACGTGATCGTATAAGTCCAATAGTGTACCATCGAAGTCTTCCATTATCTTGGTCAGCTCTTCTTTTTGAATGTTGAATGTTTTACGAAAGTCAGAATAAAGCTTAGCCATGAGCTCCTTTTCGTGCTTTTGATAATCGTCGTTTAATCTTCTTGCACGTTCTAAACAAAGTCCAGCAATATCATGTCTCTCATCAGGATAGATAATACCAACTAGTTTATCCTTCATCAAATAGAATTCGTGTTCCATTTGATAAAGGTAATCAGAATGATCGTAATCACCATTTCTAATCTTTTCGTAAAGGGGAGTTTTTTTGTCTAGTTCTTTTCTAATTTCGTATCTGCGCCACCAATGAAATTTATTGTAACTCTTTTGGGTAAGACGTGATAATTGATCTTCGAGAAATTCTCGGTCGCAGAATGCTTGCATAACTTTTATTTATATGTTAAATATACTCAATAATAGTATGCTAAAAAAATTTATTTTTCTAGTAAGTTATAATGTCTTGGGTATACATGGAGATTGGTAATCAGCCAATTCATTTCTCCAACAGGGATTTTTAATTCATAAGCTACTTTCTCCATTAATTTTGCAAAAGTAAATTGGTCATTACAAAAACCAAAAACTAAATCTATGCTTCTTGCGAATACTGTTAGATCTAATCTATTATTTCTAATGTAGAAATTTAATACATCGTTGCAAGGAGTATCGTATTTGTACCGATCTATTTCGTGAGGTATATAATGTACCACGATAGCTCTTCTTGTTTCTGGATTGGATTTAAGATCTTCTATAACCCTTTTTAATTGATCGTTATATTTCCAAAAATATCCGTAATTAGAATTGACTTCTGTGGTACCGGGGATCATCATCTGTTTCCATATCTTTGCTCTTTCTGCAATTTTTTTTGCATCACGATCTCCTTTTAAATACCATTCCCACTCAAACTCTGCGTATTCTAAATTGAACTTTCTTTCTGGTGTGGTAATGATTTTATCTTCGGGATTTAATAAAGTAAAAGATTTATTAAATACTGCTTTCGTTCCTGCGAAACTTTCTCCAGCTATGTCTATGTGATGAAATAACCATTCAAATGCTTCTGTTGCGTTACTAAAATTCATAGTGCTCTACTTCAATAAATTGTTTTAAAAATTCTACACTGCCATTATCTCGATAGAATAATTCAGAATATATAACTTTTTTTATTCCCGATTGCAGAATAAGTTTTGCGCAATCAATACATGGAGAGAGCGTTAAATACATTGTAGCTTCATTAGTAGAAAAGCCCATTTTTGCTGCTTTAAGAATCGCGTTTGATTCCGCGTGTAATACTTCGGGTTTAGAAAATAATCTGTACCTTCCATGATCATCTTCAAAAGGGTATTGAGCTTCAATGGTTTCTGGATCGAGCCAACCTCCTTCATCTCCATTCATACGCAATCTATCTTCACAACAATTATCCATTCCAGTAGGAGTGCCATTATAACCAAAGCTAATTACGTTACCGTCTTTAACAATAACGCAACCAACTTTAACCCTAACACAGTGAGATAGAGTAGATACTTCTTTCGCTATGTTTAAAAAAACAATGTCTAATCTTTTTTGTTTTGTCATATTAAGATTCTTTAACAAAACTTCCGTTTTGCATAGTTCCTTTTCTCTTAGCAATAACTTCGTAAGCAGAGTTAATGCAATCTTCAATATTATACCCTTTTAATTTAGCAAGATTGGTAAGTACTACCACACAATCACCAATAGCGTCTACAAATTCTTCTTCGTCTTCTTTTAGAATTGCTTTCGCCAATTCACCAGCTTCTTCTAATAATTTAATGTATTGAGTTTTTGCATCTCCTTTTGCGTAAATGCCTTTGTCTTCTGCCCATTCTCTGATTGAGTAAAATTCGTTTGTTAAATTCATGTCTATTTTTCTATTATGTAAAAAATTAATTAATCCAAAAATTGCAAAAGTTGTAAAAAAGAAATATCCAATAATAATTAAAATTTCCATATTATATTATTTCATCAATTATTTGATATGATAATGCTTCTTCTGCATTGAAAGACCAATCTTTCTTACCGTCGTAACACTCTTTTAATTGTTTTTTTGTTAGTTTTGTTTTTGCCAATGTTTGATCTTCAATCATTTTTTGTAAGCGAAGCATTTCGGCCAAATCTTCTTCCATGTCTTTAGCTTTTCCCCAAAAACCTGTACTTACTTGATGATATAAGAAAGTAGCTTTATCATAAGCAAAACGTCTATGTCCAGTTATAGAGATCATGAATCCACAGCTCATTGCGCAACCTGTTACAATTGTGTGTATTGGTACTTTTGATTTTTCTATCACACCTAATAAACCAAACATTTGATATACTGCCCCACCATAAGAATCAATATAAATCTTAATAGGTTTTGGAGTATATACTAAATCATTAATACTAGCAAGTTTTATTAAGTATTCATCATCTTCATTAATTTCTAAAATAGATTTAGTTAAAAGATTAATACTATCTTGATCTACTTGTTTTGCGAAATGCAAAGTCCTTTCTTTTGGTTTTATTTCCATATTAGTGTATTATATAATTTGTATAGTTATTCATCATATCTTCATCAGATACTGTTAATGGTACTTTTAAAACCAAAGATCCTGTACCAGGTTTTAAAAAATAATTATATTCTGCTTCCCAATTTAATTTTCCTTTATACGTAGTCATACCTGGAGAATTTCCGGCATCGATGTGTAATACATCTGTTTGATCTAACTTAATAAATAGTTGATCATCATTTGAAACTAGTTCATTCATATTATTTATTTTTTGTGTTTAAATATTGGTCTAATGATGCCATGTATGCCAAAGCGTCTAAATAGTTATCTTGTTTGTAATTCCAAGACGCTCTGGACAGCTTTAATGCAATCAATACATTATATGCATCTTGTGTAGTTATTTCTTTCCTGGACATCTCTGATGCGATTCTGGCCGTTTGTTCCATGCCTTCTATGAATTCTCCATATTGACGGGACTTCTCTTCGTTACGTTCGAAGACTATATCATGAGCTTGTTGTAAAATGCTTTTATTTTTTTCCATATCTATAATATAATAATATACTATTAAACTGTATAATTTATTTTATACGTTTAAACATTTTTTTCTTTTCCCATCCATATACTAGTGAATTTATGTTATTTTTCATTTATTAATGTGATATCAAACACTGCTACGCTATCTCGGGATTTTTCCTCATTGTAGTCGATGTTTACTCCCAATTCAAACCCAGCTTCTTCTAAAAGTTCTTGTATTGTACCTACAGCACTGTATGCAGCATCATGAGGTTGATCATCATGTCGAACTTCAATAGTTTTTGTTATTTTATTCATTTATATTATTTTATGGTCTTTCTAGATCTCTCATATCACCCCAAGCTCTTTGTGAATCTACTGATTTCATGTCTACTTCTTTAACTCTTTTTTCTATTTGAGCATCAGCACCAACATTAATAAAATAAGCACCCGCTTTTGCTTTTCTTCTGAATACATCGAATGCTTTGGCATCATAGGTAGCTGTTGTTTGAAATGGTGGAAGTAATTCTGCTTTAAGCGGTTTTAAAAATGGTATTGTTGCGCTTTCTAAAATTGCTCTACCAACTTCACCCTTCTTTATATTTCTTGCAACTGCAACACCGTAAGGTTGAGAATTTGGCCAACCAATTTGTAAACCTCTGATCATAGTTCCGGTTGATACAGCGCACCAAAATTCTGGAGGTTCTGGAATACTGTTAGCAAAATTTACAATTCCCGCTGTTACTGCTGGAATTCCTGATAAACCAAAATTTAAATATTGAGCATTATTTTTTTCTGCCCATCTTTTAGCGTAAATATTAATTGTCGGCATCGCAGGAGTTTTAACAAATCTTAGATCAGCTCCGTAAGCCATTACAACTGCTTGATGCTTTGAAACTTCTTTTGAAGCAGGAGCAAAGAATACACATTTTTTACCGTATAATTGAGCTAAATTCGCAATTGCTTCGGGTGCGTGACCAACTCTTGGTGCTACGTAAACAAACGTATCTTTAGGACATTCTGCGATTACTTTTTCTGCAGCAAACGCTTTAAATCCTGCTAAAGATAAATCACATCGAACAATAAATTTGTCTTCAAACGGTTCTACTATTACTTTAGGCATTCTCGAAACAAATCCTGTTCCGTACATATCTAAATAATATTGTTTAGCCTGTTCTACACTCATTCCTTCTGGAATGTCTTTATTTGTTACATCTGTTGTAATTTCAAATGTCATAGTATTTCTTTTAAAAATGGATAATTCTTCGGTTTTAAATGCACTGAACTTTTAGACTCTAGAATATCTAGCATTTTAGTTCCGTCTAAATCAATCCAATCTTCTGGCCATGATATATATTTCTGATCTGAATTTCTTATCATTTCTATAGCTATTTGTCGTATCTCCATTCTCTCTTCTCTAGTTCCGAAGAACGGTTGTTTTTTATACAAGCCAGTTCCAGGAATTTTTCTAGATTTGTGTTCTATTGGAAGCGGTTCAACTATAGTATTATTTTTTAGTCTGCTGGAAAAATCAATATATCTACCAATTAAGTCTTTGGTTGCATCTTTTGGATTCTCTTGTCTCATTAGATGGAATCTAATATCAATATTCATAAAATAAGTAGTGGTTTCGTCAAATTTATTATTAATCGCTTCTACCGTTTCTCTTCTTAAGAACCCGTGCAAAGTTCTTCCTGCTGTAAAGTCTAATGTGTGTTGTGGTCTCCACACAGATAATGCGTGTGAATCCCCAATTACACACTTTCTTGTTTTATTTCCGTAAGAGTTGAATAGATCTACGAAATTGCCTACAGGAAAGTTTAAGTCTTCGATCTTGAGTCTCTTATTGAATCCCTCGAAGTCGAACTGATTGTTGATGAACTTCACAGGACCTTCGTACTTTCCTATCGCTTTCATCTTTTCGTAGTGTATTGGTTGAGGTCCGCCAATAATATTATAAGACCCAGGAACAAAATTAACACCTTCACAAATAAATAAGGCATCATATTTTTCCCATGTAGAACAATCTGGATTTATATCAATATTGTCGCTTGGAAAATAATCTTTTATCATTTTCGTAACAATCAATCCATATCCACTTCCTTGTGTATTAAGACTTTTACCTCCTATATTACCTAGCATACTTACTAAAGCGTAATTATTCATATTATAACTTTTTATTTTCGTAGTATTGTAATTTTCCTGTTTTTATTCTGTATATAATAGCGGCTGATGATATTCCATGATACTCTCCTGCATGCTTTAATGAATCAAATATAATATTATTTTCTGTATCTATAACTTTTTTTCTCTTGGTGCTAGGTTTTCCAAATTGAGAGTTATCTTTTCCATATCTACTTCTACCCATTTTTGATTTTGATTCTTCTGAATGTTTAAAATTAGCTAATTTGGCTTTAATTCTATCGATTACTTCTTTACTATGTTTTTTATTGTAAAATGGGTTATTTTCTCCTGTGTTTAATTTAGCCATTTCTTTTCTTGCATATTCGATTACTCTAGAACTAGGAACATAATTCTTTGCGCTAGTCGACTTAATATGACACATTTTACTAAATGCGTAGGCTAATTTATGATTATCGGGATAAATTTCATGGAGTAACCAATGACATAAAAAGTGCTCTCTAGCTGTTAATTCTATTAGATTTTCTATTTTATTAGACCCTCCCATACACTTTGGAACTATGTGATGTTTTTCTATATAACCTTCTAACTTTCTAGTTTTTGCTCTTTTAATAATTTGATCATAGATTCTTTGGTAATTCATAAAATAAAAATGGTCCAAAAAACAGAGGAGCTACTACCTTCCTAAATTTAATGGACCAATAAGTTTATTATAGACTGTTGGTAGTAGCAACTATCTATCTACAATAAATATCATAAAAAAGCCCTCGGAAGAGGACTCTTTATTTTTAGTACATTCCTGCCATAGGATCTGCTGTGGTTTCGTCTTTTGCTTTCTTTTCAAAGATCACCGATTCTGTTGTAAGAATAGTTCCAGCAACAGATGCAGCATTTTTTAGTGCGGTTATAACTACTTTTGCAGGATCGATCAATCCTTGTTCAATAGCATCTACAACTTTACCAATTTTAGCATCATATGTAGCATCTGGGTTTGGTGATGTCATTACTTCTTGCGCGATCTCGTACCAATTTTCTTTTCCAGTGTTGGCTAAAATAGTTTTAAATGGAGCTTCGCATGCTTTCTTTACAATTCCGTAAGCAATTTCAGAAGATAGAGATAATCCAGTTGATTTTAATTTTTGAGCTGCTTTATAAAGAGCCACACCACCACCAACAACAATACCGTCGGCCAATGCTGCTTTAGTTGCGTATAGAGCATCTTCTACTCTGTCTTTCTTTTCTTTAATTTCAATGTCTGAATTTCCTCCAACATTAATGATTGCAACCCCGCCAATTAATTTACCAAGTCTTTCTTGTAATTTTTCTTTTTCATAGAAAGAGGTTGCTTTTTCAATTTGCTCTTTAATTTCTTCAGCTCTCTGTTCAATTGCATCTGCACTACCTTTACCATCTACGATTGTTGTTTCTTCTTTAGAAATTGTAGCCATTCTCGCATTACCTAAAAAATTTGAAATTTGAGCAGCTGTTAATTTATCTAATTTGTGTCCTTTATCTTTAGAAATAACTGTACCGCCTGTTAAAATCGCGATGTCTTCTAAAATCAATGTTTTTCTTGGTCCAAAATCAGGTGCTTTAACTGCGGCTACTTTAACGATTCCTCTCATTTTATTAACGATAAGAGTTGCTAAAGCTTCGTCTCCAATGTCTTCTGAGATGATCAATAGAGATTTATTTTCAGCATTAGCAATAGTTAATACTTGCAATAATTCTTGCGCCGAAGAGATTCTTCCATCATACAATAAAATATATGGACTTTCTAAGCCAGCAGTCATATCGGTATTGTTTGTAACAAAATAAGGTGATTTAAATCCTCTATCAAATTGCATACCTTCAACGACTTCCAAACTAGTTTCTCCAGTTTTAGATTCTTCGATAGTAACAACTCCTTCACGACCAACTTTTTCAATTGCAGTAGAAATTAAATTACCAATTTCTTCATCGTTATTTCCAGAAATTGTCGCTACTTGTTTGATTTGAGATTGAGATGAAACGTCTTCTGCTTTATTTTTAATTTCATTGATAATGAATTCTACAGCCTCATCGATGCCTGATTTAATCTCAACTGCGTTAGTACCTTGACGAATATTTTTTAATCCCTCTTCAACAATTTTAGTTGCTAATAAAGTGGATGTTGTTGTACCGTCTCCTGCTTCGTCTGCGGATTTGATAGATACTTGTTTTACTAAAGTCGCACCAATAGTTTCAATTGGATCTTCCAACTCTCCAAATGATTTTGCAACGGAAACTCCATCTTTTGTAGCTTTAATTTCTCCGTTTGAATCTTTAATTAAAACAGTTCTACCTCCTGGTCCTAATGTAGAGCTAACTGCAGTATTTAATTTTTCAATTCCTGCGAATAATTTTTCTTTTAATTCTTGTCCTTTAATGAATTGTGTTTTACTCATAATTTTAGTCTTCTATTACAGATAGAATTTCTGTGTCTTTTGTGATAAAATAATCTTCTCCTTCTACTGTGATTTTCATAGTTCCCATTTTTGGAATTAGAACTTTTTGTCCAATTTCAAATTGAGAATCTACGTATTCTCCACGGTGCCAATTATAAGTTTGGCTTACTGCTATAACTTCCCCCATTTCAGGACGTTCTTTTCCAAGATCAGGAATTACGATATTTCCGTAAGTCTGTTCTTGTTCTTCTATCGGTTTCAATATAGCGAAACCATTTTTTGGATTTAATTTACTCATATTATTTATTCTGTGATTAATTCTAATTCTTCTATTTTTTCAGTAAAGTAAAATAACCCATTATTTCTAAAAACATGGGGAGTTCCCAATAGTTCTTTAGCTAAATCTAGATTTTTAACATCTTCTTCTTTAAATGTTCTTTTAACAAGAAAAAGATCATCATTTACTTTAATGAAATTTTTGCAAATTGAAAACATAACTTAGGTACTTAGTAGGCTTGTATTTTACCCTTTTAATAATTGTTTTGGAGTTGTGATTTCTATTCTCTTTGTTGCTTTACCTTCTGCGATAGGAATGTTTAGAATTAGCAATCCTTTATCTAGTGAAGCGGTTAGTTTAGACAATTCAAATTTACTAGAAATTTTCCAACTAAGATCGAATCCTGATCTTTTAATTCCCTTATAAATGGGGGATTTATCACTATTCTGTTTACCATCATAGCGAATACGAAGTAAATCTCCTTCGGTTAAAATTTCTATGTCTTCTTGATTAAGTCCTACAGCGGCAACTTCAAATTGAATTCCGTCTTCGGTTTCGTAAATGTCTACTGGGTGTGTTACTTTCTGCGTGATTGCGGAAAAATGTGATTGTGTGTCGAAAAGATCTCGCCATAATAGGTCAAAATTGTCCAATTCAAATGATTTTTGTATTATCATAGTTTTAAAATTTGTGTTCCCTTACGGTGAACGGTTTAATGTTTATTGTTTATAACTAAAGGCCTACTAAGTACCTTTTATTTCTAATAAATATATGTAAATTATAATTCATAAAAAAATTAAATTTTTTAGTGACCTTCAAGCCAATTTTTAGCTAATGATGGTACTGCGAATAAAGGAACATTTAATTTAGTTGTATTCTCCATACAATCTTGTACAATTTCCGCGGCTTCTTTTGCTCTATCGTGTTCTACTTCACATATCAACTGGTCATGAATTTGAGCGCAAACCCATCCATTTATTCCTACTTCCTTAAATCTTCTATTGATTGATATAGCAGCTCTGTTTACGATGGAAGCGGCTAAGCCTTGTATTTGTACATTACAACTATTATTTAATCCATTTTTATAATCTCTATATAATTTAGTTATTTGATCTTCTCCAAATTCATATGATAATTGTTTTTTTATATTCCAATCTAACAAAGAATCTCCTAATTCATCATATATTTTTTTTACTTTAGGCAAGTGTCTTATTCTACCCACTTGAGTTTTTATATAACCAAAATCTTTTATATATTTAATTGAATTTTCCATCCACTCTTTTAATTTTGGAAATCCATTTAAATAACCATCGACTAATTTTTTAGCATCTTTAGTAGGAATATCTAAATTTTTACCTAAAGCATAAGGAGACATACCATAAGGAATTCCTAAAGCATATGCTTTGGCTTTATTTCTAATTTTTGGTTTATGTTTTCTTAAAAAATTATCTGCTTTTTTGTCTGGAGAATAGTCGAACAGTTTTTCTGTTTTAATAGCAATCGTACAATAAAAGTCCCAACCATTTTTAAAAATGTCCATTAATCCATTATCACCAGATACGTGAGCGAATACGCTTGGTTCTAGAGAAGAATAGTCATCGTCGATGAATATGTTATGTTCGTCAGGAATAAAAAATGCTCTTACTCTATTATTATATTCGATAACTATTGGATCGTCATCGCCTTCTTCTTTTGGTCGAGGTAATTGTTGTGCGTCAGATCCGTATCTTCCTGATACAGTACCGTGTTGCTTATAACTAAAATAGTATCGACCGTTTTCTTGATTACCCAAAAATCTTTCTACGTATGTAGACTTAATTTTTAATAACTTATTGTATATTCTTAAATTCTTTGCCCATTCTTCAGTGTCTCCGATAATTTGGATTACATCGTCGTCAAATTGTGGCTTTCCTGTTTTTGTGGTTGATTTGTGTTTTATGCCCAAAGCTCCAAAAGCAATTTCACCCATCTGATCTTTAGATTGTATGTTAAACCAATCCCCATCGTTGGATTCTTTCCAAAGTTTTAATTGAATTTTAGTAACATCATCAGGATCTAAGATTTGTTTATCTCCGTGTAATAAGAATTCTTTTAAAGGTCCCGCTTCTATTTTAAGAATGTTAGAATTGGTGATGTTATATTTACCCGTTTTTTCTGACTTTGGAAAATCTATTCCACTTCTATTAATTAATTCTACTGCAAATGTGCCTCGGTTATTCGCAGGGAACGCATCGGCAGCTTTTAGCATGATCCAATACTTAACCTCAGCATTACTAAGCAATTCATCAACGACCTTCTTCTTGTGATCCTCAAGAGCTTGGGTAACTTCTTCTTGGGTTTTGAGAATTAAATCCATATCCAATCTTACACCCTTTTCTTCCATAGGAATTGTAACTTCTTTGTACAAAGGCATTACTTCGTCTTCAAAAAAGAATTTATCAAGTTCTTGATCATAAAGATCTTTTATAAAGTGATTGTATATTCTAAGTGTTAAATCGGTATCTGCTGCAGCGTATTCGGACAAAATTTCTATATCTGCTTTCCAAATTTCATAATTATCTCTTGTAATTGATCCGCCATTTTTTTTGATGGATTCTTTCAATATAATCTGTTCTTCATTGGCCGCTTTCTCTATGTCTAATCCAAGTTCTGTTTGAATTGATTTGGCTATGCTTTTTAAACCAAATGGGGAATTGGATCCAAATCCAGCGCCTTCTTCATTTACTGTGTGTACTAATAACATTGTATCAGCGTGTAAAGAAGGCAATAAGTCAATGCCGTAAAAACACCTAATAAATCTGCCATCAAAAGAAAAATTATGAGCGATTAATTTTTTACCATGAAGTAAATTAAGTATTTTTTTAGCTATATCATGACATGATACACCTTCTACAGTATTTTCTATAAGAGAATTTGATTCTTTATCATATAATAGCGTAGGTATATAATATCCATAGCCCTCTATTGCTGATATAGACAGGCCTATTATTTTTCCTTTTCTAGGATTTAGACTGTTAGTTTCTGTGTCTATTGATATTAAGTCATAACTTTTTATATGGTCAACTAGATTTTTGATATCTTCTTTTGTTGAAACACATATATACTTTTTATTTATCATAAATGAATTTTACCTTTATTTTATTTTTATTCCATCTAGAAATTGTAGCTGATGATCTATTAAAAAATTTAGCTGCATCTTGTATAGTTAAGAAAACGGTACCAGATTCTATACATAATACTTTTTGTGATCTACCATTAGAGGCTCCTGATAGCTTTTTGGATTGAATAATCTTTTTTTCATTAGTCCATAGAGCCTGAAATTTTTTCTTATAATCATCAGTTGTGTATTTTATTTTTAATTTATCACCTAATTCACGAGCAATTTTCTTATTTTTCATAGGATTATGAAATCTCATAAATTGTGACTGTTCAGGTCTTTTTTTACCAAACATTATACATTTATCTCCCGATCCAGAGCCACTTGCTGATGCACATTGCATTGAGTAATATGGTTTTTTAAAAAATTTATCTAATAAAAGCTGCTCTTGTAAATATGCCTCTTCTCTACTTTCATATTCACTTAATATTTCATATTCAAACATATTATATTTTAAATACGCTCTTTGCATTATAGAATTTCCATGTGTACCCTTAGCTAATTCTCGAAAATGATCTTTCATTCTCTTTTTTAAATTATTTGTAGATCCAATTTGTTTCCATGGACCTATTTTAATTTGATATACTACATTCATAAAATAAAAATGGTTCAAAAAAACAAAGGAGCTCTAACCTTCCTAAGTTTAAATGAACCAATAAGTTTATAACAGATATCTAGTTAGAGTAGTTTCTATACATTATAAATATGTATTATCTATTCTTTTTTCTTATAAGGAACTAATTTATTTAGTTTGTCCTTTCTTCTTGTGCAGCCACAATCTTCTTTTCCAAATAAATGCGCTATTTTTTCTGCTAAAATATCTAACTTAAAAAATTTAGTGACTTTAGCGACTGTATCGCCAAGACCTTTAGATTTTTGTATCTTCTGCATTTGATTCTTGTTTTTTCTTATTAACAGTGTCACCTAAAACTTTAGACATAATCATGCTAATTATTGCCATCTGATCCCAAATTTGGTTGGCATCTTTTTTAATTTCACCAATTAATTTAAATTGGTATATTTGTAACATCATAAGTGCCACAATAATTATCAAATAAAAATTTTCTAATGTCATAACTGTAATATAAATAAAACTTGAATACGATTGCTATTTTTAATTTCTGTGACTATTCACAGGACACACAATAAGTAAATTTTTTAGCAAATTCCGACGCGCTTGAAATATTATGTTGATAGTACAAAGATTTTATTCCCATTTTATGTGCCAATAACATCAATTCATTTACTTCTTTTGCTTTTGTGTCAGCTGTAATAAATAAATTTAAAGATTGACCTTGATCTATATATTTTTGTCTTTGAGATGCTTGTATAATAATTTCTGTTTGAGAAATTTCTCTAGCAGTCTTAAATACTAATTTTTCTTCTTCTGTTAAACAATCTAAATGTAAAATACTTCCCTGCTGTTTTTGAATGCTTTCCCAAATTTCGTCAGTATTTTTACCTTTTGATTCTAATAATTTTTCTAAAAACACATTTTTAATAATGTACTTTCCTTTAGATAAATCTTTGATCATATAATTACTCATCCAAGGTTCTATGCTTTGAGAAACTTGCATAATAAATGCTGAAGAAGTCGTTGGTGCAATTGCTTGAGTTGTTGTATTTCTTCTACCCAATCCTTTTGTCATTTCGCATTCACCAAATAATTTTGCTAATGTTTCTGAGGCTTTTAATGAATTCTCTTGTATATTTTTTTGAATCGCGATGTTTAAATTCCTTGCTTCTAAACTTTCAAAAGGAATCATTTTACCCTGTAATAAAGAATGATATCCTAATCTTCCAATTCCTAGTGCTCTATGTTTTTTTGAAAAATTAACAGCTCTTGATAAAAATTTTACTTTAGAAGCTTTATCAATAAATTCTGTCATTGCAGCGTCCAATAAGAAAGTTAAAACCTCTACACAATCAGTATCTTTCCACTCGTCAAAATAGAAATCGTTCATAGAACCCAAATCACAAACAAAAGAATTTTCACTATCTGATGGTAACATAATTTCTGTGCACATTTGAGAAGCTTTAAGCTTATTTTGACCCCTATATACCTCAGGAGTTGACTCGTGATTATTTGCATTGTCTGTAAAGAAAATATATGGTAAACCAGTTTCAAATTTCTTTTGAATTACTTTTGCCCAAATTTTTCTTTTTTTAGCATCTCCACTTTTCATTGCTTCCAACCAAGCATCAGAAACACAAACTCCCCAAGTAATATGCTGAATTGGATCTCCTTCTGCTCTAATATTTAACCACTCTTCGAAATCTGGGTGATCAATATCTTGGTAAGCAGAAAAATATCCACGTCTAACCGAACCTTGATTCATTGATTGAGCGCACGATTGGAATAATTCCAAAAAAGGTTTTGTTCCATTACTAGAACCATTATTTGTAATAACGCTTCCTCTTGGTCTTACTGCGCCAAAATATCCTGAAGTTCCTCCACCATATTTACTCATAGTTCCAATTTCTGCAACTGATGATAAAATGCTTTCAACACTATCATCTATATAAACACCAAAACAACTAATTGGCAATCCTCTATCTGTGCCAAAATTGGTCCACATAGGAGTACTTAAACTGATCCAACCATTGGCTATGTACTGCTGTAATTTTTCACTGTATCCTTCAATACCTAAAATTTTTTCTGCTGAGTCTCCGATTATTTTTAATCTTTCTTGTACAGTTTGTCCTGGAAGTAAGTAATCCTTTTCCAGAAATGATTTAGAGTACTTATTTAGCCATCTGATCTTCATTTACTTTATTGTTTATATTATGTTAAAAAATATCCTCTTCTGTAATAGATTGTGCTTTCTTTTGATATGCAGTTGGAGTTTTGTGAAAGAAATCTGTATGAGTTTCAGAATCACTTTCTATATCAAACCACTGAGATTCTTTTAATAATTCCTTATTAATTTGAAATATAGGATTTGCTCCTATCATTTTTAAAGATTCATTAAATCTATTCTTAGTGAATTCTAAAACAATTTCTTTAGATAAAAAAGTTAATTCTCCAAGTTCAAATATCCATTCTATGATTTTTTCTTCAGCAGCGTATGCTTTTTTACACGCCCTTTCAATGGTTTTAAAAAATTCTTCATTAAACCAATCAGGGTTTTCTTTTTTAATCAAATTAATAATGTAAGCTCCAGCCAATGCATGAAGTTTTTCTTCTTTCATAGTCGCTTGAATAACATTATCGATCCCCTTAAATGTATTTTTTTGTTTATTAAATGACTTTATAATAAAAAATTGACTAAATAAAGAACAATTTTCTACAAATAAAGAAAATAATGTAAGTGTAAGTGTGTATAATTCTTTGTTATTGGATCCTGCATTTTTTAAATATTTAGAAAGATAGTCAATTCTTCCTTGAATTACAGGATTTTCTATTAATTCATCAAATGCGTCATTAAATCCTAGAAGTTCTAGCACATGACTATAAGCTCTACTATGTCTAACCTCTGATTCTCCAAAAGTATTTCCTAAAGCATCAAATTCAGGTTTAGGAAATTGTGTGTATAAATTGCTCCAAAATCTTTTAACGTTAACCTCTATTTGAGAAATCGCTAACATCGCATTTTTTACTGCGTTTTTCTCTATTTTATTTAAATTAACTTTAAAGTCTTGTATATCTGAATCGTATGAATACTCTGTATGAATCCAATAACTGTGATTAATTGCGTCAACGAAATCGTAAAGTTCAGGATATTCGAATGGTTTAAATGCCACTCTTTTATCAAATATAGACATTATTTTTGTTTTAAGGTTATAAAATAGACTAGCCATTAGAGCACATAATGCTACTCTATAATGGAAAGTCAATAAAATTTTCTAATTTAATTAAGCACCAGGAATTTTACCTAGATTATTATCTCCAGGAATAAATGTTGCAGTAATTTTAGATAAATTAGCGGTAGTAACTTTAGTATTTGTACTAGCACTTAAACCACCAGCATTTGCTGCGGCTATCTTATCTGCATATCTATCAGGCGTTTCAGGAGCTCTGTAGGCGTCGCCTTTTTTGGCTTTTTTAAATAAATCTATTAAAAAGAAACTCATAATGTCTGTTTTGTTCTAATAAATATGATGTCTTTTAATAAAATACAATTAAATACTGGAAGATAATTCATAAAATTTTTGATTTAAATGGTTTCTTTCTTCTGGTGTAAATGAGGATTTATTGGTCAATTGAGTTCTAGGAGGTCCATTTTGATTGATTCCACTATCAAATACAAGGTCATCTTCATCCATTTCATTTTTATCTATCTCAATCTTACCACAGTGAGTATTCACTTTAGCGCTGTAAGTCATACCATCACCACCGTATCTATTTTTCATAATATGTATACGGCCGGTTCCATTAACTTTATCCTGACGCTTCCTAGATAGCGACATTGCGAAATCTGCAATCATCATCTTATTATAGGATCCTGCTGCTTTATCTCCTTCAATAACATCATCTTTTGCGCCCATTCTATTTACTTGTGATACAGTCCATACAGGAACTTTTAATTCTCTTGCCATACCTTTAATAGCCGTGTACACATCATCAATGGCATCTTTAGGATCTATTGATCTTGTTTTACTTTTTAATAAATCAACGTAATCAATGATAACTAAATCTGGTGGATATCCTAAATCTCTACATTTTTGAATGTGAGATTCAATTGTATTAGGCGATGCTTTTCCCATTGGAAATTCTTTAATAATCAATTTACCCGTTAATTTAGATATAGCTTCTGCTACTTTATCCCTGTGTAAATGTATCTGTTGAGCGTCTATGCCTGTAAATAAAGCGTCGTATCTTTTTCCTACATAATCTTCAGAAAGTTCTAATGTATAATGAGCAACATTAAATCCGGACATTACCGCAATAGCACCTAAGTTAACTAGCATCCAAGATTTTCCTCCTCCAGGATTCCCGAATATTAATCCTAGATCTCCTACACCCAAACCGCCCATTAACAGCTCGTTTAAATTATTCCATGGAGTTAGAACTGGTGATCTTTGTTCTTGTCTATATCTAGTCTCTACATCTTTTTCATATTCGTGACCTATAGTTTTGTCTTGACCTGCTTTTGATGCGGTGTTGATGATGTGTCTAATGTCGTCGTATTCCCCTTTCTCTAGTAACTTAACTGATTCTAAAATAGCGTTTTTTAATTGTTGATTCTTACAAAAATTTGCAAATTCCTGTTCAACATATTCTCTATCATCATTAGTAGCTTTTAAAGATTCTTTTAATTGTTCTACAATACTAACTTTTAATATTTCATTGTCTATTTTCTTTACTTCTACTTGTAACGACTCGGGTGAAGGTGTTGTGTGATACTTATAATAGTACCTAAGAATTTCTGCCACTATCCATTTATGAGCTGGATTATCGAACATCTCTGTGGATAATACATCATTAATATTTTGTAAAAATTCTTTGTGCTTTAATAAACTAGATAAAACTTTTATTTGAAATCCGTTTCCGTAACTCTGTAATGTACTTAATACTGCCATAACTTATTTATATTTTGAAAGTTGTGAAAATTTTTCAAACAACCATATTTGAAGATTATTTATACTTTTTCCTAAATCATCTTCTTCATATAATTCTGAAAACTCTTTTGGTCTAAATATTTTATTAGGATTTTCCAAAACATATTCTATTTCTATTAGTGAATCTTCAGGAATATTTGGATTTTTTAGATCCATTAATTTTTCATTGATTCTTAACTGATACGCAAATTCTGCAATACTTTTAAATGCTTTTCCTTTTCCATTTTGTGATTTAATTATCAGATCTTCTAATTTAGATATTTCTTCATCAGCTAATTCTGGAAATAATTTAGTGACCGTTTTAATTCCAACTCCTTTAACTCCAGGTACATTATCTCCTGAATCACCTAAAAGAATTTTTTGATTTAAAAAGTTTTGAGGTGTAACTCCATACTCTTCTAAAATCTGTTTTGCTTGATAAAACTTTTTCTTGATAGGAGAATATACAGTAATCTTATCATTCACAAGCTGTAAATAGTCTCGGTCGCTTGATACAATCGTAATTTCTCCATGTAATTTATTCGCTAAACATCCAATTACATCATCCGCTTCAATCTTATCAATTGACAATAAATCAACTGGTAAACACTTAAGATAGTCTATTAGTCTAAGAATTTGATTAGTAATTGATTCTGCTTCCTGCTCTTGAGATTCAAACAGATCCCAATTAGTCACTCTGCGATACCCTCTATTAGCTTTATATTCAGGAAATAAATACCTTTTATTAGTACTTCCACCTTGCCCATCGAACACTAAAATCACTCTGGTAGGTCTAATTAGATTGATAGCGTAACCCAAAGATTTTAGGTATCCTGTAAGCCCTCCAATATGATGACCATGTTTATTTATATGATTAATGATAGTAAATGATCTTATAAAAGCATTTAATGAATCTATGATTAAAACTCTATCATTTAATTTTAAAGGTGTTTCCTTTTCTATTATTTTTGTATCACCAAGGGACTCCAACATTTGTTTGTATCTATCTTCCAATTTTATTCATTTTCTGATGTTTCGAAAATATCTTTTGCGTCTGCGTCTTGTTCTTCGATGATATCAAAATCCGATGAACCCAATACCTGTAGCCACTGATGTGAATACTGCTTCTTATATTTTTCTAATGCCGAAGGTTTATCATCTATAAATCCGTGCACAGTCATAATTAATTTACCAGCGGCTGTAACACCCGTGATGTGATTTTTATCACAAGATAGTTTCGTTCTTTTTGCAAATTCAACATCTTTGCCATTTTTACTAGCTTTGATTTTATTAGTTCCTGCATTTGTTACATTTCCAAAGGTAATTATCATTGAAGAATCAAAGAACATCGTATCTCCACCTTTGTTCTTCATCTTTGGTTTACCCATAATATGTTCTGCTTTTGCAACCCAAACTTTATTAATCGCAACAAGCGTGTTAGTATAAGGTTGACTTTCCTTTCTTGACATTACGATTTTTTGATTAACGAAATTCCCAAATTGTTGGGACATTGCTCCTGCGTTCCATTCATTATTATTTGTTGATTTTTCGATAGACATCTTACAAGGAATTGATCCAACCGAATCCCAAAAGAAACAAAGATCGTATGGTAAATTACCCTTCTTTTGTTCGTCTAAAATGTCCAATACAAAAGATGCTACATCTTCAATACAATTTAATTTTTCCCTATCTATGTATACAAAAAATCCACTGTAATCGCTAACCACTCCATCTTTGTCTGCCACTTCTTCGAACTGTAACCCCATTTCTCTAGCATGTTCCCAACTCCATTTCATCTCTGTGATAATGAATACTGGTAATATGCCCATCTTTTGTGCGTTAACTGCTGCTTCCAATAATGCGGTAGTTTTACCAGTATCTGAGTGACCTCTTAATAGAGTAATATGACCGATTGGAATTCCTGGAATTTGTAATGAATCTTGAAATGCTGATGATAATGGAATCCATGTAGGTTCCTTAAATTTTACAGAAGTTGAAGATAAATTCTTTGCTTTTTTAAATTTATCCAAATTAAACTCTGACTTGATCGCAGATGATATTTTGCTGTTTAAAGCTTTTGCCATAACTAAATGTGTTTAAAAAACCCTCTTTTTAGGGAGGGTTAGTAATTAAAATGAAAATAATTCATCGATTTTTGCATCGACGTCCGTTTTCTTCGTGCTCAGTGAAAATTTAGGAGTTGGAGTTTCCTCTTTTTCCCAAGGTAAATCACCGACTGTTTCAGTCTTAACTTCAACCGAATCAACGTTTTCTTTAAGATCTTCTTCAGGATTTAAATGAGACATCAATGCGCTCTTCATTTCTTCATAAGAGTATTTTTTGAATTGCGTCATTGGATCTGGTTGTGTAGTCAACCACTGTTTAACTTTTGCAGCATCATCAGATAACGCGCTAATTTTTGTTCTTACACGTACACTAGATGTATTGTAAGATAAACCAGTAGTTTCTTTTCCTTGCACGTCGATAATAATATCTCGACCTTGAACTGGATCTGTAAAATCTCCTACATCTTCATCTTCGATCAAAGCCAATAAATCCATGTAAACTTGCTTACCAAATCCCCATAAAAGTACACCTTTATCTTCTTCTCCTCTAACAATTACAGGAACGTAGATTCTCATTTTTGGTTCTAATTTCTTAGCTAATTGCCAATCTTCTTTAACAGAAGATTTTCTTAAGCCTTGAGAAAATTCAACAATGGGATCTTTTTCTCCAAAATTGCTTAAAGAGATCATGGTGTTTTTGTTACCAATTCCATAATGAAATAATAACTCTTTAAATGGGTTTGATTTACTGTACATCGAAGGAACGATGCGTACATTGTGTTTACCTACTGTAGGTGACCATAGCGTTTTTGCTAGGCCTGATGACTGTCCGCCTCTTGGATTTTGAAGCGTGGCAAGTCTTTGCTTTAGAGCAGAAATGTCCATAACTATATATTATTTTGATTAAATATAAACTAATTGGGATATAGAAAAAATCTAATTTTCGAGTTCTACATTTATTATTTTGTAAATTGAAGTATTTAGTCTTCTTAATTCATCTCCTTGGGTTAATAAAATTGAATTTTTATAATCTTTCCAAGAGATTACGTATTTGGTATCTAAAATACCACCATTTAAAGATTTGATTAATGTATTTAAAGCATTAATTGTATACAGTGTATTAGATTCTTTTTTTCTATGTAATAAAATAGTATTACTTAAAATTTTAGCAGTGGATCCTTCTAATTCTATATTATAAGTACACATGTATTCATCTGAATCAGGTGATTCTAAAACGAATATTTTTCCGTACATTATTTTGTACTGTTTATTTATCTCTTGTAACCTATCATCTAAGTTATCTTTCGTAGCAAAACTACAAAATAGTTTGTTCATCAGCAGTTCTTGGGTTAGTTCTATGTCTTTAAATCCGTGCATAACCATTATTTATAAATATTAAGTTTAGTTTAAAAATGAATAATTCAATCCGTGTTTGTGTTTTACGATCATGCCATCTTCTTCTAAAATAGTTTTTAGTGCTAGTAAAGTTTTTTTTCCATCATTAGCGCTAAAGTCTAGTAAAAAAGAATCATAGGTGATCAATACGAGCTTCGTCCTTAGCTTCTTTTCTTCTAAGTATTGGTTTATACGCTCTATTTTAGATACGTTGGCCAGAGTCTCCTGGTTTTGAATAACGTAGTTAAATAGCTTAAGCTTATTCATTTCTGAATTGTATTTTAGAATTCTTCCTGTGGGTAAAGATATGGCTCTCTGTCTTTTGTAATTTTCCCATAAATCTTCTATATAAGCATCTATTTTAGCAAAAAATTCAATATGCTTATATTTTTTATTAACTCCACCGTATAGCTGTTTAAAAGTTATAGTTTTTGATTCAGAATATTCTTCATCTGTTAATTCTTCTTTATTAAAATATAACTTTCCTAAAAATGTATGTATGGATTCTTGATGCCACTCATAACCAATTAATTTTCCTATTAATC
>Ga0007809_10000114_pt1 | contig 32138 bp, 40 predicted proteins | sample CryBogCBE02Aug07_FD_60383 | JGI IMG/M metagenome (GOLD analysis project Ga0007809, IMG submission 60383) | Freshwater microbial communities from Crystal Bog, Wisconsin, USA - CBE02Aug07 | ecosystem: Environmental > Aquatic > Freshwater > Lake | place: Crystal Bog, Wisconsin, USA | collected...
CTACTCATTCTTTTGAATATGATGCTGGATCAATAGCAATTTGGCACGTTAATAAAGGGGAAGGCTTATCTAAGCATAGCCATTTATTTTCTCATGCTACTGTTTGTTGTGCTGGTTCTTGCATAGTTCGCAAAGAAGGTAAAGAGCATATTCTTACTCCATTAAGCCAGCCTGTAAGTTTAGTTGCTAATGAATGGCACGAAATTGAAGCGTTAGAAGACGGGACAGTATTTTTTAATGCTTGGGCTGGTGGTAAATATATTTAATGAACAAATACCGTATTCGTTTTAACAAAACACGAGGCATAGAAGGTCGTGGAACTATTGACCATGTTTGGCGTGTATTTGAAAATGATAAAGAATATTTATTAAAACACTTTAAATTAAATGTGCCTTCCTATAGCGAAATTGACCCTAGTGGTGGGGATTGGAATGTAGTTTGTTATGGATATTTAACATTAGATAGAGACACATCAACAGCAACGATTAACGAGGTCGAATAAAAGTGAATCATGGCAGATCCGTTTGGTATAACCGAAGGAGCAAAAGCTCTTAGCGGAAGCCTAGATGCAAGTCGGGAGGCTAGTAAAGGGCTATCTAAAAGTATTGAGGGTATTCAGCAAGACGGTATAGATGTAGCGCAGCAAAAGGCAAATGAAAGACGAAGAGCATTACGGGAAGCAGAGTTTAAAAAGCAAACAGCATTGATTAAAGCGTTGGAAGATTGGAACAAGAAAAAACAAATTAGTGATCAGGAAGCAAAGTTAAAAATAGATTTTGTTAAGAAGTATGGTGCAAAAGAATGGGAAGCATTATTAAAGATTAAGTTAGATATTGAGAACATGGAACGCAAGGCTAATGAAGCTTTCCAGCATGATTTAAAAGAAGTTCGTAGAGTGCAATTTTATTGCTTTGCATTAGCAGCATTAATTGCATGGTATTTAACATGGGGTATTAAAGGATAAAATGTTATGGGATGGCTTGAACAAATTGCACCTACTATTGCTACTTGCCTTGGTGGCCCTCTTGCTGGCTTGGCCGTTACGGCAGTATCTAAAGCGCTGGGAATAGATGAGAGTAAAGTACAAGATACTATTGATGACGGAAAACTCAGCGCCGACCAGATTGCTGCCGTCAAACAAGCAGAGCTAGAATTAAAAGACCATGCGCAACGCTTAGGCTTAGATTTTGAGCAATTAGCAGTTCAAGATCGGTCTTCTGCACGGGATATGCAATCAACAACAAAATCCTATGTTCCGCCAGTATTAGCTATTTTAGTCACAATCGGTTTCTTTGGTATTTTAGTTGCCCTTATGTTTGGCTTTGCGCAACGGTCAGATGAGGTAATGATTATGTTAGGTAGTCTTGGTACTGCTTGGACAGGCATTATTGCATTTTATTTTGGGTCTTCTGCCAGCAGCGAAAATAAAGACTCAATGTTACATCAATCTACTCCCATAAACAAATGACTCCAGAACAACTAACACAACTTGGTATTGCCCCAGAAAAATGGTATACCCCACTAATCGATATGTTTGCTCGGTATAATATTAATACTACTCAACGCCAAGCTTCATTTATAGGACAATGCCAACATGAATCAAACAACTTCAGAACTCTGGAAGAGAACCTTCATTACTCTACCGATGGACTTATGCGTACATGGCCCTCAAGATTTCCTACTATTGATGTGGCTGAAAAATATGCTAATAATCCAGAAAAGATTGCAAACAAAGTTTATGCTGGGCGTTTAGGTAACGGAGACGAAGAATCTGGCGAGGGTGCTCTTTATTTTGGAAGAGGCTTAATTCAGTTGACAGGTAAAGAAAATTATGACAGATGTGGAAAAGCAATTGGCTTTGATTTTGTTAATAAACCACAGCTTTTGGTTGAGCCTTATTATGCTAGTTTGTCTGCCGGTTGGTTCTGGAACAAACTTGGCCTTAACGATTTGGCAGATGCTCAAGAATATGGTCAAATGACTAAGCGTATTAACGGTGGAACCCTAGGTTTAGATGACCGCATTGTTAAAATAACTAAAGCTAAAGAAATACTAGGGTAATATGCCGCTACAAAAACTAACTCTTAAACCTGGCCTTAACCGAGAAGGTACAAGTTATTCCAATGAAGGTGGTTGGTATGACGGGGATAAGATTCGTTTTCGTTCTGGGCTACCAGAAAAAATTGGTGGCTGGACCCAAGTAAGCCCAAGTACATTTTTAGGCTATTGCCGTTCACTGTGGAATTGGGTAGACTTATCAGGTAATAACTTTATCGGTGTTGGTACTACGTCTAAGTATTATATTTATAATGGTGGCACGTACAATGATATTACTCCTATTTACTATACAAGTACTTTAGGTACAAACCCTATAGCATCAACCGCAAGTTCTACTTTAGTTACTATTACTGACACAGCATATAACCCGTCAGTCGGCGATTACCTTCTTTTTTCAAGCGCCGTTACAGTCGGCGGTGTGGTAATTAGTGGAGAATATATAGTTACTAGCGTGCCATCAACTACAACTTATACTATTGTTACAGCTTCTGCAGCATCGTCTACAACTACAGGCGGCACAGGCGCAATTATTCAGTACGAATATCCAACAGGGTTAAATATCTATTCCGTCGGTACCGGATGGGGGGCAGGGCCTTGGAGTCGTGGAACTTGGGGGTCTAGTTATTCTTCTGGTATTGGACAACAACTTCGCCTATGGACAAACGATAACTTTGGTCAGGATTTAGTTTTAGCTCCTCGTAATGGTGGAATCTATTACTGGCAAGATGCAAATGGCGTAGGAACAAGGGCGGTTAGTTTATCTAGTTTAGCTAATTCTGCAGCAAGTACAGTTCAAAGCGTCTCTTTTGCTAGCGGTGCTGGCTCTGTTGTAGTATCATCGCCGACGGGTATTTATCCTTACGCTTATGTAACTGGAACGGGGATAGCTACCGGAACCCAAGTAGCTTCAACTTATGTAATTGGAAATACAACCGTTTCGTTAACCGCTAATACCATTGCCTCTTCGGCAGGAACTAATTTAACTTTTTCTTATTCAGGCAAATATGTCCCAACTACAACCAATCAAGTTATTACATCAGCGATTCAAGAATTCGTTATTGCTTTTGGCGCTAACTCTTATAATGGTGGAACTTACTCAGCTACCTTCAATCCTATGCTTGTACGTTGGTCGGATCAAGCAAATGCTTATCAATGGGTTCCGCAAGTAACGAATCAATCTGGTGAATTTGCATTAAGTAATGGCTCATATATTATGGGCGCCCGAGCTACTCGGCAAGAAATTTTAGTTTGGACTAATACTGCGCTATATTCTATGCAGTATATTGGGTATCCGTATGTTTGGAGTTTCCAACTTTTAATGGACAACATTTCTGTTATATCGCCTAACTGTATGGTTACGGTTAATAACAGAACATTTTGGATGGGTACAAGTAAGTTCTATATGTATGATGGTATAGTGCATACTTTGCCTTGCTCATTGCGCCAATATATATTTGATGATATTAATTTAAATCAATCTTTCCAAGTATTTGCTGGGGCTAATGAAGGCTTTAATGAGGTCTGGTGGTTTTATGTTAGTAATGAAAGCAGTAGTAATTCGATAGATAAATACGTTATTTATAACTATTTAGATAATGTTTGGACTTATGGAAGCATGGCCAGAACAGCTTGGCTACAAACTAATATCCAATCAAATCCAGTCGCTGCCGACTACAATAGAAGATTGCTTTACCATGAAAGTGGAGTAGATGACGTTTCTACATCTAGCCCACAACCTATTTATGCCTATATTCAGTCTTCAGATTTTGGTGTTCAAACGCAAGATAATATAGCAGGTCAGCACTATGGGTTTGTATGGAGAATGTTGCCTGACGTAAACTTTAATGGCTCAAACGTTGCCAACCCACAGGTAACTATTCAATTATTACCACGTCAAAACTCAGGTACAGCTTATGGCACATCAGACTTAAACCCTGTTATAAGCACCCAAACTTATGCGTCGCCGACGCCCCAAGAATATACTGTTCAACAGTTTACAGGTCAAGTTTATACACGCCTACGTGGGCGCCAGATGTCGTTTAAGATTTATTCTAATACCCTCGGTGTTGCTTGGCAATTAGGCACACCTCGATTTGACGTTAAACAGGATGGCAGAAGATGAGCAACGTCACTAATATTAGACCGTCTAAAGCCCCCAATCTTCCTGTTGCACCACAGCAATACGATTCTACATTCCAGAATCAATTTGAAAATATATTACGCCTTTACTTTAACCAAATTGACAGCGCTATAGGACAACTTGTGACTACATCATCAACAGGAACCAGTATCAGCAATCCAAGCTATGTTATTTCTAATACAGAATCTCCATACGCACTTCCACCGTATTTACAAGTATCACGTGGACTTGTTTCAGGAACTTCGGTAGTTAATATTTATGGATACCAAAGTTCAGTAGGTACAACATTTATTCCTATTTGGGAAAACGCTACTGCATATACCTATCCGCCATCAGCCATACCAATGGTTTTGTATAGTTCATCAGCTTCAGATACCGCTGTTTCTATATTAATTAGTGGTTTAGATGCAAGTTATAATCTAGCTTCTGAAACTTTAGTATGTACAGGTACTTCAGGTGTAACAACTGTTGGTACTTATTTAAGAATGAATTCCATTACAACTACAGGAACTAATAATGCTGTAGGGGATATATCTTTATCTAACGTAGGTAAATCAATAACATACGCCAAAATTTTAGCTGGAAACGGTAAAAGTCAAGCTAATATTTACACCGTTCCTAATGGTTATACCTTTTATTTAACTAGGGTAAATGCTTATACTAACCAAGTTGGAAATTTGTCTAGTTCATATTGTACCTATCGTGTATATACAAAAAATAGCGCTGGTTTAGTAACCATTTTACTGCAAGCCCCATTTGGTAATCAATATTCATCGGTAAGAGTAGCGCCTCGTGCTTATTCTGGGGCAACCGATATTCAATGGCAAGCCAATACCCCATCAAGTACAGCGGCTGTAGGTATAGCTGTAGAAGGCATTTTAATAGCAAACGGCACTGTATAATGTTAAAATCAACCAAATCTTTATTTAAGGGGCCTCTATGAGCCTAAAAGACGCTGCAGAACATCTAAAAGCCCAAGGTCGTTGGAGTGACACCGAGCTCGTCCATATGGACAAAGGTGAGGTAGAGGCTTTAAGGGGTATTGCTAAAGCTCATGGCGGTGACTTAACTACTAACCCAGCAACAGGTCTTAAAGAAGCAGGTTTCCTAAGTTCTATTCTTCCTATGGTGGCAGGTATAGCTTTAGATATTGCATCTGATGGCGCTTTAACTCCGTTGACCGCTGGTATGATTGTCGGCGCTGGTGACTACGCTATGACTGGCGATTTAAAACAAGGTCTTATGGCTGGTATTGGTGCTTATGGCGGCGCTGGTTTAACAAGTGGTTTAGCTGCTGTTGGTGGTGCGGGAGAAGTTACGGCAGATAGTGCAGCTGATGCAGCAAGATGGGGTTCAGAAGATACGGTTGGAAAAGCGGCATTAACAAGCCAAGGCAGTGGCGCTTTACAGGGTATACAACAAGTGGGTTCTAGTTTTGGCAACGCTGCAAGTTTTATAGGCGATAATGCTGGCTCTGCTTTAGCTGCAACTGCGCCGGTTCTTTCAAGTGCTATGCAACGCCCAACTCTAAGCGGGGTTCCTGCACAAACTAATAACTATGGCCAGCCATTACAACGTGTTTCTCCAGATTTTAAAGGCTCGTTTCCATCGCAACCTAATCCGCCGTATCAAGCGCACTACCCAAATTATTCGCAAAACCCATATAGCCCGCCAACAGGAACGCCGGCACCGCAATACCCTGGAACTACTACTTATGCAAGTGGCGGTGAAATAGAGCATTTTGCTAGTAAAGGCGAAGTAAAAGCATACGACCCGTCAGCGTATGACCCCCTAACGTATACGGGTAACGATAGTATTTATAGTCCACAGCACTACATGCCAAAAGCAAAAGCAATGGACCCAGTTGCAGGGGATACTTCTACTTATCAAGATACCGACTCTTATACAAGAAACATGTCTGCTTACGATGCGGCATTAACACGGCTTAGCAAACTTGGGGCAACACCAACTAGCGGATTAACCCCAACAATTAAAATGGGCAAGTTAGGCTCTGTAAATACAATGCCTTTAGCAATGCAGCAGCCAGTACAACAAGCAGCGCCGACTCAACAAATGCACGAAGTAGATAACGCTGCTCAAGGCGGCATTATGGGTTACGCTCCTGGCGGAGATATTCATTCTAATTTAGGCGGTTATTCTGACGGAGGTCGTTTACTTAAAGGCCCTGGCGACGGCATGAGTGACAATATCCCTGCAGTAATTGGGCATAAACAGCCTGCTCGTCTTGCTGATGGTGAATTTGTAGTACCCGCTGATGTAGTGTCTCATCTTGGTAATGGGTCTACTGAGGCCGGTGCAAAGCATTTATATAGCATGATGGACAAAATTCGTAAAGCAAGAACAGGTAAATCTAAACAAGCACCAGCAGTAAAAGCGGAGAAATATCTACCAAAATGACACAGATAGTCTATGAAGATGTAGATGGGTTTAATTTTGTTGACGATTTTGAGCGGCTCTTTCCTTTGCATTATGAAGAGCTTTGTGTTACTAAAGAGTTTCCTTACGAGCCAGATTATGAAGCTTATAGACGTTGCGCACAAGCAGGCATGTTGCGGTGCATTACTTGTAGAGCTGATGGTGAGTTAGTTGGATATATTATATTTTTTGTTTCGCCGCATTTGCATTATAAGTCGTGTGTAACGGCTACAGAAGATATTTATTTTGTTAAAAAAGAATATCGCAAAGGTAGGATTGGTATTAGGTTGTTTCAGTATGCCGAGCAAGTTATGAAGGAACGTGGCGTGCAAAGAATAGTAGTAAACACAAAGATTCATCTAGACAATTCTAGGTTGTTTGAGTATTTAGGTTACAAAATGACAGATAAAGTATTTACAAAAATGTTAGGAAATTAGTATGAGTGGATCATCCTCAGCTCCATCAGGGCCAACACAAAGCAATGTCGTAAACACCAACATACCGGATTATGCACAGCCCTATGTAATGAATATGCTGCAATCTGCTCAGTCGCAGATTTTTCAGCCTGATGGGTCAACATTTAACCAATACCAGCCTTATAGTAACAACCCTACCGACTATGTAGCAGGCTTTTCTCCTTTACAGCAACAAGCGCAATCTTCTGCGGCTAATTTACAAACCCCAGGTTCTTATGGTGCGGCCCAAGGGATTACTGGGTACGGGATTGGTAATGCTTTACAAATGGGTGCAAACGCAACGCCACAAGATTTTCAAAATCAAGTCGGCGGATATATGAATCCGTATATTCAAAACACACTGCAGCCAGCAATGCAGTTATTAAACCAGCAATATGGCCAACAAGGCGCTGCAGAACAAGGTAATGCAACTAAAACTGGAGCTTTTGGTGGATCTCGTGAAGCATTAATGGCAGGGCAAAACCAACAAAACCAAATGTTAGCTCAAAACCAGCTAGTCGGTAATGCTTATAACCAAGCATTTGGCGCAGCACAAAATCAATATAACCAATCAGGCGGGTTTGCACTACAAGCTAACCAAGCCGCAATGCAAAACGCTAATCAACTTGCAGGATTGGGCGGTCAACAACTTGCAGCGCAACAAAGTATTCTTGGTACACAAGCGGCTCAAGGCGCTACTGAACAACAGCAGCAGCAGCAAATTATTAACCAAGGAGTTCAAAACTACGCTACGGCTCAGCAATATCCGTACATGCAGCTAGGTGTTATGAATTCTTTATTGCGTGGTTTGCCAATGCAATCTTCTACTACACAAATGTACCAAGCTCAGCCAAATACAGCTCAAAGTGCAATTGGTTTACTTGGTGCTGGTACTGCATTAGCTGGCGCTGCTAAACGCACGGGTGGCTCTATTAAAGCTATGGCTAAAGGCGGTATTGCCGATGTTCCTGGATATAAATATGGTACGCTTATTAACGATGAGCAATTACAGTCGGATGCGCAAGGTCTAAGCCAGCCACAAATGCAACAGCGCTTACAAGACCCACAAGTAACGCCTAATGAGCGTATGATGTTTCAAGGCGTTCAAGCAGATCAAAACCGACTACGTCAAATTCCTGGTGCTGGGCAAGCTATTGCCTCTGCGGGTTTACCTCCACAGCCTCAGATGGGTGCGTCGGCACCGCCACAAATGGGTCAACAACCTATTCCTATGGACGCTAGATTATCAGGTATTGCCCAAGGCGGAGGCCCAGCTTTTGCTTCAATGAATTCGCCGACTCGTATGCAAGCTGGTGGCATTACGCATTTTGCTAACACGGGTGCTGTAGAAGATCCAAGCCCAACTTCATATGCTCCTGGTACTCCTTTTATTGACCCAAAGTTAGCACAAAATAAGCTAACTAATGAGCAAATGGAGCGACTAGCTGCTAACCCTACAGTTAACTTAACCCCACGCCAACAAGCAGCTCAAGCGGCTTCACGACAAGAAGGCCCAAAAACTGTACCAGCAAACTTCCCTCCTGAGTTAGACTATGCTCAAGCTAAAGCTCGGTCTGATTTTGAACAACAAGCTATTGCCCAAGGTGCACGTCCAAAACCACGTGAATTCCCTAATCCACAATTAACTGACGAACAACGCATTGCTGGGTTTACAAATGCGCTTAACGCTCCCCAACCTAACGTAGCTCTTAAGCCTGCGCCCGGTACAGAGACGTTAAAAACAGAGCAAGATGTTGCCAAAGCCGCACAAGCCCAAGCCGCTGCTAAAGCAGCACAGCAAGCTCAAGCTAACCCTGCTAATTTACAACGTGGTAATACTATAACTCCGGGCGCTGGTATTGGTATACATCCACAGCAACAAACAGAAGAAGAATATACCCTGGCTAAAGCAATGCAACAACGAGATGATGCGCTTCGTTCTAAAGGTATTGAACCTGGTGTTGGCGTTAAGAGTAAAGAAGCTATGGCATTACTTGCTAAACAACAAGCTGGCTTAGGTGAGAAAGAAGACTTTAATAAACGTCTAGCTATTGCCCAAGGATTCCTAGACTTTGCACAACGTCCAAACGTAGGTAAGGGTATTGCTGGTATGTTAGCACCTGCGGCTCATGCAGTCGGTGTCGGTGCTACAGCGTATGCTGAGGCTAAAAATGCTGCTAGCGCCGCTGAATTGGCAAATGCTAATGCCCAAGCTGCTTTGGAAGCATCTGACCGTAAGTTTGCTGAAGGTGATATTGATGGCGCCACAAAGTCTTATGACGAATATAGACGCTCAAAAATGTCCGCAGATTCCGCTGCAAACGTTGCTAATATTCAAGGCCAATACCATGTAGCTGCTCAACATGCCGCAAATACTGCTACTGCGCACCAACAACAACTTATGGATATATGGTTAGCTAGGCCCGAAAACAAAGGTAAAGATAGAGTTGATGCGTATCAGGCTATTGCTCCTATGGCTAAAGACCCACAAACACAAATTTTAACGGAAAAATTAGCCCTTGCTCAACGTAAAGAAGCGGATAAATTTTTAGAGGGTAGCCAAGAATATTCTAATCTTATGAGGGCAGCTAAAAAAGATCCTACAAAGAAAGCGGCAGTAGATGCTTTTAGGGAAAAAACTTATAGGGACTATGGTGTAAACTCTACTGCAGCACCAAGTAATAAAGTTGTACCTTTTGACCAACTTTCGTAAAGCTAGTTTATGCCAATAGATGTACAAATGCCTGATGGGACGGTCATTAGCGGGGTTCCTGACAATGTAACTAAAGCCGATTTAATGGCTAAGTATCAAGCATATGCGCCAAAAGAAGCAACACCTCAGCCTGACGCATTAGGTAGGTTTATTGCCAATCCGAATGAAAAACCTAAAGAAGAAAAACCAAGCTTGCTATCTGAGCAAGAAGCTAACGACCTTAAAAAAGACTACGCTATTTCTTCGGAGATGGGCTATCCTGAGTACTTAAAACAACTATTAAAACGTTCTGGTAAAGAAGCAGCTGTAGGGTTTGAGCAAGGCAGTCGAGGCCTTATTTCATTTGGGCACGATTTATTTAATGTTAACGATGACCAAAACAAATTAAATTTAGATAAATTAGACCAGGTTACTAAAGCAATGGGTACACCTGAGAGCCATGTTGCTAGAATTTTTGAAGGCGCTGTTAGTTCTATAGCGCAACAACTGCCAATGATAGGCGCTAGTATTGCTACAGGGTCTGAAGTTCCCGCACTAGCGGGTATGTTTGCGCAGTCTTTTGGTCAGACTTATGACGATAGTAAACGTGAAGGACTATCCGCAAAAGAAGCATCTGGGCGCTCGGCTATGTTTGGTGTGTTTGAAGTTGTCGGCGAAAAGTTTGGTTTAGGTGCGGAGCTTAAAGCGCTTAAGAAATCTGCCGAGGGTATTCCGACATCAGAGTTAATTGGTTATTTTACTAAAGCTTTAATGAAAGAAATACCCGGTGAAGAACTTACTTATGCTGGGCAATTTGCTGTAGATAAAGGCTATGGCATGAACCCAGAAGCTGGGATAAAAGAATTTTTTCATGGGGCATTAGAAACTTTATATGGAACTGTAGCCCAAGGCGGTATTATGATGGGTGCAGGTGCCGCCGCTAATAAAGCAGTACGTGCACTTAGCCCACAAGAACAAGGAGAACAAGATGCAAAGCAAAGCCCTGGACCTATCGCCGGAACAAATCAGCTTAGCCTTCCATTGTCTAGCGCACCAGGAGGAACCTCCGCAGGAGCTGGAGGACCTAACCAAGATGGATTGGATTTGTCTGGCCAGGGCGCTGGAGTGCCTAATGGAGGAGCGAAACAGCTCAACGATCAATTAAAAGGACCTATTAGTACGGGGGCACCAATACTAGGTAGAGACCCAGAAGTTCTCGCAAAAATTGAAGGTATTCAAGCACAAATTAATACTTTGCAAGATCAAAGAAAACAAATACAAGACCCTAATGATCCAGAATTAAATGCTATAAATCAAGAACTTGCATCACTAGAGCAAGCTAAAAAAGATATAGACCGTCCCGCTGGGATACCACCTAAAAATCAAGCTATTGCTTTAAATGCGCCGAGTCAAGGGGGTTTTGATTTTGGTGAGGCAGATGAAAACGCTCAAAGAGCTATACCGAAGTCAGGTGTTGACGAATTTAGTTTAACCGCTCCCGTAGGGAATACTGGAGTTACTGCTGAAGCAACGCCAATTGAAGTTCCTAAATACCCAACTAGCAAATTTATGTTTGCTAATACTGGGGTTAACCCTGTAAAAAACCTTGTTTCTTTCTTTAAAACTTTAAAATCAAATGCAGTAAGCGAAAATGAATCTAAAGCCCACGAAGCTGAAATAAATAAAGCTATTGAAAAGATAGACGAGTTTCATACTGATGCTAAAGGACTAGAAAGAACTAAGCGTTTGCAGTTTTTAAATGGGTTTTTTGACCAGTACAGCATTGCTCCAGAAGATAAACAAAACGAGATTTCTCGGTTGCCGTCGGCGTTGGCGGGAATGAATGCAGAACAACAACAAAGTACGCTAAAAGATATATCCCAATTCCCAGCATTAAATACTGTGCGGGGTATGAAAGATTTTAATAAACAACTAGATCAGGCTACTCTTGATTACACCGAGGCTAAACTTGGTCGGTCCCGTGATAGTGCTATTCTACCTTGGCAAACCCATGAAGATGTAAGCACGCAAAAAGATGCGTCAGAGCTACAACGCCTTGGCAATATATCTGAAAAGTATATGACGCCGGAAGAAAAGGCTGCTAAAAACTATTTAACTGCCCACGCCGACCCTGATGCGCCTTTCGCTAGCGCTATGCGTTCTGCAGCTTTTGATTTGGGCGCAGATCAAGGCCCAGTATTACCCGGTCAAAATAAAGAAACTGCTCAGTTATTTAGAGATTGGCTTGCTAAAAATATGCACCCATCTACGTTAGCTAGATTTGATGCAACAGTTGAAGAATACCGCCAGCTTGCAGAAAAACTTAACAAGCGTAAAGCAGAAGAAACAGCATCTGAAGGCAAAGGAATTATTAGCGGTAAAGCTACAGGTAAAGCTAGAGGGGCTAGATCAGGTACTCTTATACACCCATTAGTAGAACGCCATATTATGGCAAATGATTTGGGTAAAGCTTTAAGGGCTATAGCTAGATATGGTAATGCGTGGCAACAAGGTCTTGCAAAAAAATTAGTGTCATTAGGATTAACTACAAATATTGGCTATGGCCAACAACAAACTTTTGCTAATCGTTTAGTAGATCAAAACGTACCTGAAGAACGTAAAGTCCTTTTGTCTATGTTAAAAGAATCATTTCCTGGCGTATTTAATGACCACTTTAGCAGAATGCACGACTTTAATGAAACTTTAAAATCGCTTATAGATCTTGAAAATAATCGTTTAGATGTGCCTAAAGAAACTGTTGATGCGTATATAGGGCAAATTATAGCTGTTAGAGAAGCATATGAAGCCGGCGTTGCTGTGTTAGGGGCTCGTGGTACTTACATGCCTAATATAGATTCTTTGTCTTTAAATCGTGATCGTGGTGGCAATAATACCGCTACGTTTTTACACGAGGTATTGCACGCTGCTACACATTGGGCGCTTGATCCTTTAAATTATCATCTGTTGTCGGCGGAGCAAAAACAAGCCGTAGCCGAATTACAGCGCACATACGAAATTGCTAAAGAGCTTTGGGGTACAGGCAATGAAATAAGTTCTCTTGATGAGTTTGTTGTAGAAGCATTTACTAATTCAGTGTTTCAACAATTCTTAAAAGATATGCCTGTACCGGCACAACCACAAAAAACGCTTTGGAATAAATTTACGGAGTTTATTAGAGATACATTTGGTTTAAATAATATGTTGGGGTATACCCTGGCTAACGCTAATGCTATATTACAAGCACCTACAAGCACAACTGCAGAAGCAAAAGCTTTAAACCAACAAGGCAAACTTGGTGGCTACCTTCTTGATGATACCTTTAGGGCCGGGCCAGAATCTAGGTCGTGGATAAGAGAGATATTTAGTAAAAGGCCTAGTTGGGAAGAAGTTAAAGAGGGCATGCCTGTTTTCTTAGAAAGCCTTAAAGATAGTACTCGTAAACATTTATTAGGCGGATTAACTCTGCGTCAACTTCAAGACGTAGTCGGCCCTAAAGTGCCAAAATTTAAAGAATTTATTAACAGCATGGAAAGCATGCTTGATGATCGTAATGCTATATTAAATAAAACAAGAGACATTGCTAAGCCTTGGATGGAATTTCAAAGCAAAAATAAATACAAATCTAAAATACTAAACGAGCTAATGTTAGATGCCACCCGCAAAGGTGTTGATCCTGATACTAATAATTCTGATAGCACTTTAAATAAAGCGTGGAAGTTAATTGGAGAAGACGGCCAAAAAATATATAGAGATGTGCGTAATTTTTATCGGGATCAATTAGCTGCCCATATTAAAGTATTGCTAGATAGAAAACGGGATAATTTATTAGCAAAAGGATTTACCGTAGATCAAGCAGAAGCATCTCAAGAATATAAAGATTTAAAAGAACATTTTGAAAAACATGCTATTGAACCGTATTTCCCGTTGCGCCGTTTTGGTAACTATTGGTTACAGATTGGTAAGGGTAAGACTAAAGAATTTTACATGTTTGAATCTGCTTTAGAACGTAATATTTTTAAATTAAAAAATCTTCCAAGAGCCAAAATATATGGCAAAGAAGTATCAGCAGGAAATGGCACTAGTAAACTTATCAGTGATAACGTGCAAGACTTTGAGTTTTTAAGCAAATTAAAAGAACTTGTTGGCAATGAAACCGGTAATACACGTAAAGAATTAAAAGATAATATTATTGATTCTATAGAGCAAATGTATTTACAAACTTTACCTGACCAAAGCATTCGTAAAATGTTTATGAATCGTGAAGGCGTGCAAGGTATGAGTAAAGATATGCTACGTGCTTTTACTGCATCGGCTTTTCGCATAGCTTACCAGCAGTCTCGTTTAAAACATAGTGACAGCCTTTATAGAGCTGTAGATGGTGCAGAAAAAAGCTTAGAGGGCATGGAGACCGACGAGAAAAAAACTTATAAAGACTATATTGGCGAATTAGAAAAACGTTTGCAGTATATTATGAACCCGCCTGATACTGGGCGAATTCCGTCTTTCTTGTCTAATGTGTCATTTGTTTGGTATATGACTTCGCCAGCTTCAGCTTTAGTAAACATGCTTGGTGTTCCTGCGATGGGTATTCCTATAGTCGGTGCTCGTTATGGTAACGGTAAAACTGCGCTTGTCATGACAAACTATGCCCGTAAATTTGCTACAACAGGCTTTAAAGGCAAAGATGATAAATGGGCATTCCCTTCATTTCTTAATAAACCAGATATATTTAACGAAAGACAGCAGCGAGCATTTGAACAGTTTATTGCTGACGGACTTATTGATATTACGTTAACTCACGACATTGTTGGTTTATCTGAAACCCCATCTAATTTATATACTGGGCGCACTCAAAAAGTAATGCAAGTATTAAGTGCAGCGTTTCATGGAGCTGAAAAGTTTAACCGAGAAGTAGTGGCTATGTCGGCATTTGATTTGGCCTATGAGCACGCTAAAAAATCCACATCTGAGGGCGGGCTTGGGCTTAGTGAAGAAGCTGCAGTAAAACGAGCTATTGATGAAGCTAAAGAGTTAACCTATAAGTCTATGTTTGACTACTCGGCGCTAAATAAACCTAGATTTTTCCAGGGTGCTTATGCTAAAGTATTTTTACAATTTAAACAATTTTCGCAACAAATGACAGTATTGCTTGCCCGCAGCGCCTATGAAGGTTTTATGCAAAAATTTGATGCTAAAGACCGAAAAGATATTGGTACGCTTATAAACAGTACTCGTACTAGCGATGGACAGCAAAGTTTAGACGGCGCAGAATTAAATAAAGCTATAGACAAATACATTAAAGACTTTAGAGCAGAGGGCAAAAAGCGCCTTATGGGAACCTTAGGGACCACATTTATTTTTGCAGGTGCTACGGGTTTACCCGGATGGGCGGCATTCTCTACATTAATGGAAATGTTACATTATGCGTTTGCTGATGACGATGAAGAAGACATACCATTTGATTTTGATAATTGGTTTAAAAATTGGGCTGCCGAAACTTTTGGTAATTTCTATGGTGATTCTATTTCTCGTGGTATAGCCTCTCAAGCAACGGGTATAGATTTCGCCGACCGCATGAGCTTAAACGATATGTGGTTTAGAGATAACCGCAAGAGCCCTGATGAAGAAACTGCTATACAAGCGTTCCTCGTTAGCCTTATGGGTCCTACTGCAGGGTTAGCTGTTACCGCAGGTAAAGTAGTAGATTTATATAATCAGGGCCAATACGAACGTGCTTTGGAAACTGCAAGCCCCGCAATTGTGAAGAACTCTCTTAAGGCAGCTCGGCTTGGTAGTCAGGGTGCTTTAACTTTAAGTGGTGATGAGCTTATTTCTGACTTTAGTAATGTAGAAATAGCAACCCAAGCAGTTGGATTTCAAACTGAGCGTTTAGCACAAAAACAAAAAGCTAACATAGAAGAAAAAAATGCCGAGCAACAAATTGTTAAAAAGCATGACCTTTTACTTAACCTTATGTTTCTTGCTATAGATTCTAATGATGATGCTTTATACGAGCGTGTATACGATAAGATAGATAGATTTAATGATTCTGTTCCTATTAAATATCAACTTAAACCAAGAACTATTAATGAATCAGTTAAACGTCGCTACAAACTACGCCGTGAAACAGAAAAAACTGGTGGGGTAAAGATTAATAAAAACCTTATCGGTGAAGTTGGCGAAATGAATAAATACGGTAGGGATGAAGACGAAGATTAAAAAAGTCCCGCCGAAGCGGGACCAAAATAACACTCGAAAGGACGTAGCCATGAGCTACACCTAAATAATACTACTTAATGCGCCATATGCGCAAGCCGTATATTCCTTTGTCTATAGCAACTTGATGTTTAATTCTATAGCGCAACCGCCTTAAAGTCGGAACAATACTAGCCAGCGCAGCTTCTGTATCCAAACAAGGGATAAAAATGCTGGCGCCGACTATAAACTTAGACCAATTAACTCTGAACGTTAGCCCGTGGATCTGCATCTGGCACGCTCTTAGCTGCTTCTATAAAAGTCTCGGCGTCTAAGAAATTGCCTTTGCTTAGGTCAAACTTAAACGCATCAATCGGTGAGGAGGGGATTTTAGTACCTTTAGAAAGGCGTTTTTTAATCTGACCTAAATATATACCGTCGGTTTGAAGCCCCTTCAAAACCTCTTTTAAAGTGATCTGGTGCTTAGAACAATAGCCCCGCAACTGTTTGGCATTAATATAAAGGTGCTTTTCATCCGGCTCAATCCGTACAAACAAATCATTAAACTTAGGTTCTACAATAGGCAACTGCTCCATACCTGATCTAGCATCGGCTTGACCGTTTATAACCAAAGTAGAAGCACGGTGTTCATTCATAAATTCACCAATTACACTAGCTTGATTTGTCGCTGTCGGCGCTTTTACTTCTGAACGCATTACTTTAACTTCCTTGACAACCCAACGATATACACGACCAATATCAAAATCAGCCGGTAACACGCCAATATCTTTAGCCATCAAAGCCCCAGCAATATTGCATGCAACCACTGCCGACCAGAACCGCTCACGGTTAGTTAAGCCAATAGTCTCATCTAGTTTTTTCTGAACGCCGATTACCGTTTCAATAGCGTCTTCTAAGTTATCTACAAGGTACTTAATATACTGCTGACCAGCGTGACCGTAGTTAGAATATAGTTTATTAAATAGTACGTCGGCGTCTTCTTTTGAAAGAATATCAGTTTGCTCAATGCGGTACTCAAACAAGCGCATAAACTCGCCGTCTGGTGTAGCTTTAAGTGCAGCTAACTTATCTTGAAACGCTGCATTAGAACTACATAGCGCAATCGTAGACCACTTAGTCAGGTTAACCCGCTCAGAGTTAGAGTGCTGTTGCATTCGATTTTTACCACGACCTTGTGAAATACCATAAGCTAAATCTGAAAAGTTATCTCCTGACAGCTTAGTAATCTCGTCAATCGTTACCGGCAAATTATTCATAATACCTAAGCGATGAATCATTGCATTAAGCGTATCTTTCCACTGAAGCATCAACTCATCTGGATGCCCATAAACACTGTTACATGCCTTAAGAATAGTAGACTTTCCTGTACCAGATGTATTGTTTACCAAGTTAATGATGGCGCCACGTAGGTTTAAATGTTTAAGTAATGGCGCACCAAATGCGGTAAAGAAACCAAATGCGTGTGGCTCAAACCCATCTTGATCATATACTTTAATAACTTCTTGCCAACCTTCTAACGTACCAGTCGGCTGCATATAATTAGCTAAACTACCCGTTGCACTTGAAGGCGGGCTATAACTAATTTTTTCTGCAGTGATTTCTTTATCACCAAGAATAAACTCGGCATTATTTTCTGTCCAACCAAATTGTGTTCTCATTATTTCTGTCCTTTGTTTATGTTGTAAATCTTTGGCACAAGCTATTAGGAACGCTGTGATGCTTTCCATTTGCTTTTTAGAGCCATACACCCCGTAATACCCTAGTTTATCTTTTAACTTCTCAAAAGCCATTAAATCATTTGCCGCCATTGCAAATTCTTTTACGCCATCTTGTGGAAAATGTGCACGAATCCATACCGACTCCCCTTTTGCGGGATCAAACAAACGCTTCACAATATACAAGTCATGTTCATATACTAATGTAGCTTCATCGTCTTCGTCCGAACCTTGTTTATAAACGCCACCATTCTTACCCCGAAAATATGGGAAAGGAAACTCAGGTATCTTAAACTTCTGTTTCTCTCCACTAGGAGTCTCTGCTTCTATTTGTGTATTCGGCGGGCTGGCTGCAATTTCAGAACCGAGCTGTATCGGAGACGATATCTCACCCTTGTGCGGGCATTGCGAACAACCTTCCGGATTAAGCTTTTCGAATGTTGAACAGGTATACGGCCCTTTAGTAGATTGAGCTTTTCTCTCAGTTTCCGACGGGTCATACTCTGGGTGATTACTCGAGATAATATGTATCGCTTCATTTGCATCCACACAGGCTTGAGCAATAGATAATCCTGCTCTCCATAGCGGCTCCTCTATACTCGCTTGATTAACGGCAATATGTTCTAGCTGCGCACAACCTTTGCCTTCCGTAGTTTTCATCAAAATAGTACGGAACCGACTTTGACGATTACTCATTGCCGCTTGAGCCATGGCACTTGTTTGGCGAGGCATATAATCAGGGCGAATTAACACCCCAATAGCCATCTTAATATCTTCGTACGATGTCTCGCTTGCTAACTGTAATATTGATACAGGCAAGGGTGGGTCTTGCTTAAAGTTAAATGTCTCAGGCACCCGTAGGATTGATGCGCTCTCGGCAGTGCGGGATGGGTCAGCCCTAAACTTATGCTCTTCACACAAGGCTTTAAGGCGGTCGGCGACGGGTTTCCAATCGGCACGACTAATAGTTTCTGTTAATCTCCAATAAGCATGGATACCACGACCCGAATTAACTACCGTCGGTAACGGTAAATATACGGCCTCACAAAACTTTTTGAGTTCTGCTAAACCAGTAGCTTGGTCTATATAACCTTTGCCACTTAAATCCTTATCTATTCCGCAATCAACGTCAAGCCAAAACGCTTTAAAATATGCGCTGTTCTTTTGTGTGCGACCATCTTGATCATTCTCATACTTAGCACAAGCAAAATAAGCGTCATAATTATTGTTAACTAGGTTTGTTATTTCAGTCTCTGCTTCAGCAATAGTCTGAACAAACGTTTGTTTTGGGCGCCCCTCTTGATTTAAACCGACGATGCAATACCACCCTTCCGGGGGTAGCACTGCATTTAATAAGTCTGTCGTTGCCATATCACCTCAAAATCCGAAGAAAGGAAGGGCAGCAGGGGATTCGGCATCTCCCTTTTCGTTCCGTCAAACTAGCTGCCCCGGGGGTAAACTATTTACTCAATAGCTTTTCTATTTTTGCTACCATAACTTTGTGAGGCGTCACTATTCCCATAAACCAATTGTATACAGTCATGCGAGATACTTTAAATTTATCTGCAACTTGTGCAACTGGAATATCGGCAGCAATACAAAACCTACCAAGTCGAACACCGATATGCTTAGAATCCGCCGTCTCGTTAGCTTTCACAAGCCGATAGCTGTAGCCTCTTAAACTCATGTTGGTTCTTTGCTCCAGTTACCCATAATTGCATCAAGATCTTTTTTTACAATCGGCTCGGTTTTTTTCTCAACACGCTTTTTAGGTTCTTCAATAGCAGGTGTGACTTCTGGTGGCATAGCTGGTTTTGGTGCAGCTAATTGTGCTGGCTTATCAGTTTTAGTAAATACAAACTCGATTGCTTTTTTAGCCGACGGTGTCTCGCCTTGCTTTTTAGCTTTTTCCCATACATCTTGAGGTAAAAACTTTAGCGGTTTAAAGAATAGTTTAGCAGTATCGCTATCAGGGTCAAAGCGCATTTCAGTATTCATCATGTTTAGATTGCAACCTTGCGAACCAATATATTTGCCGTATTGCTCAAATGGCATATGGTTTAAATCCCCTTTACCGAAGATAGACTTAGATGCAAGTTGTAACTGATAAACATCTCCACCGACATCATCAGAAAGAACAACAGCAATGCGTCTAAAATGACGACACGCACGACCACCGCCAGCACCGGATCCTTTAACATTTTGCGGGCATTCTGTGCAATTATGGTGTTGAGCAGTTGTAACCGAAGCATCAGGAGTAACGCCATCATTAGACCAGCAATCTGGAATTGCAGCATCTTCTTTCGGATTATAAGCTTTAGCATAAAAAGTCCTTGATACATCTTTTGCCGCATTAACAATAACAACATTTAAAGCGTCGCTATTACTTGTAAGAATTTCTTCCCCATTAACGACCATACGAAACTTGCCGCCACGCAACGAAATACGCTTACTGCCGCCGTTACCTGCTAATGCTCTTGTTACTTCATCTAGCTGTACGTTTTTTAAGTAATCGGGTAAATCTTGACTAAAGAGAGTGATTTCACTCATTTGCTTCTCCTAACGGTTATCGAGTGTTCTGCTTCCACATTTATACCCAGCGGAAGCATATCAGGGTTTTCTTCTAAAAACTGTTTAATGTTTGTTTGATGTATGCGCTTTTCTAACAACTCGGGCACATTATGTTCAAACATAAAATCATAAAACTTTTCCCAATCGTTAGTCCAGTACCGCCTTTTTTCTGAACGCATGATTGTACCGCATGGGGTTTTAAGACTTGTTGCCCCAGTAGACTTGCATACATCTAACATTTGTACTTCAAGAACTTTTAATTGTGATTCAAAATCGGCTTCTATTTCGTCCGCTTTTTTACGAGCTTCATCCCGTGCGTCTCTAATCTTAATGTAGACTTCGACGACTTTATCTACGCTTATATCTGACATACTTTCCTTTCTTTCTTTGTTACGAATCTTTGTTCGTTAAATTATAATAACACAACTATTTACTTTGTCAACTGCTTTCTTCAATTTCATTTTTGTATAGGTCTATTAGTTTATCATGTACATTTAGTTTATTTTGAAGCATTGTATAAAGGCGAGCTTCTACGGGAGAACCCTTAATATGCACCACAGTCATAGAGTTCTTCTGCCCTTGGCGATCAATACGTGCATTAGCTTGTAAATATGTTTCTATGGAGGTTACAGGGCTATACCATATGATGGTGTCAGCCGCAGTTAAAGTAACGCCGTGAGCCGCTGCTTGTGGTTGAATAATCAATACTTTAGGGTAATCTGTCTCTTGAAATCTTTTAAAAATCTCGGTCCGTTTATTAACTGGAACAGCCCCATTTATGATATCGCAAATAATACCTGCCCCTCTCAAATGCGCACTGAGTAGTTCTATTGTATGAGTAAAAGGAACAAACACAAGCACCTTATTGCTTGACTCTTCTATGACTTCTGTGATAACCCGAAGGCGGTTGCTAACATCAAACTCAATAACAGCACCGGTATCAGAATACACAGCACCACCACTGATTTGCAAAAGTTTACTAAGGTTGACAGCAGCATTGACGGTGCTAATTTCTTCGCCATCTGCGACCATGAGCATTTCTTTTTTGAGGAGCTTATAATATTTCTCCTGTTGCGCAGTAAGGGGGGCGTCCCTAAACACATGTGTTACCTCCGGCAGATCTAAGCATTCTTTTTTAGTAAAACGAATGGCAGGTTGTAGCGCTTCAAAAACTACTTGACTCGATGTAGGTTTTGGCATCCACTTAAACTTACTAATGTTTATCATAGTTTGATCACGGAAAGCTCCAAAAAATCTTGGTACTCTATCCGGCACACAGAGCTTGGCTAAGCCGTAGGCATCGGTGGGGTTTTGAGCGGCTGGCGTGCCTGTCATCATCCATAGCCAAGTATCTGGTTTTAATATTTTACTAAGGGTCTTCCAACGCTGTGTTGTTACAGTTTTATACGCATTGGCTTCGTCAATAATAATTAAGTCAAACCCGCCCTCTGCAATGGAGTCGGCGACAATTTCAACACCGTCATAATTAATTACTATAAAGTCGGCGTCGCTTTCTATAATAGCCTTACGCTTAAAACGATCACCATAAGCAACATCAACTTTGCGATGTACGGCAAACTTAAATAAATCTGCTTGCCATGCCGACTGCATAATAGATAGCGGGCAAATGATAAGAACTCGTTTGATAGCGCCTTGGTTTAATAAATAATCTGCTGCCCATATAGCTGAAGCAGTCTTGCCTGTACCTTGTTCATTAAATACAAATGCCCGAGGATTAAGAGTTAAGAAATTAGCTGTGTCACGCTGATGTGACATTGGAGGGTAAACCCCAGGCCAATCATAATCACGATGGATAGGTGAAGGGACTTTTTGTACTTTTAATTTTGTTAGCGCTTGTGCTTCTTGTAAACCCCAATGCACTACAACTTTGTGCATGTCCCCGTCGGTTTCTACAATCTCACTTTTTCTAATACATTCTGTTACTAAATGCGGTCTTCGAGTGTTAATAACTAATGCTTTGTTATTTATTATTTCCATTTTTCGGTCGGTTCTTTTTAACTGTGTGGTCTGAGTTCCGGCTGAACGAACGATTGGCGCTTGGTGATTTGAGCTTAAGGTTTGACGGAGCGTTCGTGCCGCCCTTTGAAAGAGGGATTGTGTGGTCAATATCCTTCCCCTTCCTGTCTACGCCCTTCTTGTCCATCTCGTAGCGTGCTCTCTCCCGAGCATTGCGTGCTGGCTGTTCCCCCCGCTCCTTTTGTTGCTGATATTCCTTCTTGTAGGGGCGGGGTTTGTTCACGTAAGGCATAGCGCTCTTCCTCTTTATGGTAAATATAGACGCTTCCATCGCCTAATACCACGTATTTTGGCACATTTTCAGCATTTTTGCCATAAAGTTCGTCAATAACAGCATCTAAATACGCCACTTCAAGGTCAATATCTACATGCCCAGCAAAAGGAATTGGTTCTAAATTAGTCATATAAAGGGCTACTCCAAAATTTACTTGCATTTGATATGCCAATTACATCGGCTTCATCCTGATTTGTTATAAGCCTACCTTCTACTTCGGGCGCTCTGTATAGCGTACGCCAATCTACAAATATAGTCTCAGGATGTTCGCAGCGTTTTTCTTTTAGCATGTCAATCTTATATTCGTGCGTGCAATCCATACAATAATTATCGCAATCCATAGGTTGCCCTACTCTAGCCACAGTCCATATGTAGTCGGCGTATTTTTCTTTAGTTTCAAAACACGGCGGATACCAATCAGGATTGGCTGGTTTTATCTCGGCTCTTACTGGCAAAGTCAATAACGGTTTATTTCCCATATTTTTCTATCCTTTCGATTTCACGATGTATGTACCATATAGCCTTTTTTAAGTCTTCTAAATGCTTGCCCTTTAAAGCGGCACGCCAAATATATTTAATAGCATTACCAAGATTAAAGTTCATATGCTCAGTAATTTGTATGCACTCTATACCCGATGGATGGTCGGTGTAATGAACTGGGTTATTAACTGGGTCTGTCAAAATAAAGCCTCCTCAAAACTTTCCAGATCTACTAATTTCTTCTTTGAACGTAATTGTTTGAACGTCCACCCAATTCTCTGCCCTACGATTTGCCGTGCTTCTTCTCGCCTTGAAACCTTTCGCATCAGGTCTTGGTTCTCGTCGTAAACTAGGTATATAAGCATATTGAGTTATTTTAGTAAATTCGGGCATAGTCGGCGGTAAATGTCTAAGGGTTTCTAATACTACCTCCCCAAACAAAATAATTCCTTTTTTTGATCTACGCATTTTTAGTTTTCCGCTTTGGCTTAGCCGCAACAATACCTATTTCTTGCTCAGGTTCTTTATTACGTACTTCTAGTATAGCGTCTGCTAGTTTGTAAGCATTTTCAGCAACTTCATTCAAATCAGTATGGCTAGTAATCCCCCTACTTACAATCCCATTAACTATAAACATTGCAAAGCAATCCCTTAGATCCTGCTCGTTCATAGTTCGCCTTTGTGGTTTCGTAGTTCTCCCATTTGCCTACCCAATTTCATAGCTTCTTCAGCTATTTTTTCATTAATCATTTGCTTAACAAAAGGTAATATCTTTGTATTCCAGCATTGCTTAAACATGTCTTCAAAACGTTGTTGTAGTTGTTCGTCAATCGAAAGCCCAGCGGCTAGCTGTTCTGTATCTAAAACTGGGTCTAATTCTTCATTCATCTATACTGTCCTTTCCCATTATGTTCACATTCCATTACTTTGCAAAAGCCTCGGCATGTAAAGTTTGGTTTGGCGTTCCATACACCAGTCTTATGTGCGGCCTCTAACCGATCCGTTTCCTGTATCCAGCGTAACCAAAAGTTAGGCGAATCTTCTATTTTATAGTCGGCTTTAACAAAATCCTCGCAGACAACAAATGCCAGCCCCGCCCTTACTTTAGTAATCTCAGGAAAGTGTTTAAAGATTGCAAGAGCCATAAGTTCTAACTGTTTAGTGTCGGCATACTTACTGGACTTCCCTGTTTTATAGTCAATCACACTAGCAACATCATTGTTTAATATAACCAAGTCTCCTACGCCTCTGAACCAAACGTCTTTATCAAAGAAGTCGCATGCTTTTAAATCTTTGGTCAGTCCCATGCGATATTCAACCAATTTTTTTCCCGGCATAGCGTTAAGAATATTGAGAACTGGCTCGATAAATTTGTATTTCTCAGGGATTGGTGTCCCCTTACCGATGTAGTCTTCTGCCGCTTTATGCACTTCTTTCCCAAACATGATCGCTTCAGTGGGTGGCTCAACAATATCTTTTAATACCCGCAAATGGTAGTATTTCTTTGGGCATTGCTGGAATAATCCAAGCGACGAATACGACCAAGTAATAGGTTTCATTGCATTTTTTCTTTAACGGTTAGGCATATCAATCTAGTATTAACTAACGCTGACTCTGCGTGCATTTGTGCTTCTTTAAAGTTACGGTTCAAAAAGTTATCCTCAAAGTCTTTTAAATTCTTTCGAGCTTCTAATAAAAACTCAGCATAGTCTATTAATGTTCCCATTCATCATCCAGATCAGCATGTTCAAGTATTGTTTTCTTAGCTCTTTCTAGTAGCCACACCATCAAAGCCGAGTCCCCTGTGCTAGACACTAACCGTTCTGCGCCGCCATGAGTGTAGCCAATCATTACCACGCACTCATACTCACCAATATTGCTTTGCAATACGCTGTCGGCGTCAACATCTTCGGTTGTTTCCCCTGTGAAGGGCAGAATTTTACCTGTCATTTCTTTGCCCTCTTTTTCGCCACAGGCTTGGCTTCGGTTGGTCTAGTGCGTCTAGTATCAACTTGGCTATCTTCCTCGGGTTTAACTCGGTACTCATCAACTGCTGCGGCAAGCATGCTAACAAGACCCCACTGTACAAGGGTTTCGAGTCCTTCTTTACTAAACGTAACTTGAGCATTGGCTGAGCCATCTGCGTTCTCCTTAATTATCTGTACTGAAATGCCGAGTGTATCCTTAACGGTTGTTTTCTTTTTTGGTGCTAACTTTGGTTTTAGTGCCATTTTTTTGCCTTTCTACATTTTTCAATAACTTCTTGGGGTACATCAATTGCTACTGGGTATCCAACCTCAGAACACGCATATACTCTAGACTCAGTACGCCCATAAAAACAAGCTAAATAAATAACTAAAAATAATAACAAAGTTATAACTATAATTTCAAGGATTCGCATATGTATCTCCAAGAGCAATAGCATCATAAACTTGTTTAGCTACTTTTAAAACGTACTCAATATCGTTAGGAGTCAACTGCCCCATTAACTGTAATATTTTCATAACTGCAACATCGTTCTCTAAGGACTGTGGTTCAATTATTTTTTCTATCATTTCTCTTGTGCCTTTCTTAGCTCATAAAACTCCAGTAGAGCATTGGCGAATAGCACAGGAAAATCAGCATCTGCTCCAGCCCTAGATAGACCTTCTGCTACACCGCTTTGATGCAAATAAATGTTGTGTATTTCTTCGTTAGTTATCATTTCTTTTGTGCCTTCCATCCTGCATCCCAGCCCTTACTCCATGCGATACACCAAATATCATAAAATCCGTTTAACGGAAAACCATCCTTATCAACTGCCCAAGCCTCAACATCTTTGCGTTTAATAAATGCCGCCCACGCTTTATCCCTGTCGGGGTTATTGATTTGAATATCCTCAAATAGCCCTGTATCCATTTCTCTTATGTCTGATCGTTTCATTTCTCTTGTGCCTTTCTTAGTATTGCTCTAGCAAATACAGGGATGTCATCACTTAAATGCTTTTGCCATAACTTCCATATTTCCTCATCTGTTAGTTCTTTTACTGGATGGGTATAGAGTGGAATTTCAAAGCCATTGCCTTGTTCATATTCCAACCTTCCAAGTCTATTCATCCACGCTACTGGTTCATTCATTTTTGCCTCTTTTGAATTTCGGTTACAGCAAGTTTTATTGCTTCTTCAACTTGTAATTTTAAAAACTCTATTTCAGCTTGTTGCTGGCGTAGCATAGTAGCTGCTTTTTGGATTGTGTCGTAATGCTTTTGCTCCATCCCAACATCTTCCAATACTTCAGCTAGTTCTAATGCGTTCATTTCTCGCTTGCCTTTTTTAATGTTGCTCTAGCAAACCCTTTGTAATCAACTTCTCCACTCCATACCCCTTCAAATCGTTTAGCCAAATAAGTTATTTCCTCATCTGTTAGTTCTTTTGGATGGATATAGAGTTCAGCTACAACTTCAGCGCCTCTTTCAGCATATACAGCCCTAAACGCCAAATCAATAATCTTTTCATCTTGTACTTCAACAAGGTTTTTTAACTTCTCGATTTCATTTTGTTGCTGGCGTATAAACGATGCAGCTTTCTCTAGTTCGTGTGCAAACTCTTTGGCGTTCATTAACATTCTCCATACGATTTACCAACACCTATTTCACAAGCAAGGGGTAATGTTAATGCCCAGGACGGCCGCCATGTCATGCACTCCTGTATGTAAGCTACTGCCTCATCCTTCTCTTCTTCTTTAACAACCGCCATTACTGCATCGTGCACAGTCAAAGCAACCTTATATCTTTGGGCTATCTTTAACATTTGCTCTCCAATAACACATCTTGCTAATGCTTGGCAAACATTCTCTACAACTTTACCGCCATAAATCTTAATGCGACCTCGCCTACTTGCATAACTATATTGATCATCGCTATCTTTTTGTAAGTCAGGATAGTTTAAATACAAGCCCGATGGTAATAAGAAACCTGATGCCGTAACCGAGAGAACTTGTGGTTGTTGACCAACCGCCGTAGTCTTGCCCAATCTGAGGGCTTCCAAGGAATTATTAGCTTCTTTCCAAAGTCTAGGGATGTGTGGGTAGGTTTGTCGGTATACAGAGATGATTCGTGATGCCTCCTCATCCGCAATTTCCACGCCAAAAGTCTTGAGCTGGATTCCAAATTTAGTGTGTCCCATACCATAGCCCGCACCCAAAATCGTTGTTTTCCCCACGAACCTTTCATTCGAGTCGATTTCTGTTTCCGCCTTGCCGTAGATAGCAGACGCCATGATCTTGTATACATCTTCTTTCCTTTCAAAAGCATCGACGAGGTCGTTCTGCCCACTTAGCCAAGCAACGATGCGTGCCTCAATTTGGGATGAGTCGGCGTCGATTAAAACATGACCTTTTGGAGCAATAATAGAATCTTTAAGAAGGGATTTACGAGGTAAGTTTTGAAGATTGAGTTTGTCATCTCCTCCCCATCGTCCTGTATGAGCAGCGTAGTATCGTAAAGGCACAGGCATACGACCACGCATAGATATACCAATAAAGCGTAAAGTCCTAGTTTCTTCAAGAGTTGACTTAGTCCCCAGTCTTGCGGCAACGATTGCTTGGACTCTTTCATCGGGGTGCTCGGCAAGGGCTTTAAATTCTTCGTCGTTTTTGGCAAACGCATAGGTATCCTTCCCATTAGCGGGACTTATTTTCATTGGTGGTTCAACGCCCATCTTTATTAAAAGTTCGGCAAGCTTCGGGTTTGACATGAGCGTCTCTTTGTTAGCTACGCATTGCGCCAGTAGTTTTTCTTTACGAGCTTGAACTTGCATCAGGTGTTGCTCAAGCAATGGTGTATCTAACTGTAATACTGGTTCGGAGAACATCTTAATTGTTAAACTAATGAGTTGTAGTTCAGATAAGGAAAAGCGTTGTACTAAAATATGGAATAGTTTGTAAGTTAAATCCACGTCGTTAATGCAATATTTACCATACGCAGCGAGGTCGTGACTACTAAAATCTGCTCTTCTTTTATCCAATGCGTCAAGAACTTCTGTTCCTTTTGCTCCAAGATTGTATCGCCCCACCAACTTAGCAAGACTGTTTCCAGCCTCCAAGCCATCTGTCGAGCGTGCCATACTAAGGGTGTCAAGCCAAGCCATCGGTTTAATACCAAACCGCCAAGTAAGAATAGCGGCATCAAACATAGCGTTATGAGCAAGAGCAAAAGAGTTTGTCCAATCAAAGCCATTAAGGAAGTCACTAATTTCGTCGTGCGTTCCGCTAAACCATACTGCGTCATTGTCGTTCTCCTTTACTGCAACTCCAATCGTTTCAAATAAATCCGAGCGAACATACTCTTCTGTCGTGACTTTAGTAAGGCTAAACTCCCTACTGTAATACGTTTCAAAATCTAGGGTAATTATGTTCATCCCATTACTACCAAAAACAAACCGATGTAACCCAATGGAGCAAGCAAAGAAAAAATTGCTACCCCAACCTCCCAATCATTTAAATCTTCTAATTTAAGCCACTTCATTGCTACCTTAAATGTAATAAAAGATAAGAGCGCCCAAAAGACGATTCCACCAAAAATGCCTAGCATACCCAGCCCAACATCGTGGGCATTACCGTCTTGAACCTCGCAAAACTTCTTGCCTTCAATCATGGTGCATAGCTTAGTGCTGGTTACACCACGATGTGTTGTTGTTTGTGTCATCATAAGTGTGTTCATTGGTAGTTAAATAACCTTCCGAAAATTGTTGTTGGTTTTTTATTTAGTAATTTAGTTCTATCTTCGGCCCTCAAAGCTTCTATATGCGCTTTCATATGCTCCGTTTGAAGTTGTTGTTGGGCTAACAAAGTTGCATTACCACCTATCCCATTAGAATACAGACCTCGGGTCGTGCCAACCGAAGGCATACCTTTCACCTGATACTGATTTATTATGTCCTTCAAACTCGACTTTTTTGGGTCAACGAGTTCCTCCATAACTTTTTCAGTAAAGCGTTGTTGTAGCAATTTATTTATGCCTGTATTTAAAGCGTCGGCATCTTCGGGGTCTAAATAGTCTTTGTAGTATAGGATTAAGTTCCCCCATTTATTTACCTCCCCATTAAACTCCTCGGGATTGGTCTTCATTCGTTCAAGTAGTAAAGCTACGCCGTCGTTCATGATTGCACGTCCTTAATAACTTCAGCCCATTTGTATTCATATTGTTTAGCAATATTTTCTACGCCCGCACTTAACACGTCTTTCATGTGTTGCCTACCTTCTTTTTTCTTAACGGCTTCCCATTTATTTTTATCTTCAACCAAACGTTCGATCACTTCAGTTGTATAGCGTTTACGGCGAAACTCTCGCTTAACTTCTTGCAGTTGAATTTTGGCTTTCTCTAATGCCACACGCTCTTCTTCTGTGAACAAATCATAAGCCATGTGGTCAATAAAATATTCCCAATCTCCGTTAATAAACTCCTCAGGGTGGGTCTCCATCCGTGCAATAACAATTTCTAAACCTTCAAGCATAATATCCTTTATATAACTGGTCAGATGTCGCTTTTTAGCAACGTCCATCATCATCTAGTGGGTCGAAATATGATTCAAAGAAAGCAATGTTTAGTTCATTAGCAACAAAAGCATGACCTCCCGCAGTCATAATGTTTTTTAGTTCTCTTTGTTGTAACGCAGTTGGTTTATTGTCGCCAGCTTTACATTCAATAGCGACAAACTGTCCTTTGAAGCACGCTATAATATCAGGCACACCTGATCTGCCGTAGCCATGTGTAGCGGGGAAGAAGTAATAGACACCATGTTTCTTTAGTATCTTTACAACTTTATCTTTAACTTTTGATTCGGGTGTTTGAGCCATTGACAAAGTATATCACATACAAAGTCAAACGCAAGAAATATTTAATTTATTTTATAGGGATATACCCCTATTGACTCGCACGATGCGACAGCGTTGTCGCTTAGTGGAAATGAAAAAGCCACCCGAAGGTGGCTCGCTAGGTATGGCAGATTACATCCTAGTATGTTTATAGGTACTACTGAGTGGGCTACATCTGCTATATATTCTACTCAACCTTGTGAAAGGATTAACTATGAAGTCAACCTAAAACTATTGTACTACAAAAGCAAAGTTGTCCGCAAACATACAGCCGATATGCGACACAGGCTCATCTACTTTTAATACTTTAAACACGGCATACTTCTGAGCAATCGCTTCGGGCAGATCATTAAACGCCTCATATCTTTTCACAGTATTAGTCGCATAGCTATACACAATTAAACTGTTATCTACATTAGCTTTAATACCATACCCTTGCTTGGCAATTACCATCTGCTTTAATTCGCCAATGTGTTCAAACTCATCGCACTTCTTGTCATGCTCATCTAGCTTTTTAATACTAATAGGCTTAGCCGGCATACTGCAGTACTGATCGCCCATTCGCCTAGCCTTGTACGCTTCCATCGCATAGAAAGCCATTTCGCTCTCAATGCTAAAGTCCCACCGAATTAGATTGCTTAGTGAGGCGTATTTTGCTTCGATGCCGCTAGTCACTTTAGTTCTAATCTGTTCGGTTAGTTCATCATCTTGCCTAGGCAAAAAAGTCTTCTTAACAACAGCCATTGCTTTTTTAATGTCCGCTGTAAGGGTGGTGTTACGATTACCCCTAGACTTCTTAATGCGAAAGCCTTCGACACCGTACACCATTTCTTTAGCACCATTGCGATAGCGAGCCTCTCTGCTAATAGCACCGATCCTTTCGCCGTTCTCAAAGACACGAATACGCCACGCAGTATAGCGAACTTTATTTTCTTCGCCATCTCTATAATGTTCCGATGCTATGCCTTTATCCGACACCGAAAATGTAGCCAACGGCTTGAGCATAGATACCTTATGCAGATAGTCCTCCAACCCTTCCGCATAGTCAGCATTGCGATACTCAGCTTTTAATTTACTGCGATCTACTACGATCATTTGGTTTCCTTTTCATCATCTGTATCATCATCTACATATTCGTCTTCACGGCATGACTCGGTCACTATGTAGCCATCTCTACTAGCAAAGTCTTCCAATGCGGGCAAGCAAGCCATATATAACTCCTCACTAGCAAACTGCGCCTCCACATTAGAAGCCCTGCCGTTTTCAAAATAAACAACAATCTTCATACCACCCCCCTAAAAAGAAAACTTCGATAGAATTGCATCAACCTTGTTCTTTACCGCTTCTCTTGCTAACATATCTTGGCGCAAGTCGGTAGAGTCGTGGTTCTTAATAGCGTTATCTAAGTCAATGCGAGCCTGATCCATGCTTGGGTCTTTAGTTACATTAAAATGCTGCAGTAGCGATACTAACTCCGTAGCTTCCTCTAGCATGGTATCTTTAAAGACACGGGGTTTAATAACTTTGCCACGGTCTTCGTCCTCGTCAGCATCAACCAAGTCTACCGCCAAGCGATCACTCATGCGGAGTAAGACTTTATGCAACCTCTCCCACGCATCTTTCATTGCGTTGTTAAGCCTGTTGGCGTAGGCTTTCTCACAGCTTTGCACAATCTCCGACTTAGCTTCCTCGTTGATGTCAATTCTAAAATCCCCCGCCATTGGCACAGGCATGTAGTTCACGCCAAAGCTAAACTTTCTCGCAACCCTGTCGGCGTCGGGGTATTCCTGACGATCAAAGAGATCACCCAGTTGAAACGCTGCCGCACTTACTAGATTAGGATAAGCTACGATAAACTTATCTACCAGAGCCATATAGTTCTTCTCCAGTTGTGCTAGGTTTTCCTTGTAAGCTATAAAGTTGCCCATTGGTAGTAAGCGTAAGCCGTTGTCAGACCAAGGTAAAGTCTGAGTCATATGCCAATGCCGAGCACCCGCCGCATACTTCTGAATGGTGTCAAGAAACCCAGTACCCGCAAGTAAGTTTTTGTTGTAATTACCCGCCCGAGTTTGTGTTTGTTTATCTACATCAACCTGAGCCGATACCTTTTTGTCGAGTTTCCTCGCAGTCCATGCACTAATAGATAATTCTACTAACATGGCTGATGATGCTATTGAGATGCTATTGTTCTGATTCATTTTTAATTCCCTTC
>Ga0007809_10000117_pt1 | contig 31246 bp, 27 predicted proteins | sample CryBogCBE02Aug07_FD_60383 | JGI IMG/M metagenome (GOLD analysis project Ga0007809, IMG submission 60383) | Freshwater microbial communities from Crystal Bog, Wisconsin, USA - CBE02Aug07 | ecosystem: Environmental > Aquatic > Freshwater > Lake | place: Crystal Bog, Wisconsin, USA | collected...
CATCCCCCATACCACCGCTACCCCTGCCCGGGTTGCCGGTCGTGTTGAAACTCACACCCCCCCCCCTTTCGGCCACGATGGTTCGCGCCCCTTTCAGAAGAAGCGTGACGGGATAGGCTGCCACGAACCCCTCGGACCAGAGACAACGGGATCGCCCCTTCTGCGACTCCAGACGCTCCATCTCTCCGGGATGAGGCGTGATGAGGCGTGCTGCTGCACAGCGTGCCAGAAGAGCCACATCACCCGACACGGCATTGAGTGCATCCGCATCGACCACGCAGGGCATCGGCGCCCTTTCGACGAGATCACGAATCTCCTCGTCGTGCCCGCGACCAAGTCCCGGACCGATCGCCAGCACGTCATGACGTTCCTCAAGCACCCGATCATACGACTCAACCCTCTGCACCATGACCTCGGGGATCGTGAGGAGAGAAAGCCGATCGTAGGTCTCGGGAAGCGCATAGAGGGTGACCAAGCCGCCGCCCGCGTGCACTGCCGCCGCGGAGCAGAGCCTGGCGGCACCCAGATAACCCGGTGATCCGGCGACAATCCCAATGCGTCCGTAATTCCCCTTGTGCGTGTCGAAGTTACGGATCGGAAGATGGGAGCGGAGAGTCAGGGTAGCCGCGACCGATGCCGCATCACCATCCGATGGGAAGAGTCCAGCCAATGGCACCACTGCAAGGCGACCGACATGGCCCGTCGCCGCGTCGGCCAGGAGGCCGGTCTTGGGAAATCCGATGGTGACGGTCAGATCGGCCTGCACGCAGGGATCGAAGACCTCTCCCGTCGTGGCCTCCAGACCGCTCGGCAGATCCACACTCACCGTGAAAGCGTCACTGGATCGCAGGGCGTTCAGTTCCCGAATGCATTCCGCGACATTCCCGCGGGGGGCTCCCGTGACTCCGATGCCAAGGAGCCCGTCGATCACGATCAACCGTCCTCTTCCCTGACCCGGCAATGAATCGGACGGATTGACTCCCATTGCCTCCAGATGTCGACGGGCGAGAGGTGCCAGTTCCCCGATCGGGAAGGCTGGGCGGACATCGATCCGCCACCCGGCTTTCTGAAGATGACGGGCGGCAACAAGAGCATCCCCGCCGTTGTGTCCCTTGCCACAAAAGACGATCGCCGTTCCCGGCGAGGGGAAAAACTGTCGGATGCACCCGGCGATTCCCTCGCCGGCAATCTCCATGAGGACTTCCGCTGTCGCCCCCGAAGCAAAGGCCGCTTTCTCGGCGGCTTTCATCTGTTCGGCGGTAAGAAGCATGCCAAAAGGCTAAATGCAAACGGCCAAATGAAGAAGAGGATCTTCAGCCAAGCTCTCTACGGGTAATTACAACCCGGTTTTTTCATTCTGCATTTTTCCTTTTTCCTTATCTTCCGGAAGTGGTTCACCGCGCAGTTCCAAGACCCTCAGGAGGACCTGCTCGATCAGGTTGTTCGGACAGGAAGCGCCGGCGGTGATGCCGATCCTTGCCTCCTGTTCTCCCCCAGGCGGCAGCCAGGCACGGGATGTCGTCACCTCCTCCTTGCGATGGAGATCGAAATGTCGGATCAACCCGGGCGACTCGAGGCACTCCTGGTTTCTCACGAACCACGTGGGGATCCCATGGTGCTCTCCCATCTCGGCAAGGTGGGTCGTGTTGGAGCTGTTATAACCGCCGACCACCAGCAGGAGATCGAGCGGCTCGGAAAGAAGTTCCCTCAGGGCATCCTGCCGTTCCTGGGTGGCGCCGCAGATCGTGTCAAAGAGGCGGAAATTTGCATCGTTTCCGTCCCTCGCGATGACCGCGTCACGAAGGAGACGCTGCACGGCCTCGGTCTCCTCACGAAGCATGGTGGTCTGATTCGCAACGCCGATGCGAACAAGGTGCCTGTCGGGATCGAATCCCTCCGAGACGCGTCCGGCGAATTCGTCCAGGAATTCCTCACGTGAGACGCGTCCGGCGAGAAATTCCCCGACACGGGCGGCCTCCTTGAGGTCGAGCACGACGAGATAGTGGCCGCTTCCCTTGCCCAGCGCCCTCGAGGCGGTGGCCCGGGTCTCCTCGTGGGAGGCCTTGCCATGGATGATCGAGGTGACTTCCTCGGCGGCATTCTGACGGACACGCTTCCAGACGCTCATCACGTCGCCGCAGGTGGTGTCGACGATACGGCAGCCGTGACGCTTGATCTCCTCCACCAACGGAACGGTGGTGCCGAAAGCCGGAACGATCACCACGTCGTCCGGCCCGAGATCCTCGACATGGGGGCGGCCTGAGGCATCAAGCAGGTTCCGGATGCCAAGCGCCGCGATCTGGGCATTGACCTCGGGGTTGTGGATGATCTCCCCGATCAGGAAGAGCCTTTCCTCGGGAAAGACCTTCCGGGCGGCATAGGCCAGATCGATGGCCCGCTCCACCCCGTAGCAGAAGCCAAACTGCTTCGCGAGACGGATTGTTGTGCTCCCCGCCTTAAGAAGGGAGCCCGAGGCGCGGAGACGCTCCACGAGCGAACTGTGGTAGTGATGCTCCACCTGTTCCTGCACCCGCTCCATCACCTCCGGCGTGCGGAGGTTGACCTTGGCGGAGGGAACAGGCTGGCTCACCGACGAGGTTACTGCAGGAACCCTGCCTTGAGCTTCTCGAAATACGAGGGAGAGGTCAGGATGCTATTGGCTGGATCGGGATCATTGTAGTCCTGGGGACGCGGGGTCTTGGCCCCAAGGGTGGCGTCTTCGGGCTGGGTCCTGCAGATCTTCACCGGCGTGCCGATTCGGGTCAGCTCCCAGAAATCGCCGGCATCATTGGCGTGCAACCGGATGCATCCGTGACTCTTGGGAGTGGGCCAGACCCATCCCTGATGGAAACCGTAGCCGGGGGAAAACTCCACCCAATAGGGCATCGGGTATCCAACATAGTGCCCGTGGGCCTTGGAAACCTCGCAGGGAACAATAGCGTCCCTGAGGACTGCAAAGCCGTACTCGCCGGAACGCTTGTTGCGCTCCTTGCGTGTCACGCTGAAATTACCCTGAGAAGTGGGATGGGAAGGGATCCCGACACAGCAGGCGGTGACCAGCAGGGGACGGTTCCCCTCCATGACATAGACCATCTGCTTGTCGAGGGAGACCTTCACCACGACCTTGGAGGGATCCTTGGGCTTGTAGGCTGGCTGATCGTAGGTGGGGCGGGTCAGCGTCTCACAACCGGCCAGAAACAGCGGAAGCAGGGCGCAAAGGGCGATTTTTTTCATGCCCAGATGAGAACCGGAATGCCCCCTCCTGTCAAACCACGGAAACACCCCCCTTCTCTTTACCCGCGCAAACATTCCCTCTAGGCTGTTCCACTTGATGAGGAGCATCCGTCCCGACGATTTCCAGTACGCCATGGAGAACACACGCGTGGTGATCCGGCCGGCCCAATCCATCGAGACCTACGGACAGACCAGTTTTCGGTTCCATATGGTGACGGAACCGATGGATGAGGCCGGGATCTCGCGCCTTCGGAAGGGCATGATCCACGCCGAGCGCCCCAGGATCCTGGCCCCCTCCCATCTGAGCCGCCTGATCGTGGAGGGATTCGGAGAGAGCGCCCGGGAATTCGCCGAATGGATGGAAGCCCGGGCTGATTTCCACATCCTCCGCTACGGGTTCACGCTGAAAAAGACCGACCTCTCCGAGCAGCTTGTGCGCAAGCCCCCGGGGGACCTGCTCTCCGGCCTCGAGGAGGAGATCCGTAGGGAAGACAACCCCCTCGACACCCTGATCGAGGGGGTCGATGACGCCTGGGAAGTCTGCCTGATGAAATTCACCATGGACTTGATCCGGACCTCGGCCGGGGAAAACATGTCCGAGTGGAAACGCCGGGGCTTCCTCTGATCCCAGCCCATCCCACAACACCGTCCCGATGAGAACCTTCAAAACCCTGTTCCTGCTGACCCTGTTCCTGTTGATCTTCGGCTCAGCCGGATATTTCGGATACCTACTCTTCATCAAGCCGAACCGGATCGAGCGCCTTGAGAAAGCAGCCAAGGCCGCGGCCCCCACAGCCACGCCGGATCAGGCCAAGCCGGCCTTCGATAGCCTGAAGTCCCGCCAAGCCGCGGGCGTCACCCCGGCAATCCGTGACGAATGGGCGGCCTGGGTCGCCGCCAACACGAATTCCCCCCTTCTCCCGGAGGGACGGCGTTTCCTGGGGGCCGCCAACATGATCCTGCTTTTTCAGCCTTCGGGCACTGCGGATTCCACCCTGCCGGTCTACACGGTGGTGAAGGGCGACTCCCTCGCCAGGATCGCGGCCAAGCAGCACTCCAGCGCCGAACTGATCCAGCGTGCCAACCAACTTCCCGGCATCGGCCTCCAGATCGGCCAGCAACTCGTGATTCCCCAGCTCAAGATCTCCCTCGAGATCGACCGCAACGCCAAGACGCTTAGCCTCCTCAACAACGGGGCCTACCTGAAGGAATACCCCCTCCTTTCCTGCCCGGCAGCCCCGCAGAAGAGCGCTGCCGTCACCACTCGCGTTCTCGACAAGAATGCCATCGCAGGCACCAAGCGCGTGGCCTTCGGTGACAAGGCCTACGCCGCGGCAGAGAAATCGATCCTGCTGGCGCAGGCCCCGGCGATCGTCGCCGCTCCCGCTCCGTCGGTGGCGGCCACCGACGGAACCAATGCCCCGACCGCACCACCGGCAGCCCCGATACCCCCAATGCCCGGAGGCTTCGTCCTCCAGGAGGCGGATCTTCAGGAAATCTTTCCCCTCGTCTCGCGCAACGCTTCCGTCATCATTCACTGATCAGGAATTCCATTCCCACCCGATACCGTCATGACCGTCCAGCCCCTTGATTTTGAACTTCCGATCGCCGACCTCGAACGCCGTGTCGCCGAGTTGGCCGAAAAGCGCCCCTCCGAGGACCCCCTCCTGAAGGCTGCCCGCGAGGATCTTGAAAAGGAGAGGAAGTCCCTCTACGGGAACCTTACCCCCTGGCAGCGCGTCCAGATCGCACGCCATCCGGCCCGGCCCTACTTCCTCGACTACGTGGCCTCCTGTGTCACCGACTTCGTGGAACTCCATGGCGACCGCCTCTTTGGCGACGACAAGGCGATGCCCGCGGGCATCGGCCGCATCGGCGGACACCGCTGCGTCATCATCGGCCAGCAGAAGGGCCGCGATGTGAAGGAGAATGTCCTCCGCAACTTCGGCAGTCCCCATCCCGAGGGTTACCGCAAGGCGCTCCGCCTCATGCGCCTTGCCGAGCGCTTCGACCTTCCCGTCGTCTGCTTCATCGATACACCGGGCGCCTATCCGGGTGTTGGCGCCGAGGAGCGCCACATCGCCGAGGCCATCGCCGTGAATCTCCGTGAGATGATGGCTCTCAAGGCCAGGATCATCGCCGTCGTGATCGGCGAGGGCGGCAGCGGCGGAGCCCTCGGCATCGGCGTGGCCGACCGAGTGCTGATGATGGAGAACGCCTACTACTCGGTCATCTCCCCGGAGGGATGCGCCGCCATCCTCTGGAAGCACCGCAAACACGCCCCCGAGGCTGCCGCCGCGCTGAAACTCACCGCCGATGACCTTCAGGAGTTCGGACTTGTCGACGGGGTCATTCCGGAACCGATGGGCGGAGCCCACCGGGATCCGGTTGCCACCTCCGAGACCCTTACATCGACCATCGCCTCGGCGATCGAGACACTGAATGCCATCCCGATCAGGCAGTTGCTTGAGGAGCGTTACGCCAAGTTCCGCGGGATGGGGATGTTCTCCGAGTGATCCTTGCCCGAGCGCTTTTCGCGCGAACCGCCTCCCGAGGGATCGATCACGAGCGTGACCTCACCCCGCGGGGGATGCTCCTGATAATGGGCCGAAAGGATGGCCGCGCTTCCCTGACGGTATTCCTCGTGGATCTTGGTCAGCTCGCGGCAGACCGAGAGGAGTGCTCCGGGCATGATCACGGCTAGATCGGCCAGGCAATCGCAGAGCCGGTGCGGCGACTCGAAATAGACCGAGGTCATGCCGAGGGCGGCGGCCTTTTTCAGCTCATTCCTCCTGCCCGATCCCGAGGAGGGAAAAAACCCGCCGAAATAAAACGGAACAGGTGGCAGACCGCTGCCGGCCAGCGCCGTCGTGACCGCACTGGCGCCGGGCAAGACGGTGTGGGCGATTCCCTCGGCGATGCAGGCTCGGACAAGCCGGAACCCCGGATCACTGACCGAGGGGGTGCCGGCATCGGTGACGAGCACGAGCTTCTCCCCGCCCCTCAGGCGGGCGATCAGTTCCGGCAAACGCCTCTCCTCGTTGTGCTCATGGAAGCTGACAAGCGGCTTTCTGGTCTCCAGATGGGCCAGCAGAAACCCCGCGCGTCGGGTATCCTCGGCAATGACGCCGTCACAGCTCCTGAGAGCCTCCGCGGCTCGAAGGGTCAGGTCGCCGAGATTGCCGATGGGCGTGCAGAGAAGCGTGAGCGGAGGAAGCTCTTTCTCAGCCTCAGGTTGCAGTCCTTCGGGCTTCACAACCTTAAACCTCCGGCTTTTTCGGCCTCACCATCCCTCCGCCACCTTGCTGACCAAGTGTTCGGCCATGCGCTGGGCGGCAATCGGATAGTTCATGTTCTGATTGGTGACGAGATCGGAATTCACGAGATCGGCCTCGCTGAAGAAAGGGGTGACGCCGACGGCATTACCCTCCATGAGGACCGCTCCGGTCACGCGATCGACCACGCGGTATTTGACCCGGAGCGTCAGCTCGAACTCCGAGGTTTGGAGCACATTGCTGGCAAAGATGCGCATCGGCAGGCGATCCACCGAGACGATGGTTCCCTCCACGATCACGTCGGCCTGATCGGGAGATTCCAGCCGGTAGGTTCCGTCCTGCTGGAACTGCTTCGCGACCGCGTCGGCGGTCTGGGCCTCGATACGGGGCAGGAGGGTGTTGTTCTTGAAGGTCGGGACGGCGACCGTGGTGACACGGCGCATGGGGGTGGGCTTGATCCCTCCCAGGTGGTATCCGCAGCCGGCAAGGCAAAGGGAAAGGGATAGCAGCAGGATTCGCATCATGGGACTCACTGCTGGGCGGGCGCCGTTTTCTGCCCCGGCGGCTGGGCGGGAGGCTCGTCTAGGGGGATCGGTTGGGCGTCCTTCACATTCCCCTTCATCTTGGGCTGTGGAAGAGCCTTCTCCTCGCCGACAATGTCCTTCCTGGATGGGCCGTTGTAATTCGCTAACGCGGTGTTCTCGACCTGGGCTTCCAGTCGCTTCTTCTCGGCAAGACGCTCGCCGTTCTCGGGGCGCTCTTGGCCGACGCGAAGGGAATCCTCCCCATAGAGGGCCTTCAGTTCATCCAGACGGGTCTTGGCGGCCGACGCATCGGGTGTCTGGGGGAAACGGCGGATGACGTCGTTATAGTAGAGGGAAGCCGCCTTGAAATCCTTGTTGAAATCGTAGAACCGGGCGATGCGCAGGGTGTCCGCGGACTCCTTGTTCACCATCGTCTTCATGTTCTCGCCGGCCTGCTGGATCTTCTCGCTGTTGGGGTACTGGAGCAGGAAGTCCTGGTAGTTGTTCTGCGATTCCTTCAGTGCCGAAAGATCCTGTGATTTGCCCTCCATGCCAAGTCGCTGGTAGACATAGCCAATCTGGTACTGGGCGGCCGCGCAGGCGGAGCTGTTGGGATACTTGTCCATGACCTTCTGGTAGGCGGCGATGGCCTCCTGGGCCTTGCCCCCCTTCTCCATCGCGAGACCGAGGTTGAACTGAATGACGGGCGCAAGCTTGCTGTAGGGCGAGACCTTGAGAATCGCCGTGTACATCTCCTCGGCCCTTTCCATCGAGGGAACCATTGGGATGCCAAGGAATTTCACCTTTTTTCCCTTCAGGAAGGCGTTGGCGATCTCGATCTGGTCGGAGACGGCCTCTTCAAAATCGGGGGTCTGCGGATAGCGCTGCAGCAGCGTCTGATATTCCTTGAACGATCCCTCCGCGTCCCCTTTCTGATTCAGTTGTTTCGCGAGGCGGAACTGAGCCTTGGGGGCCTCCTTGCTTCCGGGGTAATTCCGGGCCACGAAGCGATAGACCGTGATCGCCTTGTCGGTGTCACCCGAATCGGCCAAGGCATCGGCGTTGGCCAACTGTTCGGCGGATTCCCCAGTCGGGAAGAAATCGTTCTGGATGGGCTTGGACTTCACCAAGCCCTCGGACTGCGCGAGCAAAGGCAGCGCCGACATGGCCAGAACGGAGAACAGGAGCCCCCGCGCCGGAACTCTGAAAAAACGGATCTGATCTCCTCGGGAACTCATCGGGAAAACATGACGCTAGGGAAGAAGCCCATGAAGCGTCAAGAAAGGGACGCCTCCGCCGCATCAAGGCATCCCCCCGGCAGGGCCCCTCACTCCTCGTCGACGTTGAAGGTGACGTTGGTGATCTTGGCGGCCGCCAGGGCGTTGAGGACATCGATGGTCCTGCTGTACTTGGCGTGCGCATCGCTGACAATCGTCACGACCACGGGCTGTTTGGCGTTGTCGGCATTCTCCTTGAGGCGCATCAGGGTCGACCTCAACTGGGGAAGATCGGCGCTCGTCGGGGTGTCGAAGGGCTCCTCGTTCAGCGAAACTTCCCCCTCGTCGGAGATCGCAATGATGGTCTCGTCCGTGAACTCCGCCGCCGAGGAGGACTCGGCCGACCCGGGAAGGCGGGTGGACAGCTCGTTCTCCACCTTGACGGCCCCCGCCATCACCATGAAGAAGAGCATGATCACGAAGACCACGTCCACCATCGGGGCGATCTGGAAACCCATCGTCCCGTCATCGTCGGCAGCAAAGGATTTCATCGGCGCCTAGTCGTGGTTGACGGTGGAGAAGGAAATGTCGGAAACGCCGGCTTCCGCCGCGGCGTTCATGGCCTGGGAAACGAAAAGGGCCGGCACATCGCGGTCACCGCGGATCACGATCCGGAATTCCGGATTCTGACCCGGCTTCGTCGCGGCGATCCTGTCGCCGTAGGCTTTGGCTGCCTTGATGGGACCCACAAGCTCGGAGCCCTTGTAGTAGAGCTTGTCCTGGAAATTGTAGGCGCTTCGGTTGGCCGCGGCATCCCAGCGGACATTGACGATGGCCTCCGAGCGGGAGTCGTCCTTTTTCGCTGCGTCGGGCGCGATCGGCAGCTTGATCGACTTGTCGATGTTGAGGACCTGAGCGGAGGTGATGACCATGAAGAAAATGAGGATGACCAAAAGGACATCCACCATCGGGGCGATCTGAAAATCAGGTTCGCCCTTCTCCAGTCCTCCGCCTCCTCCTGCCATGGTCGGTCAAAAAAGCCCGGGTTACCTGGGGAACTCAGGCAGGATGGGCCTCCTCCCCGGCATCCGTTGGGGCGACTTCGGCCTCGGCAACACCACCTGCCAGCCAGTTCGGGGTGGAGGCATAGATCTCCTCGCCGCTGATGTGGACCCCCTCGAGCTCATCGTAAGGCATCTTTCGGAAAAGCTGGCTCAGGATGTCCTGGATGTGGTGCATCGCGGTCGTCGAGCGACTGCGCAGGAAATAGAACATGCCGAAGGCCGGAATCGCGATGACGAGACCGCTGGCGGTGGCCACGAGCACCTCGCCGATGGCTCCGGAGAGGCTTGACGGGTCGCCGATGCCGGAGCTGCCGAGCGTGCTGAAGGCCTTGATCATGCCGGTCACCGTGCCGAGTAGACCGATCATCGGGGTGACGACACCGATGACCGAAAGGTAGTTGATGATCGTGCCCATGGAGGCGCTTTCCTTATGCATCTCTGCTATCATCCCCTCCTCCACCATGGTCTTGCCGTCGCCAAGCAGGGAAATCCCGACCCGGAGGACATTGGTGAGCGGGGATTTGTTGTCACGGCAGAAGGTGTAGGCGCCGACATAATCCCCCTGCTGGAACAGCTTCTTCACCTCGGCCTCATACTCCGGCGGGGAGGTCCGCTTGATGGAGGTCTGACGGAAACCGTCGGTCGAGAGATAGACCGTTAGAATCGACATGAGGCCGATCGGGAACATGACCCATCCGCCCTCGACCAAGGTCTCGAGGAGGGACTTGTTGTGCGCCTTGGCCTCCTTTTTGGCAGGTTCGTCCGCCATCGCCAGGGATGTGCCGAGGCAAAGGAAGGCTGCAAGGAGAAGCATCGGGAGGGAGTGTCTCTTCATGATTGTGTTCGATTACGTTAGGTTGGCTGATCGGGAAATCAAGGTTGCGAGAGCCCCTCGGCCCTCTTTTTGGCAACTGCCGCCAAGGGCGAATCGGGCCATTCGGCGGCAAGGTCGGCAAGCGCCCGGGCCGCGCGCTTGGCATCCTTCAAACCGATGTAGGCATCGGAGGCGCCGCTCAGGGCGGGCGGCTGCAACAGGGCGACGGCCGGGTAGAAGACCCTGACGGTGAGGAAGGCCCGGAGAGCCCCCAGCCAGTCCTTTTTGGAGAGCAGGGCACGCCCCAGGGCGACTTGGACCAAAGCCGATCCCTGATCCCCGCCCACACGGGTGAATCCCTTCGAGCCCACGATCACGGCCTGGATATCGGAGGAGGCCAAGGGGCCGAAAAGAGCCCCGGCACGGGAGATGGAATCCGACCAAGGGGTCTTGAGGGTGCCGATCTTGCGCGCGAGTTCCGCGCATTCGGCGTCCTTGGAAACCGATACCAGGGCCAGGAGGCGAAGGCGTGCCATCTCGGGCCACCACGATCCCGGGAGATCGCGGCAATCGGCCTGACCCTCGACATAGGGCCCGGTAAGTGTCAGCACCTCGTCGGCGGAGGCCTTCGAGGCAGCGGTGATCGCCTTGGCCAGCTCCGGCGGCTCGGGAAAGGCGATCTTGGCGATCTTGGCGACGGGAACCCCCATCTCGATGTTCCCCGTCCCCCCCGCAACAGTCGCCTTGACCATGATCATCTCGCCGTTTCGGCGCAGGGTAGCCTTGGGATAAAATTGGCCATCGGTGGTCGTCAGGTCCTGGGCAGGAAGGGACGAGACTCCCGCAGCGATTGCCAACGCGATACCGAGGGTCCGGCACGGGAGGATTTTCTCGTTCATGGCTTGATCACAGGGGTGGCTGCCGGCGAAGGCTGCGATGTTGCGGGCGATGCGGAGGCTTCGGGGACAGCCGTTGCGGATGCGCCGAGTGCCTGAAGCTTTCTGCGCGCCTCATCGGCCTGGGGCAGGGAAGCGAGCCGGGGCTTGGAAAGCAGATCCTGAAGATCCTTCACGGCATCGGCGGGTTTGCCCAGTTTGACAAAGGCGTCGGCGGCCTTGAGGTAAGCCGGGATGACGACATTCGGGAATCGTTGGTAAGCCACGAACACGCGCTGGTAATAATGGATGGCGACATCCGGCTTCCCGCGTTTCTCCTCCAGTTCGCCGAGCGAGAGCAGCGCCTTGGCAGTGATCTCCCCGCGCCACTCCTTGGTGGCGGCTACCTGTTCGAAGATTTTCTTGGACTCGTCGAATTTGGACTGGGCCAGCAACGCCCTCCCCTTCCCGAAGGTCACGTCGGCAAGCTTCGCCTCGGCATTGGCCTTGTCGACCGCGTCGTCGAACCACCGGATCGCCGCGGCGGGCTGATTGCGCGCCAAGGCCACCTCCCCCATCCCGTCGTAGGCGTATTCCAGGAGGTCGCTCTTGGGGAAAGACGTCATGAGCTCCTTGTAAAAGGCCTCGGCCTTGTCGTTGTCTCCCTTGGAACGGGCGATGTCGCCGCACTCCGCCAGCAACATCGCGCTGAGTTGGTCGGCGCTGAACTCCTTGTAGATGGAGGCCATCAGCTCCTTCTGCCGGTCGGGCTTCTTGGTGAATCCCGCAAGCAGGGCCTGTGCATACCTGATCCGGGCCTTCGCGAGCGGCGTGCTTCCGGCGCTTCCTTCCGAGAGGTATTTGGCGAAATCACCCTCCGCGTCATAGGGAGGAAGAGGGGTCGGCGAGGGGCGCGGCGTTGGGGTCGCGTTGGGATCGGGAAGGGGCGTCGGCGAGGGGGGCGGTCCGGCCTGCAGGAGCGATGGGCGGGGGCGCTTGGAGCAGGTCTGCGCGAGCAGGGTCAGGAGCTGTTCGACCGCATCCTTGCGGCGGTCGTCGATCGTCACCTTGATCTTCTCGGCAAGGAACTTCTTCGCTTCCTCGGGCTTGCCCTGCTTGATCTTGGCCTTGGAGACCCAGAACGCGGCGGCCACGGCGGCGGGATGATCGGGATGACGCTCCGCAAAGCGCGAGAACATTTCGGAGATTTGGTCCCAGTTGTTGATCTTCTGGTACTGCGTGTTGGCCTGGAAGAGGGAATACTTGAGCAGATCATCGTTGTCGGCGAGTTCCACGGACTCTCGGTAGGCCGCCGCCGCTTCGGCCGCCATGCTGTCCTTGGCCGCATAGGCATCGCCCTTGAGGGCCATGACCTCGGCCTGCATGGCCTCTCCGTTGTGTTTCTTCACCCACTCGTCGCAGAGTTTGATCACCTCGTCATGCTTGTTGGCCGCTTGGTAGCAGAGGGCGATGCGGTAACCGACATCGCCGGCAAACGTTCCGTCAGGATACTTTTTGAGATATTTCGGGAACTCCTCCAGCGCCTTCCCGTAGTCCCCAGACTGGAACCAGGCCAGGGGAATGCGGTACAGGCACTCCTCCGCGTATTTCCCGTTGGGATAGGCGGCAAGGTATCTTTTGTAACTCTCGACGGCTGATTTGTATTTTTCGCGGTTGGAAGGATCCATGCCCTGGGCCAACTGTGAGTTGGCGAACAGGAACATGGCATCCTCCACCAGCGGGTTGTCGGATTTCTTGCCCGATCCGACCAGCTTTCCAAACACCGTCTCTGCCTTGGAATAGTCGCCGCCCTCGAGCGCGACCGAGGCCTTGAGGAACTGGGCCTGCTCGGCGTGTTTGCCCGTCGGAAAATCCGCCAGATACTTGTCCAGGGCAGCGTCGGCATCGGCGGCGCGAGCGAGCGCACAATAAGCGGCCCCGAGGCTGTAGGTAGCATCGTCACGGATCTGCGGATCCTTGCAAGTCTCGAGCAGGCTTTCCCAGATCAGGATCGTCTCCCATTTCTGATCCATGTCGTCGTAGGCCTTGGCTTGGCGAAGCCGCACGGGCACCTCGGTGTCGGGAAGCTTTTCGAACTGGTCGAGAACCCGCTGAAGCTGGGTTGCGTCCCCCTGGAGCTTGGCAACCCTTGCGTTGATCTCCATGAAGGCCTTGGGATTGGACTGGAGTCCGGCGCGCGTGTCCGCGGCCTTTTTCTGGATCTCCTCGATGCGTTTTTTCTGAAGATCGATCACGACCTGCCTGGGCCGGACTATGGCGTACATCCGGAGGGCCTTTTTCAGCTCCTTCTTCTGGAGGAACGCGTCGCCGATCCGGACCGCCAGGATGTCGAGCTGAAGGGGGTTGTCGATCAGATTGCTCGCGGCCTGGAGTTGGTCGAGCAACCGGAGTGACTCGTCGAGATGTCCCTGCTTCGACTCGATCTCGGTCAGCGCCATGGCGGCCTGAACGGCGATGTCGTCCTTGATCCCCCCTGCGATCAGGGGCTTTAGCACGGCCGCCGCTTCTGCCGGATTTCCCCCGTCGGCCAGCATCGTGGCCTGGGCGATCTTCGCCTGATCGGCGAGCTCACCGCTTCCTTCGGAAGCTTTCTTCATGGTCTCCTGGGCCTGGGCCTTCCTGCCCGTCTGGGCCTGGATTTGGGAAACGGCAAGCAGGATCTTGGTCTTGTTGTTCCCGTTGGGGAACTCCTTGAGGCACCTGTTGTAGTATTCCTCGGCCTTGGTCAGGTTCTTCTGGTTGTAGTAGGTCGAGGCCAGGGTGAAGAGGATCGTCTCCAGCGCTTCTCCGGTCGGCCCGGCCGCCAGAACGGATTCAAAGTCCTTGGCCGCATCGTCAAATTTTCCGGCTTGGAAGGCGGCCGCCCCGGCCTTGAAGGTTTCCTCGGGATTATCCGAGGTTTGGGCACGAAGTCCACCAATCAGAGGTGCCAGCAATCCGCAGCAGAGCACAACCCTTGCCTGTCGGGAAATGACGCCAGCTAACTTGACAGCGAATCGCGGGGGACAACTCATGAAGGGGGGAATGATGCTAAGGGAGCAAACCCACCCGCGCAAGAAGCAGGATGGGTAAAGCGCCAAGCCGCATCAGAACCCGATGAAAGGCTCAGGACTTGTTTCCGGAGGAGAGACCGAGACCGAGCCACCCCACCCCGGCGAAGATCAACTCGATCCCCAGGAAGAGCCCCAGGATGTAGAGACCGGTGGCGGGCCACTGGGAGATGATGAGACCGCCGAGCAGGATCGAAATGGCGGCGCTGAAGAGGACCCAACCCGCCCCGCGATGATGACGCATGCGGAAAGCGAGAAAACAGCGGAAGATACCCCCGATCAGGATGGCCCACCCCAGGAAGAGGGTGAAGGCGATAGCTGCCTTGAAAGGATGGGCGATGAAGACATAACCGGCAACCCCGTACGCGATGGCCACAACGGCATACCAAAGGTGACTCTTCCATCCGGCGATGGTGAAGGTCTTGATGAGATGGAAGGCGCACCCGAACATCAGGATGCAACCGATGAAGGTGGCCACGAAAGCGGTCGAGACGAACTGGTCGCCCAGTGAAATGAATCCCAAGAGGATCATCGCCAACCCTCCGGCGACGGCCCAACCGCGGGAAACGGGAGGAATGGGAATCTGGGGGATGACGGAGTTGTTTTGGTTATCCATACGACTCCTTGATGCCCTCAGGACTGTCTGATGACAAGGCTCAAAAGCCCGGCGGCCCGGGCATCTGCCGTGACTACGTTAAAAAGTGGGGGCTTGAGTCCCCTCACCCATTTTTTCATGTTTTAACCTTCTTTTGCCTTCCCCTTCTCGAACCACTTGAAGCAGACCGGGACAATGAAGATGGCGATCAGGGTTGAAGCCAGCATTCCTCCCACGACAGTCGATCCCAGAATGCGGCGGGAGACGGCACCCGATCCGGTGGCAATCGCCAGCGGCACGCAACCGAGGATGAAGGCGAAGGCGGTCATCAGGATCGGACGGAGACGGAGTTTTGCCGCATCGAGGGCGGCCTCAATGATCGGACGGCCTTTCTCGACCTCCTCTTTGGCAAACTCGACGATCAGGATGGCGTTCTTGGCAGCCAAACCGATGAGCATGATGAGACCGATCTGAGCATAGACATCGTTGTCCATCTTGCGAACGAAGAGCATCGCCACCGCGCCGAAGACGGCGATCGGCGTGCAGAAGAGGACGCTCATCGGGAGCGACCAGCTTTCATACTGGGCCGCGAGGATCAGGAAGACGAAGAGCAGGGAGAGGGCGAAGATCGCCGACGGGGGAATCCCCTGCGCCGCGAGTTTTTCCTCGAACGACATCCCGAAGTAGTCGAATCCCATCCCCGGGGGCATCGTCTGCTTGAAGGTTCGCTCCAACGCTTTCATCACCTGCCCGGTGCTGACTCCGGGAGCTCCGTTGATGTTGATCTGGGCGCAGTCGTACATGTTAAAGCGCATGACGAATTCCGGACCCGTGATCTGCTTCATCTGGAGAAGGCTCGAGAGCGGCACCGGATCACCGTTCTTATTCCTGACGTAGAAGAGGGAAGCCCCCTTAGGATCGGTGCGGGCCGCGCCCTCCGCCTGGATATAGCAGTAATACTGGAGGTTGAAGCGGTTGAAGTAATTGACCGGAATACCACCCAGGAAGGCCTGAAGCGTCGAGTATGCCTCGTGAAGGTCGACCCCCAGCATTATGCACATGGCCGGATCGATCGTCATGGAGATCTGCGGCACGGACGGGAGATAGGTCGTCGTCACCGATCCCACCTCGGGGCATTTCCTGATGGCCTCCATGAATTTGGCGGCGTTGGCCGGAAGGAACGTCGGGTCGGTGCCGAGGCGGTCCTCCAGGATGAAGGTGGTGCCACCGGCGGTGCCGATGCCCGGGATTGCCGGCGGCGAGAAGGCGAAGTTGATCGCGCCGGGGATGGGGGCAATCTTCTGTTGGATGGTCCGCAGGAGACCGAAGGCATCCTCGCCCGGCTTGGTGCGCTCATCCCACGGCTTGAGCGTGATGAAGTAGAAAGCGCTGTAGGTGTTCTGGACGCCGGACAGGAGGTTGAACCCGACAATGCTCGTCACATGGTCGACGCCTGGGATCTTGCTGACGATCTCGGAGACCTGACGCGCCACGGCGTCGGTCCTCTGCTGGGAGGAGGCGTTCGGAAGCTGGGAAAAGGCATAGAGATAGCCGTTGTCCTCCTCGGGAACGAAGGAACCGGGAAGTTTTGTCCCGAAAAACCCTGAAAGGGCCACCATGCCGGCAAGCAGGAATCCCGCAACGAATGTCTTGCGGAGGAGAAAGCGGCAAGTGCCGATGTATTTGTTCCTTCCGGCGTCAAAAACACGGTTGAAGGCGCGGTAGAAGGCTCCGAGCGGTCCCCCCACCTCGGTGCGGGGCCGAAGGAGGAGTGCACCCAGCGCCGGACTGAGACTCAATGCGTTGAATGTCGAGATGATGACCGAGATCGAGATCGTGAGAGCAAACTGCTGATAGAGACCGCCGGTGATGCCCGGGAGGAAAACCGTCGGCACAAAGACGGCGGAGAGAATGAGGGCCGTGGCCACCAGGGGCCCGGTCACCTGCTCCATCGCCTTGGCGGCGGCTTCCTTGGGCGAAAGCCCCTCCTCGATGTGGTGTTCGATCGCCTCGACCACAACGATCGCGTCATCGACGACCAGGCCGATCGCCAGCACGAGACCGAAGAGCGAAAGTGTGTTGAGCGAGAATCCGAAGAGAGGGAAGAGGGCGAAGGTGCCGACCAGCGAGACAGGGACGGCGAGGGCTGGGATGAGTGTCGCGCGCCAGTTCTGCAGGAAGACGAAAACCACGATCAGCACGAGGATCATCGCTTCCACCAGCGTCTTCTTGATGTCGTCCATGCTCGCCGTGACGGCCAGCGTGGTGTCGAGAGCCGTGCTCATCTTGAGCCCCGCCGGGAAGGTGGGGACGTAGGAGTTCATCAGCTTGCGGGCCATCTCGGCCACCTGGAGCGCGTTGCTTCCGGGAAGCTGGTAGACCGCGACGATGGTGGCGGGGTGGCCGTTGAAGCGGCCGGCGATGTTGTAGGTCTGGGCGCCGAGTTCGACACGGGCCACGTCCTTGACCTTGACGACGGAGCCGTTGCGGTCGGCCCGGATGACGATATTGGCAAACTGGTCCTCGGTGACAAGTCGGCCGGGGGCCCGGACCGTGAAGGTCATCTGCTGACCGGGCGGCACCGGCTCCGCACCGGTCTGACCGGAGGGGTTGACCGTATTCTGCTGGTTGACCGCCTCGTAGACCTCCTGGGTCGTGATGTTGAAGTTGGCGAGCTTGGCCGGATCGAGCCAGAGGCGCATCGCGTAAGTCCCCGCACCGAAGACGGTGACGCTCGCGATGCCGGTGAGACGGGTGAGAGGGTTGACGATGTTGACGTAGGCGTAGTTGGCCAAAAAGACCGAGTCATAACGGTCGTCGTCTGTGTAAAGGGCGAAGCAGATCAGCGGCGAGGGCGACGTCTTGATGACATTGATGCCCTGCTTGACCACTTGCTGGGGGAGCTGGGACTGGGCCTGCGCCTGACGGATCTGGGTCAGGATCTGGTCGGTCGTCGGTACCGTGTTGTTGTTGAAGATGACATTGAGCTGCGACTGCCCGGAACTGGAATTCAAGGAGTACATGTACTGCATGTTGTCGACACCGTTGACCTGCTGTTCGATCGGCGTCGCAACGGCCTGCTTGACCGTCACCGCGTCGGCACCGGGATAAGTGGCAGCCACCTGGATCTGCGGCGGGACGATGTTCGGGAACTGGGAGACAGGCAGGCCCAACAGGCAGACCACGCCAAGGATCACCGTGATGATCGCGATGACCATGGCCACGATGGGCCGGTTGATGAAAAACTTCGCCATGACGCTGGTGCTGTGTGCCCGGGATGGCGGATTACTGCTTTGCCGCCGCCGCTGCGGATGACTGGGGGTTTCGGTCGGCGGCGGCCGGGATGGTTTTGGAGGCCGCCTGTTCCGGAATAGGAACGGCAGGCGTTGCGGCGGCGGGAGCCGCCGCCGGCAACGGCATCACCGTGCATCCGTCGGTTACCTTCTGGATTCCCTGGACGACGATCTTCTCACCCGCCGAGACACCGGAAACGATCACCGCCTCATCACGGGTCATGAAACTGACATTTACGTTGCGGATGCTCACCTTGTTGTCAGGGCCGACCACGGCGAGTTGATGGAGATTCTGAATCGTGATGACAGCGTCGAGGGGCACCACCAACGCATCGTTGATGACACCGACCGTGGCGTTGATGCGCGCGAAAAGACCAGGGCGCAGGAGCGTGCCGGGATTGGGAAAATTCCCCTCCACGGTGATGGAACCGGTCTGGGTGCTGATCTGGTTGTTGGCCGCGCGGAAGGTTCCCTTCTGAGGATAGACCGTCCCGTCGGAGAGAATCATCTGCATGCCGGCTGCACGGTCCTCCTGCTTTTGCTTTTCGGCGATAGCGGGATCCTTGAGGCTTCCGGCGATCAGGCTCAGGTAGTCATCCTGTCCGACCTGGAAGACGACCTTGATCGGATCGATCGCGACGATGGTCGTGAGCGGTTGCTGGGAGGAGGGGCTGACATAGGTGCCGACCTCATAGTTTGCGAGTCCAGCCATGCCGTCGATCGGGGCCACGATCTTGGTGAAGTCGAGATTCACCTGCGCCGACTGGACGGCGGCCTGCTTCGCGGCGACCTGAGCGACCATTGCCTGGTAGTTCTGCTGCTGATTCTGAAACTCCTGGACACTGATGACCTTGCCGGCAAGCAGGTTCTGGGAACGGACAAAATCCTGCTGAACCTTGGTCTCCTGGGCGATGGCCGTCGCAAGGTCGGCCTTGGCCTTGTCGAGATCTGCCTGGAATGGTGCAGGGTCGATCTGGAAGAGAGGTTCCCCCTGTTTCACCACGCTTCCCTCGGTGTAGTAGCGCTGGATGATGTTACCGGAAATGTTCGGCTTCACGAGTGAGGTAACCGTCCCCTGAAGGTTTCCGATCCACTCCTTGCGGTTGGGCATATCCTTCTGGAGCACCGTACCGATGGTGACCGGCACGGGCGGATGCGCAGCGGGGGCAACGGCCTGCTTCTTGCAGGAAGAGAGGTTGATCAAAAGGACTGGCACCAAGAGGGCGGCAGCGAGTCGGTGGCGAAATGCGTTCACGGCGTTGTGTGTAACAGAGTTCCTCGATCCAAGGCTAGGAGAAGAAACGGCGATGTAGTGAGCTCATCACGGGTTCTCCGACTCGATCGGGACCGTGGTTGGATAGGATATCTCCTTTCGGATTTGAGCGGCGGAAGGAGAACGATTCCCGATCAGAAAATTTCAGCCTTCCCCAATCAATCGGCCAATAATTGCTAGAAATAGTGGATATTATTTAATGGATCCAAGGTTGCTTTCATCCGAATCAAATAGTCCCCAAACAACTCCAATCCCCGCTTTTCCTCCTCGCCGAGATCATAGCGGATCGCCCCACCCAGATACGACTTGGTAAACTCCGGATCTGCGGTTCCCGACGCGATGCGACCGATCCTCTCAAGGCCCCCCTGCCTTGCTCGCCTGAGAACAGAAGCTAGCTCTGATTGATACGGATAATCAGTTCTAAGTGCCCATAAGGCAAAGACAAATGGAAGATTTGTATGCTTTACCCACTCATCCCCCAGATCGAGAAACTTCAACTCCGGATGAGATGACCTCCTTGAAAGAGATAATGCCGGATCCCCAATCACGACCGCCGGTGGATTGATTTTTTTCCTTTCTGTTAATTGGACATATTTCAGATCCAGCCCATGGAACTCGCTAAGGATGATCTGAGCCAAAAAATTTGAGGTGTGGGAGGAGGGATCGAGCTCGACCGAGCGCAGCTCTGAGAGCTCCCCCGTGTAAGCCAGCAGGACGCTCTGAACAGGCCCGCGGCAGCTGATGGAAATGCCGTCCACCACCGAAGGCTCGGGCATTGTTAGCACATCCACAGAAGAGAGCAGGGCAGCATCTAACTTTCCTTCCAAAAAGAGTTCCCCCAGATGCGCGGGAACCATTTCCGTCACGGGATAGTTGATCCCCCCGAGCAGGGGGCGGGCGTTCAAGTAAGGAACGCACCCGATCCTCGGTGCGGGATCCAACCCTGAGGGTCTCACGCGGAAACGGGTTCAGGCTTGGCGGGGCCCTTTGGCAGGGTCGACTCGATCCTCCTGTAGAAGGTGTCCCTCTGCATCGGTTCCCTACCCGCCTCACGGATCGCCTTTTCCATGGCGGCCACGGTCTGCTGCTGGGGTGTCTTGGCCCCTGCCATGTGGAAGATCTTCTCCTCCTGGATGGTCCCATGGAGATCGTCAACCCCGTAGTTCAGAGCAATCGAGGCGAGCGGCAATCCCAGGCTGATCCAGTAGCCCGTGATGTGGTCGAAATTATCGAGCATCAGCCGAGAGATGGCCAGATTCTTCAGTTCATCCGTGGATGCGGCGGGGCGGATATGGGCCAACTCCGTGGTTTCAGGAACAAAGGCAAAGGGGATAAAAGCGGTGAACCCCCCCGTCTCATCCTGCAGCCCGCGTAGCTTTAGCAGATGGTCGATCCGGTGCTCAGCCGTCTCGACATGGCCATAGAGCATGGTGGCCGTGCTGCGCTGTCCCATCCGATGCCATGTCCGGTGAACCTCGAGCCATTCTTCACCAGTCTCCTTGCCCCGGCAGATCGTGTCTCGCACCTGCTGGTCAAAGATTTCGGCCCCTCCCCCGGTCAGGGCATTCAGGCCCGCATCACGCAGGATTTCCAAGGTCTCCCGAAGTGGCTTCTTGAAGATCCGCTCCGAGAGATGCCGGATCTCGATGGCCGTGAAGGCCTTCAGATGGATCCCGGGTGCGGCCTCGCGCATCGCGCCAAGCAGCTCAAGATACCATTGGGCCGGCAGGGTCGGGTGCAGCCCCCCCACCATGTGGATCTCGGTGGCGCCGCCCTCCCAAGCCTCCTTGGTCTTGGCCGCGATCTCGGGAATCGCCATCTCGTAGGCATGAGGATCGCGCTTCTTGGCGCTGAAGGCACAGAACTGGCAGTTCAGGATGCAGAGGTTGGAGTAGTTGATATAGCGGTTGAAGACATAGGTCGCCACATTCCCGTTCTTCCTCTCCCGGACAATGTTGGCCAGGGAACCGATCCCGTTCAGGTCCCGGGATGCATAGAGGGCGAGCCCCTCCTTCCCGCTCAGACGTTCCCCAGCCTCGACCTTGTCGAGGATCGGCAGGAGCGCGGGATCAAGAAGACGCCTGTTCATCCATCCAATTTACCGGAACAAATTGGTGGAAGAAACCACGAACATCACGAAATGAATGCGCCGGGCGCGTTGCTTTCGTGTTTTCCCGATCCTCCCCTTCGCCGCTTGTTGCCTCCATCCGACTTTGGGGAGAGACTGAAGGTTTCCCCTCACTCTCGGCCCGCACCTCCATGTCCTTCCAGCTTCGCTCCGACTACACCCCGCAGGGTGATCAGGCGCAAGCGATCGACAAGCTGACCCGCTCGATCCTCGCGGGGAACCGTCACCAGACCCTTCTCGGCGTGACCGGCTCGGGAAAGACCTTCACCGCGGCGAACATCATCCGGAACCTCGATCGTCCGGTGCTGGTCATGTCGCACAACAAGACGCTGGCGGCCCAGCTCTACTCGGAGTTCCGCCAGTTCTTCCCCGACAATGCCGTCGAGTATTTCGTCAGCTACTTCGACTACTACCAGCCCGAGGCCTACATCCCGCGCTCGGACACCTACATCGAGAAGGACAGTTCTATCAACGAGGAGATCGAGCGTCTCCGACTCTCCACCACCAGCTCGCTTCTCACCCGGCGCGACGTGATCGTGGTCTCCAGCGTCTCCTGCATCTACGGCCTCGCCTCCCCCGAGGACTTCCTCCAGATGGTGCTGAGCGTGAAGCGCGGCCAGCGCATCACCCGCGAGGAGGTCCTCCGCACTATCGTGACGATGCTCTACGAGCGGAACGAGATCGAATTCGGCCGGGGAAAGTTCCGCGTCCGGGGCGATGTCGTCGAGATCTTCCCGGCACAGAATGACGAAGAGGCCGTGCGCCTTGAGTTCTTCGGCGATGAGATCGACCGGATCACCCTCTTCGATCCCCTCACCGGCCACACCCGGGGAGAACTGACGCACCTCACCCTCTTCCCGGCGAAGCAGTTCGTGACGCCCAAAGAGAAGATGCAGACCGCCATGCGGAGCATCCGCGAGGAGATGATCGAGCGCGTCGCCTGGTTCGAGGCGAACGGCAAGTACATCGAGGCACAGAGGATCAAGATGCGCACCGAGTACGACCTCGAGATGATGCAGGAGATGGGCTACTGCAACGGAATCGAGAACTACTCCCGACACCTCACCGGCCGCGAGGCGGGATCGCGCCCCTACACTCTCATGGACTTCCTTCCCGAGGACACTCTCCTCATCGTCGACGAGTCTCACGCAACCCTCCCGCAGGTCGGCGGAATGTATGCTGGGGACCGCGCGCGCAAGATGACCCTCGTCGAGTACGGATTCCGCCTCCCGAGCGCCCTAGACAACCGACCTCTGAATTTCCAGGAATTCACCGGGATGACAAGGCAAGGCCTTTACATCAGCGCGACGCCCGGGGAGATGGAGGTGCTCAACAGCTACGCGGGCAACACGGTCTTCCACCTTCCGGGCGACCCCCTCCCCTCACCGATCGATCCGAAGCGGGTGAAACCGAATGCCGCCACCGAGGTGCTCGACACCGCGACACCGGGCACCCCGATCATCGTCGAGCAGATCATCAGACCGACCGGCCTCCTCGACCCCCGGATCGTCATTCGCCCACTGAAGGATCAGGTCGACGAGACCATCGAACTCTGCCGCCAGCGCGTCGAGAGGAACGAACGCGTCCTCATCACCACCCTCACCAAGCGTACTGCAGAGGATCTCACCGACTATCTCCGCGAGATTGGCCTGAAAGTCCGCTATATCCACAGCGACGTCGACACGATCGAGCGCGTCGAGATCCTCCGCTCCCTGCGCGCCGGGGAATGCGATATCCTAGTCGGCATCAACCTCCTGCGCGAGGGACTCGACCTTCCCGAGGTCAGCCTCGTCTGCGTGCTCGACGCCGACAAAGAGGGCTTCCTCCGCAGCCGCACCTCCCTGATCCAGACGGCCGGCCGTGCCGCCCGCCATCTGAACGGCGAGGTTGTCCTCTTCGCCGACAAGATCACAGGAAGCATCCGCGAACTGCTTGAGATCACCGAGGACCGCCGCAGACGGCAGATGGATCATAACCGGGAGCACGGCATCACCCCGCGCAGCGTCAGCCGCCCTGTCCAGGAAAGCCTCCGCGTCCTCATTGAGGGTGACCAGGAAGAAAGTGCCCGGATCCAGGAAGGTCCCGTCGACATCGCGGCCCTCATCAAGGAACTCGAATCCGAGATGAAAGACGCCTCCCGGAAACTGGAATACGAACGGGCGGCCCTCCTCCGCGATCAAATTATGGAACTCAAGGGAGGCGGAGCAGTCACGGCCGGCATGGGAAATCAATCGAAAGAAAAAACCCAAAAGGGCAAAAAAGGCTGGAGGAAACGCTAAATTTCTCCCTTCAGCCTTCCTTCTTCAGCCTTTAGCCTTTTCCCAATGGCCACCCGCAAAGCACCCGCTGCCGAGAAAATCCCCCGTCTGCACTTCGTGACGGGAAGCGACGAGGGGGAGGTCCGTATGGCGGCGAAGGATCTGGCGGCCAAGCTCGCCCCCTCTGATGCCGGGGAGTTCGGCATGGAGACCATCGAACTTCCGGCCGACACGGTCGACTGCGCCGTCGAGATGATCAACCAGACGATCGGGGCGATCCGCACCCTTCCCTTCTTCGGGGGCAAGCTGGTCTGGATGAAAGGAGTTACCTTTCTCAAGGACTCGGTGCAGGGACGCTCCGAGACAGTGCAGGAAGCCCTCGAAAAATTCCTCGGAGCCCTGCGCGAAGGCCTCCCGGACGGAATCACCCTGCTGATCAGCGCCCCTGAACCGGACAAGCGCCGCGGATTCTACAAGTCGCTCTGCGAGGCAGCCGAGACCACGATCAAGGACAAGATCGAGATCGGGGGATTCGGCGGGCACTCCGAGGAGGACCTGATCGACTGGGTGAGCGATCGCTGCCGTGAGCGTGGCGTGAAGATCGATCGCCGCGCCGCCGAGGTCCTGGCGGGACGGATCGGCGCGAATAGCGGCCAACTCCAGGGCGAGATCCAGAAGCTCGCCACCTCCGCCGGAGAAGGCGCCACGGTCACCGAGCAACTCGTGCGCGATCTCGTGCCGGTCACACGGGCCGGTGGCATCTTCGACCTCAGCGACGCGATCAACCGACGCAATCTCCCCCTCTGCCTCGACACCCTTTCCCAACTCCTGCGCCAGGGAGAGAACGCCGTCGGCATCCTGCTCGCCGCGATCGTTCCCACCGTCCGCAACCTGCTCGTCGCCAAGGACCTGATGGAACGCTACAAGCTCAAGCCCCCGACCCAGCCGCAGTTCTTCGCCTCGGAACTCCGAAAGCTCCGCGCCGAGGATACCGCCCACCTCCCTCGCAAGAAGGACGGCCAACTCAACACCTACGGGATCGGACTCGCCGCCGCCAACGCCGCACGTTTCGGACTGGAGCATCTGGAGAAGGCCTTCCTGGCCTGCCGCGATGCCAACCGCAAGCTCCTGAGCGGCCACGGCTCGGAACAGACGATCCTGACGGAACTGATCGTCCGGATCGTGGCCAAACCGGAAGCGGCGAAGCCCGTCCGCTAATCAACAAACTCCTCCGGGCGGAGGTGTGTCATGCCATCTTTTCCAGTCGTACCATTCAAGGCCAGTGAAGCCTTTCTTGTAATCGTAGTGTGACGGCTCGCTGAACGCGTAGCCGTGATAGAGCCTGCGGCAACCGGCCTTCCTGGCGGACTCGATTTCCCATAGCAGGGTCGCGATACCGAGGCGGCGGCGTGATGCCGCAGGATCGAACATCGCGTAGATACTCGACCAGGCCTCCATTCCCACGGCGACATAGCTGGCGGCTAGCAACCGCCCCCCATCCCCCGCGACCGAAAGCTGCCGGATCTCGCAGGGAATCCCGGATGCCGGATCGGAGCCCAGGAACGATTCAGGAGATGAGGGAATGTTTTCCCGGAATCGGGAAGCATGGGCATGAAAGAGTGTTCTCTCAGGAACACCGATCACGGGAGATCCGAAAGAAACGTGAAGATCGGTATTCCTGCGCAGTGTTCTTCGCTGACTCTCGGAGAGTCGAAACCGCTCCAGATCGATTCTGAGTGGAATGACATGCCTTACTCCAACCCCCAAGTTGGTTTCCGAATAGCGGAAAAACATCGGCCCAAAATGACGCCATCCTCTTGCCCAAAGAGCATCCATCAGGACTGGCTCGCAGGGACCCTCGGCTAAGGCGACCTCGTTCATCAGGGGCATTGTAGCGTGAAGCTTCCTAATGGACAGGCATGGGAAACGGGATGAAAATCAGGATATGAGCGCTCACACCTATAAAAAAATCGAACTCGTCGGGTCCTCCACCATCGGCATCGAGGATGCCGTCCAGAATGCCGTTGCCAAGGCAGCCCTCACCGAGAAGAACCTCCGCTGGCTCGAGGTTGTCGAAACCAGGGCCCATCTGGAAAACGGCAAGATCGCCCACTGGCAGGTCACCGTGAAAATCGGCGCGACGCTGGAGCCCTGATTACGGAGATGACCTCCTACAACTGGACGGAAAGGCTTCGTTCGATTTACGACAAGGCCGTCCACCTCTACCGGGGAGGCAACCGTGATCTCGACTCCTATTTCACCCCCGAGGAGACCGCTTGGCTCTCCTCCGTGGGACTCCGTCCGATTAATCTCTACGACTGGGCCGAGGATTTCACGGGAGCCGGGGAGCCCGACTGGAACACCGCCCTGCTGATCGCCGCGGCACGCCGGGATTACTTTCTTGTCCATCAGAAGGGTGTCACCTCCACAACCGTGACCGAGGCCGCAAAACTTCCCGCCAAGACGGAGGAGTTGGACGGGATTCCTTGGCTCCCCCGGATCATCGCCAAGGCGACCTGCTTCCTCAAAGGAGGCCTCTGCCACGACATCATGTACGGGTGCGGCGGCGACCGCCGCTTCCTCAAGGAGCACGACATCCATCCTGCGGACTTTCTCCGTGCCACCTGGGCCTCCGGTGGCGACAGCCAGAAAGTTCTTTCTTACGTGAAAAGAATGCACTGAGTGCGTGATCGCCCCATGAAAATCCACCACCTCCTTGCCCTTATCCACCTAACCATGTCACTTCAGGCCGCCACCCCTTCCATCACGGTCAAGCCCTTCGGCAAACTCGCCGACGGCCAGAAGGCTGATCTCTTCACACTCACCAACAAGAACGGCGCCTCGACGACAATCTCCAACTACGGTGGCATCGTCACCTCGCTCACGATGCCGGACCGCAACGGGAAGTTGGCCGATGTCGTTCTTGGGTTCGACTCGCTAAGCAAGTACGTCATGGAGAGTCCCTACTTCGGTTGCCTGGTCGGCCGTTATGGGAACCGCATCGCCAAGGGCAAGTTCACACTCGACGGGCGGAACTACACCCTCGCCACCAACAACATCGGCAATGCCCTCCACGGGGGCCTGAAGGGCTTTGACAAGGTCGTCTGGGAGGCCACGCCGAAAATCACCACCCAAGGCCCCTCGCTCAAACTCGCCTATGTCAGCAAGGATGGCGAGGAAGGTTATCCCGGAACACTCAGGGTGACCGCCACCTACACCCTCACCAACAAGAACGAGCTGAAGCTCGTCTACCGCGCCACGACCGACAGGGACACCATCGTCAATCTGACCCATCACAGCTACTTCAACCTTGCTGGTCAGGGCAACGGGACCATCCTCGATCATCTTCTGACCCTCGATTCCAGCCGCTACACGCCGGTCGACAAGACCCTTATTCCGACCGGCAAGATCGCCTCGGTCAAGGGCACCCCGTTCGATTTCCGCAAGCCGACTTCCATTGGCTCCCGGATCGACGCCAAGGACGAGCAGCTCAAGTTTGCCGGCGGCTATGACCACAACTTTGTCGGCGACAAGCCTTTCCCCGGATCGCTGACCCGGATCGCCAAGGTCGAGGAGCCAAAGTCAGGCCGCGTCATGGAGGTCTTCACGACCGAGCCGGCCGTACAGTTCTACGCCGGCAATTTCCTCGATGGCACGCTCAGGGGCAAAGGAGGCAAGGTCTACGCACGTCGCGGCGGCTTCTGCCTCGAGCCCCAGCACTACCCCGACTCCCCGAATCACAAGAACTTCCCCTCCGTGGTGCTGAAGCCCGGGGAAATCTACAAGAACACCATCATCTACAGGTTCTCGACCGAGCGGTAAACCTGGCTCGATGAGAACAACGTGTTAACTTATTTTAGAAAAAGCAGAGGCCTGAAACTTGGAGCCTGCGTGACGCCTGCTTTTTGACCCTCTCTGATTGAGGTCTCAGGTTTCAGCTTTCTGCGATCAGTTTGATCTGACCACTCTCCCCTCATCGGCGTCGATATAATCGAACATGGTCCGAATATCATCACGCTTTTCGAAGCCCCCTTCCTTCTTCCGGCGGGCAAGTGTCTCGGCAACCTCATCGTCCCAGCCCCGCTTCGACATGAAGCCGTTCCAGACCTCGGTCTGTTCCTCGTCGGGAGCCTTGCCATGCGCAACGGCCCAATCCCAGGCCTGAACGTCGGTCAGCCCCTTGCGAACCTCGGCCGCCAACGCCTCGTAGGAGATTCCTAATAACTTGCAGCAGCGGTCATCAAAGGCCTTGCCGAGGTTGGGAATGTAATCCTCACCCAGCTCCCCGATGGCATGGAGGCGGATCTTGTCCACCATGCGGCGAAAGTAAACGAGGCCGTGGATCGTCTCCTTGGGGCTGGCGGGATATTTCATGAGGCCTTTTTATCCACCCCGTCATCCGAAGAAAAGCCGGAGATCAAAAACAGGCCGGCGGCGACACAGATGCAGGAGTCGGCGACGTTGAAAGCAGGCCAGTGATAGTTGCCAAACTGGAAATCAAGGAAATCGACGACATGCCCCCGGAGAATGCGGTCGGTGACATTCCCGAGAATCCCGGAAAGGATCAGGACCCAGCCCCACTCCATGAGCAGTCCCTGAAAGTGACGACGGAGCAGGATCATCGCCCCGAAGACCGCCACGGAGAGGATGGTGAAGAAGCGGTTGCTGTCATGCATCATGCTGAAGGCCGCGCCCGTGTTATAGACATGAGTCAGGCTAAAGAATCCGGGGATGACAGAAACTGCCTCTTGGAAGCCGATCTGATGGACGACGGCCCATTTGCTCGCCTGATCGGCCAGAAAAAGCAGGAAAATCACCCCCCAGGCCACGGGTAGGGAAATCATCCGTCCCGCATTCATGCCGCGGAGACGGCTTCCGTGCAGCGACCGCACAGGGTCGGATGCTCCGCATGGGAACCGACCTCGTCACGGTGACGCCAGCAACGTTCGCATTTGGCTGACTCCGTCTTCCCGATCACGATGTTCTTGGGACCCTTGCCGATCGAAAGATTGCTGAGGATCAGGAATTCCTCGATCGGGGCGATCCCCTCCCCGGCCGCTTCCAGAACGACCGGGGCGTCGGTTGTGACCGAGACGGTCGCCTCGAGGGGCTTCGCGATGATGCCGTCACGCTGCGCCTTCTCCAATGCCTGGGAAACCTCCGCACGCAGGGCGAGCAGGGCTTCGAAACGGGCCAGGATCTGCTGATCAGGGGCCTTCTCCCCGGGGAAGAGTTCCAGATGAACGGAGGTGCCCGGACGGAAGTGCCCCCAGGCCTCCTCGGCCGTGAAGGCCAGGATCGGTGCCAGCAATCGGACGAGATCCTCGAAGACCTTGGCCATCACGGCCTGCGTGGCGCGCCGCCGGGGGGCGTTGGCGGGATCGCAGTAAAGCCGGTCCTTGGTCACGTCGACGTAGATGCTGCTGAGCTCCACGGCGCAGAACTGGGTAACCGCCTGATAGACCTTCTGGAAGGCGAGTTCCGCATAAGCCTTGCGGGATTCGTTCACCGTCTCCTGGAGGCGTGCCAGTATCCAGCGGTCGACAGCAGTCGGCTCGGCGACTGAAGCGGACGCATCATAGTCGGCAAGATTGGCCAGCAGGATGCGGAGCGTGTTGCGGATCCGGCGGTAGGAATCGGTGAGGCGGGCGAAGATCTCCTCGGAGAAGGGAACGTCGTCGGTGAACTGGACGCTCGAGGCCCAGAGGCGGACGATGTCGGCTCCGTAGGTCTTCACGAAATGATCGGCCTCGGTCGGCTTCTGGTAGCCCCCCTGCCCCTGGTTCGACTTGGAGATCTTCTGCCGGGTGTCGACATCGACCACGAAACCATGGGTCAACACGGTCTTGTAGGGAGCTTTCTCATTCAGTGCCACCGAGGTCATCAGGGAGGACTGGAACCACCCGCGATGCTGGTCGGTCGCCTCGAGATAGAGGTCGGCGGGGAACGAAAGTTCGGGACGCCCGCGGAGCACCGCCTCATGGCTCACACCGCTGTCGATCCAGACGTCGAGCGTGTCGTTCCGGCGGGTCGATCCGGCCGGGGCACCGGTCAGGCGGCACCACTCGGCATCATCAAGGGCGAACCAGGCATTCGAACCTTGGGAGGCCACCACCTCGGAGACCTTGGCGATGACGGCGGGATCGAGGATCGGCTCGCCCTGCGGATCATAGAAAACGGGAAGCGGCACTCCCCAGGTGCGCTGGCGGGAGATGCACCAGTCGGGACGCGACTCGACGGTTCCGCGGATACGGTTGCGCCCCCAGTGCGGGATCCAGTTCGTGGCGTCGATTTCCTTGAGCGCGGTCTCGCGCAGGGCGTCGATACGGATGAAGAACTGCTCGACGGCGCGGAAGAGGATCGGGGTCTTGGAACGCCAGCAGTGGGGATAGCTGTGCTGGTAATCCTGACGGCCGAGCAGCGCGCCCTTTTCCGAGAGGATCCGGATCACCTCCTCGTTCCCCTCGAAGACATTCTTCCCGACAAGCGAGGGAACGCCGCACTCCTCGGTGAACTTGCCGTAATCGTCCACGGGGGAAAGAAGTTCCAGCCCCACCTTGCGGCCGAGTTGGTAATCGTCGTCACCGTGACCTGGGGCGATATGAACGCACCCGCTGCCTGTCTCAAGCGTCACGAACTCCGCCGTGTGGACCGTGGCCGTACGGTTGAGGAAGGGATGATGGGCCTTGAGCCCCTGGAGGGTCGCTCCCTTTCGGGGCTCGCCGTGCTGGGAAAGTTCGAGTCCGGTCTCCTGACAGAAGGCTTCGGAACGGCCGGCGGCCACGATCAGGCGCTCGGTGGCGTTTTCCATCAGGACGAAGTCGAACTCGGCGTGCACCGCGATCGCGAGATTCGCCGGAAGAGTCCAGGGCGTGGTCGTCCAGATGACGATTGAGAGAGGCTTGTCGTCGGGAAGCCCTGAGGAGGAGGCCTCGTGGTGATCGACGGCGAACTTCACGAAGATCGCGGGGGAGGTCTTCTCCTGATACTCCACCTCGGCTTCAGCCAGAGCGGTCTGAGCCCCGGTGCTCCAGAGGACCGGCTTCTTGCTCCGGTAAACAAGTCCCTTCTCCACCATCTTCCCGAAGGAGCGGATGATGGCTGCCTCGTACGAGGGATCGAGCGTCAGGTAGGGATACTCCCAGTCGCCGAAGACACCGAGACGCCGGAACTGGCGGCGCTGGATGTCGATGAACTTCCGGGCGTACTCCTCCGATTTCTGGCGCACCTGCAGGGGCGTGAGCCCCGCGGAGGACTTCACCACGCGGAACTCGATCGGCAGACCATGGCAGTCCCATCCCGGAATGAACGGGGATTGGAATCCGGCCATCGTCTTCGATTTGACGACAAGGTCCTTGAGCACCTTGTTGAGGGCGGTCCCCATGTGGACATCGCCGTTGGCGAAGGGAGGACCGTCATGCAGGACGAACTTCGGGGCTCCCTCGCGCGCCTTCTGGATCGCCGCGTACAGGTCCTCCTTCTCCCACTTGGCCAGCAGTTCCGGCTCACGCTGGGCCAGACCGGCCTTCATCGGAAAGTCGGTCTTGGGAAGCAGGACGGTATCCTTGTAGCGGGACATGCGAGTTAGGGGCTTAGGCTGAAGACTGTTAGACTGCTAGGAGCTA
>Ga0007809_10000123_pt1 | contig 29886 bp, 7 predicted proteins | sample CryBogCBE02Aug07_FD_60383 | JGI IMG/M metagenome (GOLD analysis project Ga0007809, IMG submission 60383) | Freshwater microbial communities from Crystal Bog, Wisconsin, USA - CBE02Aug07 | ecosystem: Environmental > Aquatic > Freshwater > Lake | place: Crystal Bog, Wisconsin, USA | collected...
ACCAGATACAGAGTGCATTGAGCGCGATAGGTGCAGGCAGCGCAGCAGCATCATTTGCATCTGGTCTCACTGGCGGCCTGGGCGGCGTCGCTAGTGCATTGACTGGTATGGCGAAAGTTCCCAGCCTATCAACATTAGTGGATCAGAGTGTTGGTGTTGCAGCATCCGCATTCAAAGCGATCAGTGCATCATTCAAACCGTTGCAAGCGGGCGTCCCGCAAAATCTTACCTCTATAGCAAAAACAAATGCTGCAAATAATGCAACAGTAGCAGATCAAAATTCACAAGCAGGAAGCTCGCTTGCTAGCATAACAAATAGTATAACAAGCGCAGCGACCAGTGCTGCTACCGGCGCAATTAAAGCAGCGACTGCAGTAGCCACCTCTTCTCTAGCAACAAATACTCTCGGAATAGCAGCAGGGTTGACAGCATTAAATGCAGTAAATTCAATCGTTCATTCGGCTAGTGTGGTAGGCGGGGCAGTAAATAATAGTACTGCAGCAGTTACTGGTGCAGCGACTGCTACCCAAACAGCAATAACTAACGCTGCCGGCGCAATTGGTGGTACAGCAACCCTATCAACTGCGGGCGGTATTACTGGCCCAGTTAATTCTGTCTCTAATAATGTAGTAGGTAATGCGCTCAATACCACTATCGGCGGAGTCCAGAATGCGGTAAATAATATAGCAGCAGTATCGGGTGCGGGTCCGACACTGGCTGCCGGCGGCCTTCCTGCACTATCAAATGCTGCTGCAGTGGTTCAACAGGGTGCCATCGGGGCTACTTCTGCGACACTCGCTAGTGGATTGAGCAATCTAGCAGGCGGAATCAATACTGCTGCATCAGTTGTAAATAATGCACCGACAGCAAGAAATAATATTCCAGGAACAACATCATTGACTAGCCTGATCAACAATGCTCAGGCTGCAGCAATGAACGGAGTATCGTCAGCAGCAGGAGCTTTAGGTGGACTGACTGCCAAAGCTAATGCACTCAATAGTATAGCAGCAACTGCTGTTATCGGTGCATTACCTCAAGTCGCTGCAGCCAGCGCAGCAGCAGGAATTGCAAGCGCGGCAGCATCTAAGCTAGGCGGGTTAGCATCATTAGCTGCTTCAGGACTGTCAGTGGGTGGAATCGCACAACTACAGAGCGCAATATCAGCACTCTCTAAGGGCGGAATCGCAGCAATAAAAATGCCTACTGTAGGATTTAATACAAATAATCGTGCTGCGATAACAGCACAGACGACAAAGATATTGGGTGATCCGGGAATTCCTGCTCCTAATCTGACAGGGGGAGTTTCGACATCAACTGCAAATGACTATCAAACAAAACTTGATCAGGCAGCAGACTTGCAAAAACAATACAGCGCCTTACAAAAAACAACCAACGATGCAATAACTACTGCAACTGATGCACAAAACAAATATATTACAGCTAAAAATAATCTTCCGGCAGGTGATCCTGGAATAGCGTCGGCTGAAGATACCCTGCATAATGCAGTAGTAGTATTGCGAGCAGCACAAGCAGCAGAGGTCGCATTCTTGAAGGCACATCCAGAAGTTGGTTGATACTATAAATAATATAAAGGAAATGTGATGCCACAGTTTATAGGATTCAGCACGATAGGTGCTTCAGTACCGAGAAGTACCAATATACAGGTACAGGGTGCATCAAACATGAATACCAATGTAGGTCCAAATGGATTAGTTCCTATCAACGGATTTGGCATAACATCTGCATCGGGCAGCACCACCTTACCAGTATATACCGGAAAGAAATTCACTCTCACAGATGGTCAACTCGTGATGCGTGATCTCATGAATGCGCTCAATATTCCACAAGGACAGAAAGTAGGACAACCTGGTTATGGTACTAGAATATGGAGCTATATATTCGAACCAAACACTCCAGACCTTCAGACGCAACTAGAGAATGATATAAGATCGATAGCTGCAAATGATCCTAGACTAGACATAAACTATATAAAATCCTATCCTCAAGACAACGGTATACTTGTAGAAATACAGTTCGCAATCCTACCGTTCAATAATCCAGAAACTCTAAGTATATTTTTTAATCAAAACACCAATACTGCCACTCTAGGAGTATAAAACCCCGATTTTTCTCAGTGATAAATACTTAATAAAAAGAGATTAATCATGGTAACAAGTTCACGGCAGGCTGCATTATTTGGTCTAAATGATTGGCAAACCTTATACCAGACATATCAACAAGCAGACTTCAAGAGCTATGACTACGAGACCCTTCGTAAGTCATTCATCGATTATCTTCGCCTATATTATCCAGAAACATTCAACGACTTTACAGAGTCAAGCGAATATATTGCGCTGCTAGATGTTATCGCATTCATGGGCCAAGGTCTGGCATTCCGCGCAGACTTGAATGCCCGTGAGAACTTTATCGATACTGCACAGCGCCGTGATAGTGTTATCAAGTTAGCCAACCTAGTAAGCTATACACCAAAGAGGAATCTTGCTGGTCAAGGATATCTCAAGGTCACTAGTCTATCTACGACACAGAATATCAATGATATGAACGGCATGAACCTCAGCAACCAGACAGTGTTGTGGAATGATCCGGCAAATGCTAACTGGTTAAATCAGATGAATACCATCTGGAATGCTGCACTCGTTCCTGCACAGCGTATCGGTCAACCTGGGCACAGCGCAAATGTTCTAGGCGTAGATACCAGCGAATATGCTATACAGATCGCGCCCAATGCACTCTCAATCGTTCCCTTCTCTTCCACTATCAATGGTCAGAATATGAATTTCGAATTGGTCAGCGTGACTAGTGCAGGTAAAGATTATATCTATGAGATTCCTCCTGCACCTATCGGACAATTCAATATGCTATATCGTAATGATAAGTTGGGTTTCGGTAGTCCTAATACAGGATATTTCTTCTACTTCAAGCAAGGAAGCCTGCAGACCTATGACTTCTCGCTGCAGCAGCAGATTTCGAACCAGGTTATACCTATCGGTGCTATTCAAGGTATCAATAATACTGATACATGGCTAAATCAAATCAACACCGACGGTACTCGTACACCTTGGGTACAAGTCCCTAACGTATATTCGAACTCATATCTACAGACTGAAAGCAGCGGCAAAAAGATTTTCGCAGTCAATTCTGGCTTCAATGATACAGTATCATATGTATTTGGTGACGGTGTATTCTCTGAAGTCCCAGTAGGAAACTTCCGCGCTTATGTACGTGCGGGTAATGCGCTCACATATACTATCGATCCTAATGAGATGAATGGCATCGCAGTCTCTATCACTTATTATGATAGGACCGGAAGAGCACAGACGCTCACTATCGGATTGGCATTGTCTCAAGTCGTATCCAACGCACAAGCTCGCGAGACGCTAGACGAGATCAAGTTACGCGCACCTACTCGTTATTATACACAGAACAGAATGGTAAACGGTGAGGATTATAATAACTTTCCATACACGCTCTATAGTTCTATCGTAAAGAGCAAGGCATTAAATCGCAGTTCAGTTGGTGTATCTAAGAACTTAGATTTATTAGATCCTACTGGAAAGTATTCTAGCACAAACTCATTTGGAGACGATGGCGCATTATGGCAAGATGCGACTTCTGGTTTCCTAAATCTTACCATCAACAATAATAATGATATCATATCTTTCTTTACAAATCAACTAGCTGCTGCATTAAAGTTGAATAAAGCGAATCAATATTATATTCAGAACTATCCTAGATATCCCGTTGGTCCATATTCTAGTGATACTGCAGTTGCGGATTCTAATACGAATATAGTATATTGGCAGAGCAGCACAGTAGATACTGGTTCTGAAACTGGCTATGTATATAATCAGGTCGGTGCCCTAAAATCACCGGTAAGTGTTGGTATATATAACTCTGATAATCTAAAATATCTCACCGCAGGTGCGCTGTGTAAGTTTGTCGCTCCAGCAGGTTTCTACTTCGATCAGAATAATAGATTGCAAACAGGAATTCCGGGTCCCGGTGGTTCTACTTATGTTTGGACAACTGTATTATCTGTTGCAGGTGACGGTAGCAACTCTGGTCAAGGTAGTTTCGCCAATGGTACTGGTCCGATAAAGATCAATGGATATATTCCTTCAGGTTCTATTCTAGCTGAAATAATCCCAGTATTCGATAATGTGTTCTCATCTACCCTGATTCAAGAAGCACAGATACGTATGGATTTGCAACAGAGTTTCAGCCTAGTATTCAATAATGCATTGCTGATAAATCAAGAGAGATGGAGTATCTCTTCATATGACGATCCCGCTGCCTTTGTATATTTCGCGAGCCAGCAGAATAGCAATGTTTATACTATAACCTATCGTTCACTAGTATATCATTTCGGTTCAGTCGCAGAGACTAGATTTATCTTTAACAGCGATCAGATCATTTATGACACCTTCTCCGGAACTGTTATTCACGATTATATCAATATCCTCCCCATCAATACTCAGTATGGTTCTGCACAACCATTGGGTAAGAGTTATGTATTGAATACTGTTGGTCAGTCAGTTCAACCAGACGGATATGCAAATCAGTTTCAAATCGAAGTGTCTGCCACGGATGTCAACAATCAACAGTTAATATTGAATCCAGATTTCTTCTCGGAGATAACTGGTTATGTAGATGGTGGAACCAATATCGGAATCTATACATTCTTCGAAACAGTTGTAGATCCTGTCACTAATCTATCAGTTACCCAGATCGTACCTTCTACAGATGTCGTATATGCTTATTCGAATACTACACAGATCGAAACAGTGAAATATGATTATCCTGTAGGACAGTTGTTCTATGCTTATAATCAAGCATTTCCTGATGGTACTGTTGGTGGCTTCTATATGACAGTGCAAGATCCAACTGTGGTTACTCCAGCATATAATCTAGTATTACAGACAAGATATGCAGTACTATCTGGTAGACAGGGCCTATCATATCAATATCGTCATAACTCAAATAATACAAATCGCATCGATCCGGTCGTCACGAATATTATCGATCTATATGTTCTGACACAAAGTTACTACACTGCTTACCAGAACTATATACAAGATACAACAAATACTATTCCGGAACCATCAGTTCCTACAATAGAAGAGTTGAGCCAAGATTATAGCCAGGTACAAGATTACAAGATGTTATCAGATGCAGTAGTACTCAATAGCGCGATCTTCAAGCCATTGTTCGGTGCTAAAGCAGAGCCTGCACTGCAGGCTACATTTAATGTTGTGCCCGTGTCAAATACAAACTATAGTAATAATCAGATCATCAGTGCAGTATTGACTGCTATCAATGGTTATTTCGATATCAATAACTGGAATTTCGGACAGACTTTCTATTTCTCAGAGTTGAGCGCATATCTACACGATCAATGCAGCGAGTTTATCAGTTCAGTCGTGCTGGTACCGAATGATCCAACTAAGCCTTTCGGTTATCTTTATGAGATAGCTTGTCTACCGTACGAAATCTTTGCGAATGCAGCAACTGCAGCCAATATTATTGTAGTCCCTGCACTCACCCCTTCTGTTCTACAAACGAAATAGGATAAGGAAATATGGCCGGAAATACTAATACGACTATCATCAGGACGCTATCGTTCCTACCGGAGATATTCCAGACTCCATCTAACTCACAGTTCTTGCAAGCTTCTCTAGACCAGCTGGTAAATCCTCCTATCGCTAGCAAAATACAAGGTTATATCGGTAGCAAGTTTGGATATGGTGTCAATGCCAATGACTATTATGTAACAGAACCTACCAAGACCCGCCGTGATTATCAACTAGATCCGGGCGTAATCTTTACTGCTCCCGCGGATTCCGCCACCGTTCCAGCAGGCACTGCTGTAGATTTTATTTCTTATCCAGGCATCATCGATGCATTGACTATGCAAGGCGGTGTCACGGATGATAATAGTGCCCTATTTACAGGTCAGTTTTATTCTTGGGACTCATTTACTGATTTAGATAAACTGATCAACTATAATGAATATTATTGGTTGCCGGATGGTCCTCCTGCTGTACAAATCGCACCTGCAGCAGTATATACACAGGAATCCTATATCGTCACTCCGCTGACCAATGGTTATCAGATCGCTATTGAGAACCAAGCAGGTAGTGCTGTTAATCCAGTACTCACATTGATCCGTGGTGGAACATATACCTTCACGGTAGATCAAGCATCTCAGTTCTGGATTCAGACATTGCCAGGAACTTCAGGCGTGTATCCCACACAACAGAATAGGACTACACGCGATGTTTATGGTGTCATCAACAACGGTGCTGAAGTCGGCGTCGTCACTTTCAATGTACCATTAGCCAACGCACAGGATGGATATAATATAACCGGAAATCTAACTGTTGACCTAGTTAGCACGACACCGTTCGCTAATATAAACGGACAGCCGCTATCTTCATTTAGTGGAAATATAGATGGAGTCACTTCATTAAATGGATTGACTGTTATGTTCTATGGTACAGGACTTTCCTCTGAAAATCCAACCGGATATGTTGAGTCAGGATTCGATCAGGTATATGCGAACCAACCAGCACAAGCCGCTAATACTATGGTCGAAAGCGTAGTATATAAGATTGCTACTATCGGTAGTGTTAACTGGACTAGTTTAGGTCTTTCTGGCTCCCCTGTTATCGGTGGCACATTTACTTATAATGGCGCTGCTGTTACAGGTACTGGCACAGTCACGCTAGTAGAGATTCCTTATGATACAAATGATCCAGTCATTCAAGCCGTAACACCTCTAACATTTACTGTAGGTAGTACAACTGACACTAGCTTATCATTGATAAACGGCGGAGACACCAACCAATTTACAGCAAATGCGCTTGTGACTTTCTCTGGTACCACCATCGGCGGCATCGAAGCCGGGCAGTTTTATTATATCGCTGACATACTAAGTTCTACAGAGTTTACTGTGTCTAATGTAGCAGGAGGCAGTGCAATATCATTGACACCTGATTCAGGATCAATGACGATCAGTTTCGATAATGTTCCTCGTCCTCTACAATTTGCAGTCGCCAGCCAAATAAATGACAACACACATTTCATTCTGTCATCCGGCACTACCAATAATATGGCAGTAAATGATACTATTACTTTCTCCTCATATAATAATGGTCCTACCTTCGGCGGTGATGCGATCAATTTTGGTCAAGTATATTTTGTCAGCGATATCGTGGATGCAGTAACATTTGCAATATCAGAGACTCCTGGTGGCGCGATTATCGTTCTTACTGATGGTTCCGGCGCTATGACAGTGAATATAAATCAAGGTCAGCTTGACAATGGATTCACGACAACTGTTCGCGACAACTTCTATACTATACAATATGAAGGTGATCCTAAAAATCCCATTATCAGATTATTTCCAGCAGGTGCTATTCCGTTAGATCAGAAGATCACTCCTAGACTAGGTCACGCTTATAATAATATTCCTTTCTATAGAGATGCAGAAGGCGTTCTACAAGAAGTTCCTGCGATTACTGCTCCGCTGAATACTCTATATTATCAAGACAGTTCAGTTGCAGATCGTGCCGGAATCATTCAACTAATCGATGCAAATACAGATAATACTATAGATGTACCTACACAAATTCTAGGACAGGTAAACTACACATCTCCAAATGGTGTAGCATTTACGAATGGATTAAAAGTTCAGTTTAATGGAAATGTCACGCCGGTAGCATATCTCTCAGGTGAATATTATGTTCAAGGTGTAGGTACGTCGATAACATTAGTACCAGTAAATGAGTTAGTTGTTCCTGAAAAGTTTACGACAGGCAATTATATTCCATGGGATTCGACAGGGTGGGATATCGGTAACTGGGAAGAACAACTGTTTATTCCTGCACAACCAGATTATGTAACTATCGCTAGGGATTCATTGAGCAGGAATCCGTGGTCAAGAAGCAATCGTTGGTTCCATATCGATGTCATCAATGCGACTGCGATTTATAATAACGATCCTGCCATCGCTATAACATACGCGACTGCTAAGAACAAAGCATCTAGACCTATCATCGAATTTTATCCAAATCTAAAGTTGTTCAACTCTGGTATTATCGGGGTCAATCCAGTAGATTTCATCGACACTCGCACTACTAATGCTATGATGACAGTAGCCGGCGCATTGAACTATTATCCAGATGTGCAGGTATATAGTACTGCGACTGCGACCATTGCCTCTGCAAGTGCAGCAACTTCTACTACGATTACTGTTTCAGCATCTGCGATTACTGGTAGCCTCGAAAATCTTATGTATATTGCGGATTCATTGAACCAGTTGCCAGCAAATACGACGATCACTTCGATCACCGGAACAGATACTTTAACTCTCGCTGTTTCTTGGCCTGAAGCAACAACTATCGCAGGTGGAAGCAATGCATCTATCGTAGCTAGTGCTGCTAATGTATCTGCCTATGCATTATTCCCTGGTGCCCGCATTATTTTTGCTGCAGATGCGAATCCAAATGTAAGAAACAAGATTTATGTAGCTGAGTTCTCTACTATTCAACCATTCGGCGAACCGGTCATCACGCTTACGGTAGCAGAAGATGGCAACTGCATTCCGGAAAATCAGACTGTTGTAACTCGTGGTTATAACTATCAAGGATTTAGTTTTTGGTATGACGGTATTCACTGGATTCAAGCACAGAATAAGACACAAGTAATCCAGCCACCTCTCTTCGACATATTCAACTCTAGCGGCATCAGCTTGAGTGACAAGACTGTATATAATAGCTCATCATTCGTTGGTTCTAAACTGTTCTCTTATGCCATCGGTAGCGGCACAAAGGATCCTGTATTAGGATTCCCTATCGAATATAGTTCTATCGCGAACTCAGGAGATATCGTATTCGACGTATCACTGAACTCTGATACTTTTACATATGTTACAGGATCTACACCTGTAACAGAAAATGTAAATATCGGTTATGTCTATAACTATACCTCAGGAACTGACCATGTACGGCAGTTGGGTTGGCAGACTGCTATCGCGCCCAGCCAGCAATACCAGATATTCAGCTTCAACTACGATATCACTCAACCTACAACAACTTATATATGTGATGTTCCTGCTCGCGCTGAACCAACTGGCATTACTAAATCAGGTTCATTTGTCGCCGGCGCAACATATACCATCACTTTTGTAGGTACGACTGATTTCACATCGTTCGGTGCTGTAGCAAATATCGTAGGAGAGACATTTGTCGCGAATAATAACACGACAAGTATCGCTACAATGAACAGTGGTTTCGAATATCAGATCGTGACTTTAGGCAGCACTGATTGGAACTCTATCGGATACAATGGAACCCCGGTCGCCGGCGGCAAGTTCATCTATAATGGTGCTGCATTGTCTGGTAACGGCACTGTATCAGGAGCAAATGCCGGTTCAGGCATTGCGAACAGCTTGGGCTGGCCTACTGTTCAGGTTTATGATAATAACATATATCTAAATCCAATAGGTGCGATCACTATCTTTGCTTATAAGATGGTTTCTGGATTTACTTATAAAATCGCATCATTAGGAATCACTAACTGGACCAGTATCGGTTATGTAGGTACACCTGTTATCGGTGGAACTTTCACATATAATGGTAACGCTGTTATCGGTGATGGTACTGTATCTAGCCCGCCATATGTTGTGAATATCGGAACTGATACAACTACTGTATCTCTCGCATATCAGCCTGCAACAAACACCGTTATTCAAGTATTATTATTGAGTGATCAAGTAAGCCAGACTGCTTATTATAGTATTCCGATCAATCTCATCAATAATCCTTTTAATACTGATCCAACGAGCCTTAACTACGGAGATATCAGTAATCAATATCGTGATATTTTCATAAACGCGCCAAATACTATCGGAAATATTTATGGTGCTAATAACTATCGCGACTGCGGAAATCTAGTACCTTATGGCACTAAACTGATACAGAACTCTGCTTCTCTGGCATTGCCTGGTGCATTCTTGCGTTCAGCAAGCACTAATCTATTCGATGCATTGCAGTTTAATAGCAGGGAATATGTGAACTATAAGCAGTTGATCGTCGCGACTGTGCAGAACACCGATTACGCTCAACGTTTCACTCCTTCTCAGTTATTGAATGATGCTCTATTGCAGATTACAGCTTCACTTAGCGAAGCTAACTCTTTCTTCTGGTCAGATATGTTGCCTTCTGCGACACCATATATTTCCAACACTTATACATTTAATAATGGATTGACCCAATCAATCTATCCTCTGAGCAAGGTGTATAACTTCAGCACCGCAAACTATAACGGAGTGCTTGTTTATCTATATCGTGTTGTAGATGGTGTCGTGATAGAGAAGCAGTTGACGAGCGGTGTCGATTATGTCGTCAGCACGACTGCTCCTAATCTAACGATCACTACTGCTATTCAAGCGGGTGACCAGGTAATCATCAATGAGTTCAACCAGACATATGGTTCTTATGTTCCAAATACTCCAACTAAGTTGGGGCTATATCCATCATTCCAACCAGGTGTTGTTCTTGATAAAGATTATCAGACACCGACATATTTTATCAGAGGGCACGATGGTTCCTTCAACAGGCTTTATGGTGATTATGATCCAGTAAATGATATATTATTTGACTTCCGCGACCAAGCATTGCTAGAGTTTGAGTTGAGGATCTATAACAATCTAAAGTTGAGCACTACTGTTCCGGTATCTAAGTATGAAGTCCTTCCTGGATTCTTCCGCACGACTAACTATACTTGGAGTGATTTTATTGATATCTACAGCCCAACGTTCTTGAACTGGGTAGGACAGAACCGCATCGATTATAAGACACAGTATTTCAATAAGAACGATCCGTTCACTTACAACTATACAAATGCGTCTAATAAACTAGATGGTTCGCTGATCCAACAGGGTTATTGGAGAGGTATCTATGAGTATTTCTATGATACGACGACTCCAAATGAGACACCTTGGGAGATGTTGGGCTTCACTGATATGCCCACCTGGTGGACATCTAGATATGGTCCGGCTCCTTATACCAGCGACAACTTTATTCTTTGGAGCGATCTAGAAGCAGGTTATATATGGAACGACGGAAATCCATATGTCAATCCGCAGTTGACCCGCCCAGGACTATTGACTGTAATTCCAGTAGATTCCAACGGTGATCTATTGCCTCCGACCTTATCTGTATTGGGTAACTATAATGCGACTGCTATACAGAAGGATTGGATTGTAGGCGACGACGGCTCTGCCGAACTCAGCTATCGCCGCAGTTCAACTTATCCTTTCGATCTGATGCGTATATTTGCATTGACTAAACCAGCGGAGTTCTTTAATCTAGGTGTCGATCTAGACAACTACAAATATAACAAAGAGTTCAATCAATATCTGGTAAATGATCGTAGCCATCTTGTAATATCCGATATAGAAATATATGGTAATGGTACTGCAAAGACCAGCTATATAAACTGGATCGTGGATTATCAGAAGCAACAGGGCATCGATGCTACAAATACTATTACTGGATTATTAAACAATCTTGACGTGAGATTGGTATATCGTCTTGCTGGATATAGCGCACAAGAACAGTTGCAGTTCTTTGTGGAGAAGCCTTCTCCTACAAATATCAACTCTTCTCTATTGATTCCTAATGAGAGTTATAACATTCTACTGTATAATAACCAGCCATTCGATAAGATTGTATTCAGCGGTGTTATCGTTCAACAGAATGCAGGTTATTGGACTATATTTGGTAACTCACAGGATATCGCATATTTCGAGATATTGGATCCGAAATATAATGGAAAATACAACAATGTCACTATACTGAACCAAACTGTAAAACTAGCGACCGAATATTATGATACTACGACGCTAATTCCATATGGCACTAAGTTCTATAATACACAAGACTTATCACAGTTTCTGATGTCATATGGTGCGAAGCTACAGTCTCAAGGAATGATCTTCTCTGATCAATCCGGCGGAATGCCGATCAACTGGGAGAATATGGTATATGAGTTCTTGTATTGGACTCAGACCGGTTGGACAGATGGCAGCATCATCACACTAAATCCTGCTGCTTCTATCATAGAGATCGATCCAGGCACGGCGCTAGTACAACCTCTGACTATCAAAGATCAGAACTTCGTTCTAAATCAGAACTTATATCCTATCAATATGAAGGATCTAGCCATCAATCGTGATGGCACCTTATTCACTGCGACTGCGTTGAATACAGGTGACGCCCTGGCATATGGTCAGTTCAATATCAGCAACTTCGAGAATGGCATCGTCTTCGATAATGTGACTATCTTTAATGATGTCATCTATTCTCTCGTTACCGGAGTCCGTCAGAACCGTATCAATATGCGTGGTACCAAGAGCGCCCAATGGAACGGCACGGTCAACGCTTGGGGCTTCATCTATAATCAAACTGATATACAACAGTGGGACGGTACCGCGACCTATACCAAGGGCGAGATCGTGCTCTATAAGAATAGATATTATGCATCACAGCAGATCGTTCAACCCTCTACAAAGTTCGATCAGACTGCTTGGAAACTTATAAACTATAATCCGTTACAACCTAATCTATTAGCCAACCCATCTACTAGAGCATATGAGAGTGTACTCTATTATGATATCTATCAGGCTAACCTGCAACAAGATGCTGATCTACTAGCATTCTCGCTGATCGGATATCGTCCTAGAGATTACCTATCCCTGATCGATCTCACTGATGTAGCACAGGTTCAAGTCTATCAGAATATGATCATCAATAAGGGAACGCTGAATGCGATCAAAGCATTCAATGGCGCAAATCTTCCGCAAGGTGACATTCAATATACTGTATATGAGAACTGGGCAATCAAGACCGGTGATTACGGCGGAGTACTCAATCAGAACTTTGTTGACTTCAGAGTAAATCGTGCTGATATGACCGGCGATCCTTCTATCGTGAGCCTGTCTGACGGAACTTCATCTCCTCCTGCAGGAACGATGCAAGTCATTCCTACATATAGCCTATATAACTATGGATCAGCACCCACTTCATCAAATATATTGACAACTCTACCGAATAGCGAACCCGCTTCGACACTATATCCCAGCGCAGGTTATGTAAACTTCAATGATGTAGAGATGTCTGCTTACTTCTATTCTGGTCTTCCGCTAGCAGTGAATGGCAGCGGCACTGTTGTTCCTATTCAGAACTTCTATGTGGGTCAATATCTATGGTTGGCCAACTTCAAGGAGAGATGGGAAGTATACGGTTGGAACTGCATAGGTCAAGTAATCTCTATACAGAACAATCTAAATCAAACTGCTACTGTGACCTTTAATCAACCTCATGGTCTCAAGGCATTGGATCCCCTAGCCATCATAAACTTCGCTACTGAAGTAGATGGTTATTATCTAGTTGTTCAGGTTGTGAACCTATATCAAGTAACGATCAATCTTGCTCTGACTTCTAATGCTACTACGGCGCTGCAAGGACTAGGTTTAGGTCTAGCATTCGAAACACATCGTGTCGCAAAACCTGCTGAACTCTCGAAGCAAGACCTGATCACAAATGAGTTCATCAACAACTTATACTGGGTGGATGAGAACACTGATGGCAACTGGGCAGTATACAAGAAGACCATCAACTACAAATATCAAGATCAACTAGAAGTACCTCAATCGGTTGTGCTGGGCACAGCAGTGGCTTATACCGATAATGTTGGTTATCTTGTCAGCGATCCTGGTTTAGGAAAAGTTTATAGATACACCTTTAATGCACTGAGCAACAAATATGATCTAACTGAGACACTCGTGCAAGGCGCGGGATTTGGAACAAAGATTGTCTATACTGGTAATCTATTCTTTATCACTCAGCCAGGCAATTCTACCAGCAATGTCTATGTTTATACACTGAATAACACCGTGGCTTCTACCGAGTTGTTATTGGTTCAGACACTGGTTGTTCCTGCATCTGCAAATAGTATCGCAGTATCAGGAGATGCAAACTGGCTGTACATTTCCGACACTAACAACAACCGTGTGTACAAATACTATAGAGAATATACTCCGTTGAGCAGCGGATACTTTAACGATGGCGAGACATATGAGATCACCAGCTTAGGTACCACAGACTTCGTGTCAATCGGCGCACCTGCTAATCAGATCGGAATAGTATTCCAGACCAATCTCTCTAATCAGATTTCTGTGACAAATATGATTGCAGGCTGCGTATATGAGATCACTGCTTGGGGCCTTACTACTAACTGGAATGAGATCGGCTATTCAGGCGGTCCTGCAACAGGCGTGACATTTACTTATAATGGCGCGGCTGCTACAGGGGACGGCATGGTATCAGGTGCAGGATTAGGAACCGGCACTGCTATACAGATTTCATACGCACTGTCATCAACAATCGATGGTGCTGCTACAGGCGCAGTATCAGGTGACAAGTTCGGCTATTCATTGTCTACTAACTATGAAGGTGATATCTTGTTAGTCGGCGCTCCATTCAAGAACTATAGCCAGACTATAGAGAACTGGGGAACTGCTTATCTGTATCAACGCGCTGTTCAGAACATACAAGCACAGCACAAGAATACATCTGGTTCAGCACAGGCATTCACCCTAGCCTGGACTACCTCTACGCTCAATCAAGCAGTGAGCGCAGTAACCAGCAACTATATCAGCGTAAGTGATGTCACTGGATTCAAGACAAATGATGCCATCATCTTTGCTAATGGTTCGACAGAAGCTTCTGGTATCGATCTATTGACAGTATATTATGTGGGCGATATCGACGCAGGCACTAACTCATTTACTATAAAGACATCGCGCTCTACGACTACTTCAGTGACATTAGCCGATAGCACTGGATTGACCTGCACCGCATATGCGCAATCTCCGAGACAGGTATATCGCAACGGTGTTCGCGTGAACGATAACAACTATGCCACTATCGGAACGCAGTTCTATTATCTGGGTGATTTGTTCGTGGGAGATATTCTCAGAGTAAACGGCGGACCAACAACGCTTACTCAGACATTTAACTCTAACTATACAAATCGTACTGGCGTACAGTTCTCGTATGCATCAGATATGGATACGTTCGGCACAAATATCCTCATCGGTTCTCCATATGAGATCAATCCAGACGGTGAAGAAGGTGCAGTATATAGTTATATCAACGGCGGCGCAAGATACGGTACAGTTATCGGCACTTCCGCATGTCAGGTCACTGGTAACAAGACTGTACTGATCAATGGCTTTGCAGTCAATCTCACTGCAGGCGATGCTGCTAGCACGGCTGCAACAATCAATGCGAGCAACATCATCAATGTTCAGGCAGCAGCAACTTATGATAATAAACTAATAATACAGCTTATCGATACTGCAATAGCACCTGCTAAGAGCAAGTTAGTTGTCACTGCTCTGGATTCTGCTGTGCTACCAGAACTAGGTATCCAACCATATACTCAGACACAAACTATCGTCTGTCCTCATGCATACGGTCCTACTGAGTTTGGTTCTACTATAAAGATCAATGGAAACAGCGTTGTCATCTCTGCTCCAGTCGGAACACGGTATGAGAGTACAGTATTTGACTTTAATAGTGCAGATAATCTCTACAACGATACTGTGTTCGACAATAATGCGACACAGTTCATCGATGAATATCCTAATGCTGGCGCAGTATATATGTTCGATTATCTCGTCAACTACAATGAGAACATCAGCGATCCTGGTGCATACATCTATGCACAAGCAACAAATGATATCGTATTGGATTATGGTTATGAACCCCGATATGGAACTGCGATAGACTTTAATGACAATGTTGTAGTCGTAGGAACTCCCGGATTTATGCCAGTCGCAGTCGGTGGTCAGGTCGTGACTTATGTCAACTCTTCTGGCAACTCAGACTGGTCAGTATATCGTAGTTCGGCTCCGATCGTGAATATCAATACGATCACTAATACCCAGCTCTATAGTGCTACTACCAACGAGACTTTGGTAAACTTCGATTATATCGATCCGCTACAAGGCAAGATATTAGGTGCTGCTAGAGAGAACCTAGACTACGTGACTGGAGTAGACCCAGCCAAATACAACGTAGACCTAAATGCACAATCAGGAATGCTATGGGGCGCTGGCGAGGTAGGTAGATTATGGTTCGATACTTCGAATGTCAGATTTGTGAACTACCATCAGTCAGATGTCGTGTATAACAGCAAATATTGGGGCGCGGTCTTCCCTGGATCAGATGTCGCAGTTTATAGCTGGATCGCGAGCTTCATTCCTCCTGTGAACTATCAGGGACCTGGTGTACCATATGATGTGAATACATATGTTGTAAACAATGTACTGGATGCGACTGGTGTCATCACTCCTGTATATTATTTCTGGGTGCGTGATACAAATATCATCTTTAGCCAGACTAACAAGACACTATCTGATAGCGTAGTAGCATCATATATCGCTAATCCAAGAACTTCTGGAATCTCTTATATGGTGCCGTTGTTGCCCAGCACATTCGCTATGTATAACTCTCTGAGCTACTTTAATGCTACAGACACTGTATTCCATATCGGATTCAATACCGGAACAACGACAGATGTATATCACCAAGAGTTCGCGCTCATCGAAGAAGGGAATAGCGAATCCTTCCTTCCAGGTCTTCCTGCGATCTCGCTATCTAACGCAAATAACATCTACGGAACTCCGTTCTCGTTATATGCTAGAATGTTGGATTCTCTAGCAGGATGCGACCCTACTTCAGCGGTCGTACCTGATCCGTTCCTTCCGCTAGACGTACAATCAGGTGTGTTCTCTCGTCCAAAGCAGAGCTTCTTCTATGATCGCCTATTGGCACTAGAGAACTATCTAACCTTCGCTAATACTGTATTAGCACAATATCCGATACTAGAAACCAGAGAAGAGTTGTCATTCTTGTATGCGGTTGGCCCGATTAATCCAAGTAACGGCGAACCTTTCTATGACACGACGCAATATTGGAGCCCAGTAAACTGGTATGCTGCTGGATATAACTCTAGCATAAAGCCTGCGATCCAAGTTGCGATCTATGCTGATTTAGCAGCATTAAATCCAGCAGTCGGAACACTCGTAAAGGTTCTATACAACGGTAAGGGCAACTATGAGATTTACTCTTATGCAGGTTCAGGCAACTGGACTCGCGTAGCATTGCAGAACGGCACTATACAGTTCAGCCAAACGCTATGGGACTACTCTGCAGGCAAGACAGGTTGGGATGGTAACTTCTTCGATACTGCTCCTTGGGATCAGTATCCTAGCGAAGAGACACGCAATATAATCCGCGCACTGAATGAGCAGATTTACATCGGCGATCTTATCTCTTATCGTAATGCCAGCCTGATCCTAATGTTCTCGTATATTCAGAGCGAAGCAGCGGAATCACAGAACTTCTTGCCTTGGTTAAACAAGACATCTCTTGTGAATGTATCGCACACTATCCGCGAGTTGCTGCCTTATGAGACATATCGCACAGACAATCAAGTATTCTTGGCTGACTATATCAATGAGACTAAGCCATATCACGTTGTGATATCAGACTTCTTGTTCGAGTATACAAAGACTGATTTATTTGAAGGTGACATCACCGACTTCGATGTGCCAGCACAATACAACAGTCAATATCAGAAGTTCGTATCTCAACAACTGGTCTATACACAATATGGCAATCCGCCTTATGAATATACACTCAACGATCCCATCTGGCAGACACAAGAATACAATCAGTGGTATAATAACTATGGTACTTCTATCACAGGTATTCCTGGATTCAATATCACTAAGTTGGGTTCATATATCAGCAACACGACCTCTATCATATTGGTAGATAATGCTTCAGGATTCCCTATCAATGGAATCATAACAATAGATTCCGAACAGATCGGATATACTACCGTAGATCGTGCGACCAATACGCTACGTGGTATCACACGCGGCGTCAATGGAACAGTGATCGCAGATCATCTTCCTGGTACAAACATTTACATCGATCTTCCGGGCGTGCTAGTATTATACGGTGCTAGGGGATATATCAATACACCAAAGGTCACTGCATACATCGACACCAGCATCTACCCAGCACCACGCGAAGTAGCAGTCCTCGAAGCAGTTATGAATATCGATTCGGTCTTGCAGATCAATGTCGTAAATCCAGGACAAGGATATGTTGTCACCCCTGAGATCAGAGTAGAACCAGCAGAGACAGTATCTTTTAGCAACACTGATATCGACACTATAACTCACGTCATCGGGGTATCCGCTCCCAACTTCACCACCGGAGACTTCGTGCAGTATTTCGATGGTACAGGTCCGGGTACAGGTAAGTTGTTCAGTGGTCAATGGTATTGCATCAATGTCCTAGAGACTGCTCCATTGACAGTTATCGCTCTCTATAACAACTATCGTGATGCGATCAGCGACACTAACAGGATTCCAATCTTTGACGCAGGTGTCTCAACGGGAATGACGCTCAATCTAGGTGCTCGCGCATTTGGTATCACGACATCTTCTCCCGTAAGAGAGAACAATCTCACCATCAAGTATGATCGCACAACTTATACATCACAAGTCCAAGACTGGAAGGCTGCTGCATTCTACGGTTCATACTTTGCGGGTAACTATAATAACTCTGATGCAGTAGCAAGTTCTTCATATACGCTACAGAATGCAAATCCCAATATCGGCGACATACTAGCAGCCGCACAAGGCATTCCATTCGAAATAGCAGCAGTGAGCAATACTACACAACTCAACTGGTCATCCTTCATCCGTCTGGTAAACTTCACCGATGATATAGAAAAATCTATAATACTCAGCTTACAAGACGGAAACAATACTATTCTCACCTTACCAAATGCTTCCGGCGGTACGACAGGTTTCTATGTTGGTATGCCAGTAAGATTTACTGGTAATGTAGATACAGCGAATACCCATATCATCGCGAACAAAGAATATTATGTCAAAGAAGTATTGCGAGAGACTGCATTCACTATCTCTGAGACTCCGGGCGGTCCAGTGTTCGATGTGGGTCTGTCTTCGATTCCTGAAAACAGTATGCAATGCGAAGTGGCTGAAGTCGTAGATACTGCGATTGTCACCCTGAACTATCCAGGCATACTACAGGCTACAGCGACCGCATCAGGCACAAATGCGATCACTATTCCATTGACTGATATCGGCACAGGTGGAACTATCGGATTCTATCCCGATCTTCCGATCTTCTTCACTGGAACTATGATCGGCGGAATCGTAGAGAACCAGACTTACTATGTGACCTCTGTGATCGATGATCAGAACTTTACCATGTCACTCACTGAGAATGCGCTGAATACTTCAGTGACTGCGACTGCTTCTGGTACAAATGTGATCACTGTGGGTTCTACTGCAGGATTCGCTCTAAACAATCCTGTAATCATCAATCAGATGACTGTATCAGGTTCTATGGTAACTGACTTTGGAAACATCGTGTCAGGAAAAACTTATTATGTAAGAGAAGTAATAAACTCTACTGAGTTGACAATCTCTGAGACGATAAATGGTCCTGTAGTTGAACTGAATAATCAAACCGGCACAGCGACTATGACTAGCCAGGTCAATACAGTAAAGCTTAGCAATGGCACTGGTTCTATGACTACAAATGTCCTACTTCCAGTAAGTCCTGGACAGGTTAATGGTCAGCAGTTCACCTTCTATACTTCATCATCTCAATATCCTAACATCAGCAACGGTGTTCCTAGAAACCTAATCACTAGAAATGTAGATGCTACAATCGCTGGATTGAACCGCATCGCGATCACTGCTGACACCGGCGGCATCGCACAGTTCTATGAAAATCTACCTGTCAGGTTCAATACTCCGATCGGCAATCTAGAGACAGATACGACTTATTATGTCCTCGCTACAGGAACGGTATCGGTTAATGTTAGCTCTTCATCTTCCAACTTCAACCTGCTAACTTGTGACACAACTGCTTCTCTCTATGCAGGTATGCCAATCGTATTCTCAGGTGTTGGTCTAGGTGGCATTGTTATCAGTTACACTTATTTCGTATATTCTATCTCGGATGCTACTCACTTCAGCGTCTCTGCTGATGGTGTCACGGAATTCGTACTAGAGAATGATAGCGGAACGATGCTTGGTACTGGTTCTCCTTATATCACAGTATCTACAACTCCGGGCGGATCAACGTTCGAGTTGAGCAGCAGCATAAGCAAGTCAACTCTGACCCAATATCTACTTGGGGAACCAGTATTCAGTCTCTCTAACAAGATAGGTGGTTACACTGTAGTCATAGAGAATCCAGGTTCAGGATTCGCTGTAAACAATACGATCAGCATTCCTGGAACAGAAGCAGGTGGAACATCACCAAAGAATGATATCACACTCACTGTGAATACGATCGGTCCTAATGGTGAGATCACTGATGTCATTGTTGCTGGAACGCCAAATGATCTCGTGCTCAAATATTATCTAAAAGTCTATTCACCCGATCAGCTAGAGGTATATGCTGATCCTCTCTTGCAGGTTCCAGTAAGCTTGGCTGACTTCCCGTACAAGGGATTCACAACTACGACTGCTACACAGGTTGCTGCTTCGGGTACAGGCGGTTGGACTTCTCATTCTGTGGTACAACTCAACAGTGTCGCTGGGTTCTCTGTCAATGATGCGATAGTCTTTACTGGCAATGTGTTCGGAAATATCGCGCTAGGATACACTTATTATATAACCAATATCAGTATCGCGCACAACGAGATCGTCATCTCAACGCTTCCATCAGGTGCTTCATTCGTGACCGGATCTGCTACGGGTAATATGCTGATGGCTAAAGCAGGTAGTTATGCTGTATTACCTGAACCATTCTACTTCAAGCAATCAATCGTCAGATATGCGAACAGAGTATGGAAATGTAATATTTCTAACAATGACAGCACCTTCATCTTTGGTAAGTGGGAGTTGTTGGATTCAGGTGATACTGCACTGAATGCTATGGATAGGACTATAGGTTACTATCAACCTACTGTGAATATGCCTGGTGTAGACTTGACACAGTTGTTCGAGGGGGTCACTTATCCAAATAACATTTACTATGGTAATCAGTTCCAGCCCTCGCAACAGTATCCGTTGGACAACTTATTGCAGGATCAACCATTCGCTCCGGTCATCTCTATCAATAGTTTGTTGTTCGATGCTGATACAAATGTATATTATGCTGTTGGAGATCTTTCAACCTATTCAGCAATACTAAAGAGCATCGATCTAGTTACTTGGAATGTTATGCAGATCGTAGATACAAATGCTGGATTGACCGGCATAGTGTATGCTAACGGAAGATTTGTAATATCTGCTATAGATACTGCAACCCCTGTATTCACTAGCACAGATGGTAGTGTCTGGACTACAAATGGATACTTCCCTATATCTGGTACTTCATTGCAGGCGATCACGCACGATGATAGCTGGATAGCAGTCGGAAATGCTATCGTGAGAAGCACGGACGGTGTTACTTGGACATCGGTTCATACTTATGCTCCTCAGAATGATGTTACATTATACGGCGTAACACACGCTAATATTCCTAACTTTACAGGTTATGTAGCAGTAGGTACGGGCCTTCAAAATACCAGCTCGAATAATCCCGGCCCTAGCAACATTATATCACGCAGCTACAACGGCGTAAACTGGATAGACATCCCTTCGATCACTCCGAATGCTCTATATGCAGTAGCATCCGATGATGCGGGTCAGATCATCGCGGTGGGTGAGAATGGAGTCATCTATACAACTTCGAACGGTAGTAACTGGTTCGGCATAAATCAAGTCACTTGCGTCAGTGTCAATCCTGCAACAAACATATTAAATGTCACCAATACATCAGGATTTGTCGTCAACTCTACGGTAGTGTTCAGTGGTTCGTTCTCCTCTATCCTATCAGATACGGTATATTATATTGTAAACATATTGTCACCTACTCAGGTTCAGATTTCGGATACCGAGAGCGGCACCCCGATCACGCTCACATACTCGACTATTCCTGCACAGACCATGATGTCTCTGTATCAAGAAAATGGTTCTAATGATCTATACAGTATCATATATGCGAATGATTTATGGGTAGCAACAGGAGCTGCAGGAACTATTCTGACATCTTCGGATGGTATCGTTTGGACATCTCAGTATATTAGCACACCTGAATACTTGAATAGTGTTACATATGTGACTAATCCCTCACCTTTCATCACTTCCGGATTCATTGTTACTGGAACAAACAATACAATAGGAACATCACCTGATGGCATTACGTGGACTGTAGTAGGTAAGTTCGAAGTTCCCCTTCCTGATTACACTGTTCGCGGCGATCCTTTCTTGGCAGGATATGGTCCTGAAGAACTCGTGCCGGGCGTCGTCAGAGACAACTTGGCTATGATCGTGAATACTCGTCCAGGAACTACTTGGAATGCCGCAGAATATGCACATACTGGTTATAATGTTGTATCAGTTGAGTTTCCGAGTGTTCTCAGCGGACAATCTACATATTCATTCGATAGTATCGTGCCGGTACCGGCACAAGTCTTTGTTCAACTACTAGATCCAACGACAGGTCTAGGAACTACACTATCACAGAACCAATATACGGTAAACTGGGTTAATAAGACTATCGTACTCGCGACACCTACAACACAAGCAGTGCGCGTCGATGTATATGAAGTCGGTAATGGAAACCAACTAATAAAGTCTAACACTGATTATGATCCTATCAGGACAAACAATGAGACAGGCTTCAATGAGATATACCTCGACTGCAGATATAGCGCGACATTGACGAGTGGTAGCGGGGTGATACAGCCTAATGGTTCAGGGGTCACGGTGTGGTCTCCTCCGTTCATACATCATAACGGTGCTCCGCTCGTATTAGGTGCTACCAACTCTGTGTCACGCACTAGTTCATCAGATAATACTTTACTCACTATTTCTACTGCAGGAATGAATGTGGGGGACCCCATCATATTCAGCACTACGATCTCTAATATAGCACCAGAGATACTTCCAGTAACAACTTATTATGTTGCTACGGTTGCTTCAAATACTAAGTTCACGATCTCGTTGACTCAAGGTGGTCCAGTACTTCCGATCAGTGATGGTCAGGGCATCGCATATTTCGTTACAAATGATTATGCATTCACTATTCAACCAAACGGCGTCTCTACTGTGATGGTATTCTCATCTCCGTATACCCGATTGGATGATTATCTAGTATATTCTATCTTCGGTGAGACTACACCAATACAATATGGATATACAATTCCAGAAACACAGGAGTTTGTGAGCACCGGCGATACAGTATTCGAACCTCTCACTAATAATCTCAACGCAACAGATGCGTATAATGCAATCGTAGAAATCAACGGTGTAAGGCAGAACTATTCATCCTACACTATCGATGTCGCTGCTCGCACACTAACTTTCAATGTTGCGCCATTGGTAGGAGATATCATCGCAATCACGACTTATAATGATACCGATCAGCAGTATCTCAATACTCAATATGGTATTACTGGCATGGCAGTCAATAGTATAAAATCGATAGACACTGTGTTCAGTGCGCCTGTATTCACATATGCTACTGCCACCGACGGCGCAACAAATCAAGTGACAGTTGTAAGCACTGCTGGTTTCGGAACAAATCAACCTGTACAGTTTAACGGAACAACATTCGGCGGAATCACTGCTGGTACAATCTATTTCGTAGATGTTATTGTAGATGATTATACATTTACGATGATGGATCAATACGGGACAACTATTTCACTAACGACTGCGATTGGTACAGAGCCAATGCAAGTCATAGAAGGTGGATTGACTACTGCTAGAGTTCATACTACATTGCCAAACGGATTTGCTGATGGTGAACTAATCAGGATTGATGGAGTTGCGGGCACGACGCAGTTAAACGGAAACTACTATTATGCTAGGATCATCGATGATACGACATTCGATCTGTATCTAGAACCGTATAACCCTACAGTGGGTGCTACAAACTATCCTGTAAATAATGTCTCTCCTTATATAAGCGGCGGCGTGATTTGGCCGCAGGGTACATTCTACTTAGTGACAAATAAAGTTACAGGTACATCTGCTTCGGGAAATGCGATAACAGTAGATACTACTGCAAATCTCGTCTCAGGAACTCCGATCTACTTCGCTGCAGATGGTTCAGCAAATGGGTCCTCGATTGTAGGTGGCCTGATCCAGGGTCAAGAATATTTCGTGAAGACGATAAGAAGCGGCACTGCATTCTCTGTGTCTGAAACAAGAAACGGTCCGGACTTCGTATTGACCACTGCGACAGCAAATGCGAATGCAACACAATGGAGTCAGACTGATCCAGATAGATTGTGGATAACAATCGATGGCAAGCGCGTTCCGTCATCAGAGATCAAGATTTATGACTTCAACGAGATCGGAATACTCGCTCCTATTCAGTCATCACAAGAGATCATCATGACCAGCATGATTCCTTCTGCGACACCTTCAGCAGAGACTTACATAAACTTTGTGGATCAGACGGGCGTTCCTGCAGTATACCAAGCGAATGCACCTACTAGGACATGGTTGACCGCAGACTTACTCTCTGCTGGTCCGTTCTCTGGTATAGCAGGAGTGGCAAATGCCAATGACCTAGTGAATAGCATCACTCAGGTATCCATCGTTCCTGCAGTGGATTATGATGGATATTATTATATAGGATTGAATGCAGATAAGAATACACTGAATAGTGTGACACCTGTATATACCCTAACAAATGAACCTATTCCCACTCAATATTGGAAAGTTGTATTGGTCGATAATGCTCCTATGTTGAGAATAGACAGCACAGCACCGCTCCCGATCATTGAGCCTGGACTACCAAATCCGGGCGACTCCATCACTATCTATATCACAGAAGGTAATCTCATCTTCATCGATGGTGAGATCATCAAGTTCCGATATCTAGGAGTTCCGGGCGAGATCGGTATAATACAGCGCGGTGTCAATGGTACCGGAATTCACGCAGTTATCCCTGCATATGCAGAAGTATTCAGTTTGTTGAGTTCAAATCGTTTGACTGACATCTATTACAATAAGACATGGAACTCTTATAATTATAACATAGTAGAAGGTGACCCGTTGCAGATCAGCAACACAGTACCTGCTAACTTCTTGAGAACGGGGGTATCCTAAATGATAAATACAGAGATGAATAAGAACGATAAGTCTGACATTCAAGGAAATCAACAAAGGACTCCAATGACAAAGCCTAATGAGCTGGGTGGTATCTATTTCTCTTCCAGCATAAAAATCTTCGATCCGGAGACAAATAAGGTAATCCTGCATAAAAGGGGAGACGGATAAATGCCAAACATTTATCTGACCGAAAACCTATTTAATAAGGCATTTGGAATATCGCCATGGCGATATATAGGTAGTGATCAAACTGATAACGTATCATACTTTGGTTCAAATAAAAAGCTAAAGGCTGATATAGAAAGATTAGGAGAAAAATATTTCTCTAAAAGTTTATTAGAAACCTTCGATTGTATAGACAACAAAGAGTTGAGAAAAATAGAAGCAACACTATATTTGCAACCTAATAATGTCAAAGATGATCCTAGCTATTACAATGAAACTTCAATCTATGCTCCCGGCGGCGGCAAAAAAGGAATGAAACATCGAAAACCTAGAAGTGAAGCACACATAAAAAAAATCATTGAACATCGAACTGGAAGTGTGAAGGATGAAACTGCTAGACAGCTTATGCGTGAGAAAAAGATAGGAACTAAAGCTAAACTAGAAACAAAACAAAAAATGTCATTTGGTAGGTTAGGTGAAAAAAATAATAATGCATTAGTATGGACACTGACTACGCCAGAAGGTGATATTATAACAGTATCCGGACTCCGATATTGGGCAAAGATTAACGGACATAAGTATAAAGATATATATGATAGCAAGAACGGATGGAATGCATTAAAGCATGGTTCTGGTCGTGGCGGCGGCAGAAAGAAAAAGGAACACAACAGTGGAATTTAATATAAAGGTGTTTGTAAAGGGACACATTACTATTACAGATGTCACTGAACCTGACAATCACGTTGTTCTAGTTGACAAGGATAACCAAATCAACTACGAAAATATGTCGGAAGCCTTAGCGGATTCTATAGCAGATCGTGGTTATGGTTTTATCTATCAGATGGCATTTGGCAACGGTGCATCGTCTATCGATGAGACAGGTGTTATCACATATCTTCCACCGAACACGACTGGACAGAATGCTGCACTATACAATGAGACATACGCTAAAATCGTAGATGATAACAGCGTATTCAACCTAGATCCTACTAGAAATAAGATGACTGTTCTGCATACTGCTGGCAATCTCTATACTGATATCCTAGTACAATGTTTGCTAGATTACGGTGAGCCACCTGGACAAGCCGCATTCGATAATAGCACATCTACTACTTCTGACTATATCTTCGATGAGCTAGGTCTATTGGCAAACTACGGTGTGGATACTAACGGAAATCCTATCACTAGGTTATTGACACATGTGGTGTTCCATCCGGTTCAGAAATCATTGAACAGACAGATCCAGATAGACTATACTGTCAGAATCCAGTCACTGACTAATCTAGTAACAATATAATATAAAGAGGGGGATAGATGTCATATAATATCTATAGAACGAATGGTAATCTGCTAACAACTATCCCTGACGGCGTTGCCAATACGACCAGCACTCCGCTAACACTGCCGGGCCGCAGTTATCCTGGATATGGTCTAGTCGTAGATACTAACTTTGTGCATCAGTTAGAGAACTTTGCTAACATCACCCCTCCTGCAAATCCTATTCAAGGCCAGCTTTGGTACAACACTAATAACAATACGCTGTACATCTGTCCTCAGGACGGCATAACTGCTTCTAATCAATGGTTTCCCTTACTGAATGAAGATGCTAACGGAAACATCTCTGTAGCAAATATAAATGTGACTAATAATGCAGTCATCAGCGGAAATCTATCAGTAGCAAATGTGGTCACTGCCAATTACATTGTAGGTAATGGCAATGGTATAGCCAATATTACTGGTGCTAATGTTACTGGACAAGTACCAAATGCATTAGTATCTGGTACAGTATATACCGGCGCCCAACCAAATATCACTTCAGTTGGCACTCTAAGCAATCTCGCTGTTACTGGAAATACTACAACTGGTAATGTCACAATGAGTTCTGGTGGAAATGTTACTGGCGCCAATGTCATCAGTGCTAACTACTTCTCAGGTGATGGCAGCAATCTCACAAATATCGCAGGCAATGCTGTTACTGGTACTGTAGCTAATGCATTATATGCTACTGCAGCAGGATCAATTGGTGGAACAGTGCCCGGTTCTAATGTTATCGGCCCTGTAGCCAACGCAACCTATGCTGACCTCAGTAATATCGCATATTTCGCGGGCAATGTTACTGCCAGCAATCAACCAAATATCACATCTGTTGGTGTACTAACCTCATTGCGTGTCAGCGGCATAAGTAACCTGAGTGCAGTAGGCAATGTTCAAATCACGGGTGGATCGCCCGGACAAGTATTACAGACTGATGGTAATGGAAATCTATCTTGGTATTCCATCAACTCTGCTGGTCTAGTGAATGGAACTTCGAATGGTGGTATTCCTGTAACTAACGGTAATATCAACTTCTCTGTGGGCGGCAGTGCGAATATTCTCGTAGTTACTAGTACTGGTGTAAATGTTTCAGGTACGCTGAATGCCACAGGAAATGCTAATGTAGGTAATATTGGTGCAGGAAATGCAACAATCACAAATGCACTAACGGCTGCTAGTGCTGGTATTGCTTCAAATGTAACAGCAGGCAATGTTTATGCAAACTCAGGCACTGTAGGAGCCTCTCTACTAACTGGCACATTAACAACTGCTGCACAACCAAATATTACTTCAGTTGGAACACTATCATCTCTCGCTGTGTCTGGTACAACAACTTCTGGATTAAATGGAACCACTGGATACACAGGATTGTTTCCGGGAGACACCTCACACACTGGTTATCTATCCTTTTACTTTGCCAATGGTACTAGAGATGGTTATATTGGATACGGCACTAGCAGTGCATTAAATCTATGGACTGATGGAAGCACTGCATTGCAGTTCGGTACCAATAATAATAGCCGGATGATCGTAGATCCTAATGGTAATATTGGTATCGGTAACTCTTCTCCTACTAGCAAATTAAGCGTAAATGGTAATGGATATTTCGGTAGTGATCTAAGTGTCATCGGGAGCGTATATGCTTCAAATCCAAATCCAGGTGGTCAGTTTAATGCCAATTATGGCAGCACCAACTTTATGCTGCGTAATGATGGAAATAGTGGTTATATCCTAAAGAATGGGACAGCTAGTTCCGGTTATGACAGTGCCCGTCCATTCTCTGTAAATCTATCTACCAATGTAGTCAGCATGGATTTCCCTGCTAGAGGCGGGGCAGGAACTCAGTTCGGCGGTACAGTATATCTATATCCTCCTGTACAATCTGGATATACTGCACTCATCAATATGTATGGCGGAAGCAGCAATCCAAACAAGTTCCTCCGTATAGATCCAAATGGCAATTTACAGATAGTGAATAATGCCTATAGCAATGTCATCTTCAATCTAGCAGATAATGGTGACACCACACTAGGCGGAAACATCACTGCTAACGGTGCACTAGAACTTACTGGTTCGGTAAATGCAATTAGAATGCGTAATGGTTCTGCTGGAGATGTTACTTTCTATGATATAAGAGATCCAGATTTAGGTGTTTATAACTATACTATGCGAATGGATAATGGTGCATTTGCTTGGGCGTTCTCAACAACCAATTCACCGTATGATTATGGCAATGTTAAAATGTCATTGGACTTGAATGGCAATCTGACAGCAGCATCATTTAGTGGTGACGGTTCTAGATTGACCGGATCTGCCCCTTCTCTGTCAGTCGGATATGCGACAACTGCCGGATCTGCAGCGAATGCAACAAACGGTGTACCTGTTGGTTCAGTGTTCTGGGTAGCAATGAATTCTGCCCCTACAGGTTACTTACCGTGCGATGGTAGGGCACTTAGCACTACATCATATGCTGCTCTATTTGCTGCTATAGGATATACACATGGTGGTGGCGGCGGAACATTTAATCTACCAAATCTTTATGGTACATTTATTCGTGGTATTGACAATGGTCGAGGCGTAGATCCCGGTCGTGCATTCGGTAGTACCCAAACAGATGCCTTCCAAGGACACCGTCACTCGCCGCTATCCGCCTCGACTTTCTGGGGAGACGGCGCCGGTCAAGGCCGCCCTACGGGCTCTGGCGGCAACTACACGGCCACTACTACAGGAAATCCAGTGACTGATGGCACCAACGGAACACCAAGAACAGCTTCTGAAACAAGACCGATAAACGTAGCACTGCTACCCATCATTAAATACTAATATATCTTTAATAATACCCAAAAAACATAGAATAAATATACGTAACGGAGCGACAGGAAATGACATATAACATTACTAACTATAACGGCACAGCATTGACAACAATCGCTGATGGTACTATAGATACGACGCATACTTCTTTGGCATTGCCAGGAAGGAACTACTCGGGTTTTGGTCAATATGTCGATGAGAACTTCGTTTATCTCACTGAAAACTTTGCTGGTACAACTCCTCCGCACAATCCCCTGACCGGTCAG
>Ga0007809_10000126_pt1 | contig 29551 bp, 27 predicted proteins | sample CryBogCBE02Aug07_FD_60383 | JGI IMG/M metagenome (GOLD analysis project Ga0007809, IMG submission 60383) | Freshwater microbial communities from Crystal Bog, Wisconsin, USA - CBE02Aug07 | ecosystem: Environmental > Aquatic > Freshwater > Lake | place: Crystal Bog, Wisconsin, USA | collected...
AACGGCGCTGTTGGTGAAAGTGACATTGCCATTGATCACCATGGCATTGGTTCCCGTAGGAGCGTAAGTACCGCCGTCAAAGAGAGGATCAGCCGTCGTCGTGATCGTGCCATTCCCCGTGAGGACACCGTTTGAGTTCACAATCAGACATGCGGCATTCACCGTTCCTTGGGAGAGGGTTAAAGCTCCTGCCGTCCCGGAACCGTTTGCAATCGTGATGGTGCCACTTGCCAGGATGGTGCCGCCAGATGCCACAGTGATACTGCCCGAGCCGTTGTGAGCCAGATCTATCGAAGAATTTGACCAGAGGGATCCTGCACCTGTGATGAGCACTGAGTTATTTGAAGATCCCGCGTAATAGCTCACATAGGATCCGGAGGATGAGGCCGTGACCCGTCCACCGTTCGAGATGACGAGTGTATTTCCGGAACCGTAGTCACCCAGATCGATCTCCGTGTTCGACATTACGGAGTTTGTTCCTGTGACAATCAGTCGATTATTCGAGGCGACGGCATTGAATCCGATGTAACTGACGCCCACGATTGAAGCTGTGGCACCATTGGAAATGATCAGAGAATTTCCTGATCCACACACGCCCACATACAACTCACCACCGTTGATCAGCTTCGTGTTGGTATCGGTGATAATGACTGTATTGCTGGCGGAGGCCGTGTCATATCCGATGTAGAGGATGTTCGTGTTGTAAACAGTGGCCTGATTGGACACGACCATTAGGTTGCCAGTGCTGTTGGTCCAATCACCGATATCGAGATAGCGTCCGGAATTACTCAGAAGAGTGCCGGGACCAGTGACAATGAGGGTATTACCGCTGGAACCAACCGTATGAGGATAGTCAGCCGATCCGTGGCCGACATTGACGCTATTATTCAGGATAACCTGAGCCCCATTGCTCACGATCATGGAGTTGCTGTCAGACTGATATCCGATATCGAAATAGGCTTCATAGGATCCATCAATAACTAGACGAGAGTTGGTTCCCGTAACCTTCACGGAATTGCCTGAGTCACCGTTGGTATAGCCGACTTGGAAATAACCAAGCGAGGAAACCGTACCTGCATTACTGATAACGAGGTTGTTGCCCTTGCTTCCAGAGCCGTTACCATAACCGATGTAGACATTGGTGCCATTCGTCCAAAGGGCGTTTGTTCCCGTGACCAAGACCGTATTACTCGAAGCTCCCCCAAAGCCGATATAGGTATTACTGCTCACTGTCAGGGTGCTGTTTCCATAGACCGTGACAGTATTGCTCGAAGCACCATTGTTACCGACATAGAGATTACCGCTATTACTCAAGGTGGAATTGGTTCCAGTCACCAGGATACTGTTGCCGATGTCGCCGTTCGTATAGCCAATGTAAGTGTTGCCGCTGAGAGTCGCCGTGCCGCCACCCGAGACGGTCAGCGCATTAGAGATGCTGGGAAGATAGTCATTATAGCCGATGATCGTTTGTCCTGTGACCGTGAGTACTGCATTGCTGGTGACAAGGACCGAGTTCCGACTGCCAGATTCGCCTATTTCAAGACCTCCCTGTAGATTGGCTGCAGCACCATTGCGAATAATTAGGGAGTCGTTGCTCGCGTAAGTGCCTACCCAACTGGACACAAAGGCATACTGAGATGGTCGTCCCGAGACGTTCAGTATTGAACCGGGGTCGGAGATGATCAATGTGTTGGAGGCTATGCCCGTTCCTTCAATAGCGAGTACGTGCGATTCATTGAAAACACCACCACCGGAAATATTTAGGGAATTACTATTTCCTGAGTACCCAACGTAGATCCCACCTCCATTGGTTAGTATCGAGCCGGCACCTGTAACCACGATAGAGTTGCCATTGTCTCCTGCGGTGTAGCCCATGTAGATGCCACCACCGAGGTTTGCTGTAGCACCACCTGATACAGTAAGGGAGTTGGAAAGAGCATTATTGCTAACGACGCCATATCCAACGTAGGTGTCTCCTCCTGAGAGAGTAAGAACAGCATTGCTATCGACCAGAACGGCATTGCCGCTAACGGTGTAGGATCCTGATCCATTGGTCACATAGCCATTGCCGATCGTGAGTCCGCCGCCGTTGATGGTGAGAGCGCTGTCGGGGCCGGTGACGGTGAGGGAGTTACTCAGAGCATTTCCCGAGGCGTATTGTGAATCCTGAATACCCACAGTGAGGCCCCCCGAGCCGATGATGGCGGTGGCCCCATTGCTGACAACCAAACGGTTGTAATCCGCATCGCCAGTGGAATAGTCGTAGTTATAGTTGGCGCTGTTACCGATGGTCAGTTTTCCAGAATTACTATAGAGCGATCCGGCGCCGGTGATGATGATGGCGTTGCTGTTACCCCCTGCGTCTGCAATGATATCATTACTTCCGTAAAGATGGGCGCCACTTGAGACCGTCAGCGTATTTTGACCTCCTAAACACCCCCCTTGATATTCGCCAAGATAGATCGAGGAATTGCTCAGAGAGGAATTGGTACCTGTAACCAAAACTGAATTTCCATACCCGTAATACTGGCCGATGTAGAGACCGGTACCAACTGTTACCGAGGCACCGTTGCTGATAATCAGCGAGTTGCTGTTACCAAAGTTTGCGTTGTTAGTACTATAGGAATATCCCACACCCAAGTTATGCATGACATTAAGCGACGAGTTCGTTCCCGTAATGATTGCAGTATTCCCATTTCCTTCGTCGCCAATATCAAGGGTGATTGTACATGTAACCGTGGCTTTATTGGTGACTATCAGGGAGTTATTATTTCCCTCATTGCCAATTGAGATATTAGCACCTGTCAGTGAAGAGTTCGAACCGTTGACAAGAAGCCAGTTGTTTGAGTTTTTTAAAGTTGAACCATCCCCAAGCCCCACAAAAACATTCTGCTCATTCACGACACCTCCATTGGTGATAATCATCGAGACGGGCGTGCTATTGCTATAGTTATTTGTAGCCGCCCCTGTCCGTCGAATGATTCCGAGTCCCTGAACACCCACATAGAGATAGGAGTTGCCATACGATGAGGGATTAACACGAATCCCCGTGAAGGAACCGTTATTAACGACCAACTGCCCGTTATCCACAACAATCGAGGCACCATTCGTCCCGCCACGACCGGTCAAAACAGTCGTACCACTTCCCAATTGCGCAATGACGGGAGAGCCTCCTGAATTAGCCCCTGAAATATTCGTTCCTCCCATGAAGACCGAGCTATTTGTCAGGATATCGGATTGATTGAAATTCAGGGTACCCAAGCCACCACCAAAGGTAACAGTCGCAGCGCCGAGAGTAACATTGGTACTGGAGCCACCATATGTGCCGACATTGAGAATGCCATAGGATCCATATTGATTTGCGATAGTGACGTTCGAGGCAATCAATGTCCCGTTGCCGCTGATGCTCAGCGTCGAGGGTCCAGCATCTCCGTTCGCATAACCCACGATGGCGTTGCTGACCGTCAGGACTCCTCCATTGGTGATGATGACAGTGCCATACGAGTAGCTAGCTGCAGGGGAAATATTGGTGCTGTAGCCAATATCGAGAGCTTGTATGGTGGAAATGGTATTCAGGACCGCAGTTCCACCGTTCGTGATGAGCACTGTTGATAGCGATGACGGCAACAAAACAGGACTCCAATTGGAAGCATTGGTCCAGAGGCCCGTGGATGGATTAGTCCAGCTATTAGTGGGCGCTGGAACTGCTGTTGCTTTATCTACTGAGGCGCTGGCAAGAATGACAGCGAGCAGAGGGAAAAAGCGGGAGAAAGCAGGAGAAAGACTTTTCATGGTATTGGATAGAATCATCGGATGGCAGGATTTGATTCGAGAGAGCGGAAGAAAGAGAGGTTCAAAGGTAAAAATTGACGTTCACACTACAAATTCCATCTCTTGACGTGCAACCTAAAAAACATAACAAATCCGACAAAATAACGGGGGGGGGTAAATCGTGTTTATTTCTTTGATAATAAACATCTTAAATAAAAAGTTTATCCAGATCCTAAAACTCAGTTCTAGCAACCCATCACTCACAGTAATCTTCCACTTCCCAACTCCTCCGGTATCCATCACCACAAGAGGCAATAACCCATCAAGGCAGACTTTCCCTCCGTTCCCAAAACCGCCCCGAAACCGATTCCTTGGATGAGTGCCGCCATCTCATCAACAATGACGAGCACGGCTATCAACTGGCGATAGGCATGGGAGAAATATTCAAGCAAGATCTAAACTGATCTGATAAAGCAGGGAGGAGGAGTAATGAATTCATCAACGCGGAATTTTCTAAAAATCCGCGTTGGTTTATCGAAACCGTCTGACGCGCCTCAGTCATAAAGTGTATTTCACTGGTAAGGGGAATTTTCACTGGCCGGTAAAAACCCCCTCCTCCGGTAAAAAATCAAGCGGAGAGGCCAGGGGCGTTGTCGAGGAGCAGATTTTCGGATCTCCAGCCCCCATTGGTGGGACGAGGATGGCCGTTGGAGTCCTCCAGAATGGTAACAAAAGGTAACAAAAAGTTTGCGGGACCTGCGGGAATCCGCGAGAGCAGCAGGAGATGGGCAATCGCCGATAGAGCCTCTATTTATCAGCCTCAAAGAGTAAACGAGGCCGATTTAGAAGTGGTGCGCGATACAGGGTTCGAACCTGTGACCCCTACCGTGTCAAGGTAGTGCTCTACCACTGAGCTAACCGCGCTTGGTCACTGCGGCGGAACCCGCCGCGGATGGGAGAGGATAGCCCCCGGCGGGCCGGAGGCAACTCTTTTCGGCCTTCGTGAAGGTCCGCCCCAAGCCTGACAACCAACTGTCAGGGCGCCAACGGCAGCAGTCCCTGCTGATCGGTGCCCATTTTCTTCACCGCGGCCTCGTCGCGGAATACCAGCGAGGCGGAGTTGAGGCAGTAACGAAGTCCGGTCGGTGCCGGGCCGTCGTCGAAGACATGGCCGAGATGCCCGCCGCAGAGGGTGCAGAGGATCTCGGTGCGGATCATCCCGTGCGAGGCATCCCTCAGCTCGGTGATGTTCTCCTTGGCAAAGGGCTCGTAGAAGCTCGGCCAGCCCGTTCCCGAGTGGAACTTCGATCCCGAGGAGAAGAGCGGCAGGCCGCACCCGGCGCAGAAGTAGACGCCGTCCTTGTGGTTATCGAGAAGATTCCCGCAGAACGGAGGCTCGGTTCCCTTGGCGCGCAGGATGCGGTAGGCCTCGGGGCCGAGTTGTTTCTCCCACTGGGCATCGGTTTTTACCACGCGGGGAAGAGTTGTGGCAGGGGCCGGTTTGCCATCGGTTCCGATCAGCCGGATGGAGACGGGATTCGTATCGGCGCGGGAGATCACGGGCAGGATCATGATCGCCAGCAGGGCGGGTAGCAAGTGGTGGTACCGCATCGGATGAACCTAGCACGGTATGGGAAAAAGATCGCACCGAAAGCGCGCCCTCGGTGAGAATCACCCCCCGTGCAACCCCTCATGCCTTGGCTCATCATCGCGGTCGGATCCTATCTGCTGGGATCGATTCCCTTCGGCTACCTTGCGGGCCGATTCTGCGGGATCGATATCCGGATGCAGGGAAGCGGCAACATCGGCGCCACCAATGTCCTGCGCGTGCTTGGCAAGAAGTGGGGCTACGCCGTGTTCCTCCTCGATTTTCTCAAGGGCTGGCTCCCCGTGAAGCTCGCCCTCGGCTGGGGTATCGCGCTGATGGTCCACCCCGCCAGCGCACCCGGGGCGCTTGCAGGACTTTGCGCCCTGATCGGACACAGCTTTCCTTTCTGGCTTGGGTTCAAGGGGGGCAAGGGAATGGCCACCTCCGGGGGTGTCATCATCGCGCTCTTTCCGGGTGCCTTCCTGATCGGGATCGGTGTCTGGATCCTTGTCTTCCTGACCACCCGCTACGTCTCGGTGGCCTCGATCGCGGGAACCGTAACGGTTCCCTCCGTGCTGGTCGTGATGTACCTGCTCCACCGCGCCGATTGGCTTGGGGTTGCGGTTTCGCTGGTCATGGCCGTGCTGATCATCTGGCTGCATCGTGGGAACATCGGGCGCCTCCGCGCCGGCACGGAGCCCCGCTTCGAGCGGAACAAGAAATGAGCACACCATCCGTCGGCGTGATCGGTGCGGGTGGATGGGGCACGGCCATCGCCCTCCTGCTGGCGCGAAAGGGCATCCGGGTTCCGATCTGGGGACACGATCCCGTCCATGTGGAGGAAATGCGCACCGCCCGGACGAATGAGAAATACCTTCCCGGTGTCGGGCTTCCGGACACCGTCCTCCCCACCGCGTCGCTTGCCGAGTGCCTCGAATCGCGGATCCTCTTCGTTGCCGTTCCCTCGAGTTATCTTGCCGGGGTGACGGGGCAGCTTGCCGAGGCTTCGGGCGGCCGCAGGCCGATCCTTGTCTCCTGCACCAAGGGGATCGAACGGGAACGCGGCCTGCTCATGACCGAGGTGATGGCGGAGCGATTCCCCGGCGCGACGCCAGCCGTGTTGTCGGGTCCCAATCTTGCCGGTGAGATCGGGCGGGGTATTCCCGCGGCGGGTGTGATCGGATGCGACGATGCCGAAGCCCTTGTCGCCGTCCAGTCCCTCTTCGAGGGGACGAGCTTCCGTCCCTACTCGAGCGCTGACCTGCGGGGCATCCAGCTTGGAGGGGCGCTCAAGAACATCTTCGCCATCGCCGCGGGTGTTTCCGACGGATTCGGACTGGGTGACAATGCCAAGGCGGCGCTCGTCACCCGCTCGCTTGCCGAGATGACGCGGCTCGGAACGGCCATGGGCGGCCAACGCGAGACCTTTTCGGGCCTGAGCGGGATCGGGGACCTCATGGTCACCTGCTTCAGCGACAGAAGCCGCAACCACCAGGTCGGGGTCCGGCTCGGACGCGGCGAGACACTGGATGACATCACCGCCTCCATGCCGAACGTGGCAGAGGGGGTGCCTACGGCCGCAAGCGCGCGTGCGGCGGCCCGCCGCCTCGGCGTGGAGACACCGCTCATCGATGCGGTTCATGCCGTGCTGGAGGGAAAAGTTTCCCCGGCCGAGGCAATGCAGTCCCTCATGGCCCGTCAACTCAAGGCAGAGGAGTAGTTCTTCTTCAATTTTCCTTTTTCCGTCATCATTTCGCCATGGCCCTCATCCACATTGCCCGCGACCACAAGCCCTTCGGCACCCTCACCGAGGAAGAACTCCGGGACGGCATTTTCTCCGGAAAGTTCGTGGCAACCGATCTGGTCTGGCGCGAGGGGATGGCCGAGTGGAAGCCGCTCTCGGAGATGGCACCGCAGTGGAGCATGGAGACGCCGGCTCCCGCCCTTGTGGCGCCTGTTCCTGACAATCCGATCTCCCCGGGCACCGAGTCCGGCACCGAACCGGCCTGGGAGGAGCGAGAGAGGATCGGTATCTTCACCGCCATTACCCGCACCGTCAGCGCCGTGCTGATGCGTCCTGCGGAGACCTTCGCCGCGATGAAGCGGACCGGCGGCCTCGCCGACCCGCTCCTCTATTTCGTGCTCCTGAGCAGCACCATGTTCGCGGTTTCCGCCCTCTACCAACTGGCGGCTAGCTCGTTCAATCCCGCGACGCTTCCCCCGAACTTCCCTCATGCCTCCAAGGGGGCCCTCTCGGTTGCGCTCATCGGGTCGATCCTTCTCTCGCCGGCGCTTTATGTCATCAGCGCCTTTCTTTCATCTGGCATCACCCACCTCTGCCTCAAGCTTCTGGGAGGTGCCAACCGTCCTTTCGAGGCCACATTCCGCGTGATCTGCTATGCGCAGGCAAGCGCGACGGTGTTTAATCTCCTTCCGCTCTGCGGTGGCCTGATCGCGCTGATTTGGGGTGCCTATGTCATTATCATCGGACTGCGCGAGGCCCAGCAGACCACGGGGTGGAAAGCCACGCTTGCCATCACGCTGCCGGGTCTTGTCTGCTGTGGCATTCTCTTCGTGGTTTTCGCCGCCGCGGGCGTTGGGATCGCGGAAATGGGGAAGGGATTCGGAGGGCTTTCCTCCCCTGTGAAGCTCCCCTGATCAGGTGCGATTCCTCCTCCGCCCCCTCATTCCCGGGGAGCCGGATCCCGAATTGCTCTGGGGATCGGTGTTTGGAGCCTCTGCGCTAATAGCGGTCGGATGGCTCCGATCCGGTCTGCCCACACCGCTCTGCCCGCTCCATGCACTGACAGGATTTCCCTGCCCGACTTGCGGCATGACCCGTGCCGCCACCGCACTCGCGCACGGCGACCTCGACGGCGCCTTGTTATGGAATCCCCTCGCTACGGTGCTTCTCGCGGGTGCCGCACTCTATGTCCTCTATGCCGCCGCGGTTGTGATCGGAAAACTTCCCCGCCTGAGATGGACTCAGCCGTCCCGATCCGAATCACGCTGGATCCGAATCACCGTGATCCTCCTGATCACCGCGAACTGGGCTTACCTGATCTGGCGAGGGGTGTGAGAAATTTTCCCCGCAGAGGCGCTGAGATCGCAGAGGACTAAAAGGCTTGGAAGTTTGGGTGCCTAGCTAGTCACCCCCGTCACAACAACAGCTATGCTAATTGAGATGCAGTTCTAGGAATTCAAACGCCGCCGTAGTGAACCTAAGGCAAGCGCAGAATGACGACGAAATGCGCTCAAGGCGCAAGCTGTCAGAGTTTGCGGAGCTGGATCGAGTCGAACTTCTCATCCCCCTCGATGATGTCACTCATCACGACGAGGTGGTCACCCTTCTCGGCAAGCTTGCGGTTGAGTAGGTATTCCTCGGCATGGTGGAGGGTTTCATCAGCCTTCTCTGAGAAAGGCATCACGATGGGAAGAACGCCCCAGAGCAGGGTCATGTGACCGGCGATGACTTTGGAAGGCGTGAAGGCATGGATGTGGGCGTGCTCGGGACGGATGTGGCTGGCGTAGCCACCCATGTTGCCCTGGCGAGTGAAAACGACGATGTGGGCGTCGGAGAAGGAGTTGGCCAGGACGACGCCCGAGTGCGCTGCTTTCTGGCGGGGCGTGAGCAGGGCGGTCTTGTCGGCGAAGTGAGCGCTGCCGCTGCGCTCGATGCGGCGGGCGATGCGGTCGAGGACCTTCACGCACTCGACGGGGTATTTTCCGACGGTAGTCTCGCCGCTGAGCATGATGGCGTCGGCCTGCTCGAAGACGGCGTTGGCCACGTCGGTCACCTCGGCACGGGTCGGCACCGGATTCTCGATCATCGACTCGAGCATGTGGGTCGCGACGACGACCGGCTTGCCGAGCTTGAGGGCGGCCTTGAGGATGCGGCGCTGGATGATGGGGAGCTCCTCCATCGGGCACTCCACGCCGAGGTCGCCGCGGGCGATCATGACGGCGTCGGTCTCCTGGATGATCTCGTTGATGAGCCTCACCGCGCTCTGGTCCTCGATCTTGGCGACGATCTTGGCGGGGCAGTTGTGACCCTCAAGCACCTTGCGGAGGGCGACCACATCGGAGGGCTCGCGGCAGAAGGAGAGGGCAACGAAATCCACGCCGGTCTCCGCGCCCACGGCCACGTCGGCGAGATCCTTCTCGGTGAGCGGGGGCAGATTGACCTTCACGCCGGGCAGGTTGATGTGACGGCGGGATCCGAGCAGGCCCGGGGTGAGCACCTCGCAGCGGATGCGGTTATTGATCTTGGTGAGGACCTTGAGGTGGATGACTCCGTTGTCGACCAGAACGACATCCCCCACGGAAATGTCGTCGATGAGGCCGTCGTAGTTCACCCCGACGGAGTAGAGCTCCTCGCTGTGGGTACCCCGGACGGTGAACTCCATGATGTCGCCCACCTTGAGGTCGAGCTTTGTGCCGAGGTCGCCGGTGCGGACGGCGGGTCCCTGCGTGTCCATCAGGATGCCGACGGGCATGTCAAGGTCGTCGGCGATGGAGCGGATCGAGGGGACGATCTTCCTCACCCAGTCGTGGTTGGCGTGGCTCATGTTGAGCCTGAAGATATTGACTCCGGCGAGGATCATCTCGCGCAGGCGTTCCGGGGTCTCGGAGGCGGGTCCCAGGGTGGCGATGATCTTGGTTTTGCGAAGTGAGGTGCTCATGGAAGTGCGTTGCGTGAAAGAGGTCGTATTACCCGCCGGCAGCGGGCATGAAGCTTTCTAGCAAAACAGAGAGGCGGCCTCTTGGAAAGAGGGAATAGTCCGCAACTCTCTCACTGCGCCGTCTTCGGCGCGATGAGGTCGGGCTTTTGGAGCGGAGGCAGTTCGCCGAGGCGTTTCGGGCGGCGGGTGCGACGCTCGGGAATGAGGCCGTGATCGAAGCAGTATTCCGAGAGCGTCGAGGTGATCTCGCGGGCCGTTCTCTTGCGGTCGATCGAAAGGCCGCCCAGCGAGGCGCCCCCGGCATTGGCCACGGATCCCGGAATGAAGAACACCCCGGCCGGGGTGAAGGCGGCCCAGGCACCGGGCGCCATCCCGGACCCGCCCGTGGTGATCAGGGAGAGGAAGGGAACGGGCTTTCCCGAAACAAGGGAGTTGAATTTCACGCGGGTCTGCAGTTTGGTGCCGCCGACGCCGAAACCAACTCCGATGCGCAGGGCCCGGCTCCCCTGGTCCACCTCGTCGTAGACCCCTTCCAGAAGCCAGTTGTTTCCCTTGGGGGCGGGCTTGTCATCCGGCAGGATCTCGGCGGAGGCGATGTATTTGGACAATTGGGCCGTGAGATTCACGGCGAGGGCATGGCGTTCTTTCTGAATGAACCGGCGGAGCTTCTCGTCGGATCGGTCGACATGGAACACGTCGTCGGGAGCGACGAACTCCCGGACGTAGATCTTTTTGGGCATCGCCTTGGGCGGGTTCCCCTTCGGGTGAATGTTGGCGACACTCACGGAGGCGCACCCTGCAAGCAGCAGGGCAAGGCAGGGGGGTAACGATCGGAGCAGGTGTAAAAACTTCAAGGCGTCTGAATTTGCTCGCGAAAATGTCGAAGTCCATGAAAAACGCAGGCGATGCATGCAGACACCACGGCCTTTCCCCCGGTCTGGCTGCTCATGCCCTTTGTGCTCCAGCTTCTGGGGATCGCGCTGATGCCCTTCCTCGCGCCCCACTGGTGGGAGAAAAACTACCCGAAGGTTTCGGTGGCGCTGGCTGCCGGCGTCGCCGGATTCTATCTCCTGGTCTTCCGGGACGTTCACCGGGTCGGGGAGGCTTTTCATGAATACGGGAGCTTCATCGTCCTGATGGCGGCGCTCTTCATCATCTCTGGAGGCATTCACCTGAGTGTCAAAGGAGAGGCCACGCCCGGCCGCAACGTGCTCTTCCTTGTGATCGGGGCGGTGCTGGCCAATCTCATCGGGACGACCGGCGCCTCCATGCTGCTGATACGCCCCTGGATCCGCATGAACCGATACCGCATCACGGGGATCCATGTGGTTTTCTTCATCTTCCTCGTCTCGAACATCGGGGGCGCCCTCACGCCGATCGGCGATCCGCCGCTCTTCCTGGGTTATCTCAAGGGCATTCCCTTTTTCTGGACGCTGATCCACCAGTTTCTGCCATGGCTGCTCGTGACGGGGATGCTGTCCGGCGTCTTCTTCCTGATGGACCGGGAGAACTTTCTCCGGGCGCCGCGGGCCGTGCGGGAGAGGGAGACAGAGGAGGAACGCTTCTCTCTTTCCGGAGCTGGCAATCTCGCGGCGTTGGTGGCGGTGATCGGGTCCGTCTTCCTTCCCAGCCCCTGGCGGGAATGCATCATGGCCGCCGCCGCCCTCTGCTCCTGGTACCTGACCCCGCGCATGATCCATGAGGGCAACGGATTCACCTTTGCCCCGATCCGGGAGGTCGCATGGCTCTTCCTCGGGATATTCCTGACCATGATGCCCGCCCTCGACTGGTTGGGGCTTCTTGCACCGGAGTTGGCCCGCTCCTTGGGAATGGGTCCCCGGCATTTCTATTATGCCACGGGCACCCTTTCGGCCTTCCTCGACAACGCCCCCACCTACCTTGCCTTCCTTTCCGTCGATGCTGGCCTGAAGGGTGGATCCCTGAACAATCCCGCCGACATCCTGAGAATCGCGACGCACGATCCGGCAAACCTCATCGCCATCTCGCTCAGCGCGGTTTTCTTCGGAGCGATGACCTACATCGGCAACGGGCCCAACTTCATGGTGAAAAGCATCGCCGAAGCCTCGGGCGTCAAATGCCCGGGATTCTTCGGGTACATGGCGCGGTATTCCCTGCCGATCCTCCTCCCCGTGCTGGCGCTGGCCGGGTGGCTTTTTCTCCGGTAGCCTGTTCCCATGTTCACCGGACTGATCGAGTCGCTCGGCACCGTGACCACGCTTGAACGGCGCGGTGACGACGCTGCACGGCTGGTGCTCGGGGCATCCTTTGCCGGCGAGCTGGCTCTGGGAGAGAGCGTCGCGGTGAACGGCTGCTGCCTGACCGTCACGGGCAAGGACGGAGGCATTTCCTTCGACCTCCTGGTGGAAACGCTCAACCGCACCAACCTCGGCGACCTCAAGTCCGGGGCCCGAGTGAATCTGGAGCGGGCCCTGCGTGCCGACGGCCGCTTCGGCGGACACTTCGTCCAGGGACATGTCGACACGACCGCCGAAGTCTTGGCCGCCGAACCGAAAGGAAGCGACCTGAAGCTTGTGATCGCGATCCCCCAAGGCGGGGCACGCTATCTCATCGAGAAAGGCTCGATCGCCGTGAACGGTACTTCGCTGACCGTGGCATCCCTTGCCGAGGAGAGGTTCGGGCTCTGGATCATTCCCCACACCCTTCAGGAAACGAATCTCGGCGACCTCAGGCTCGGTGACCGCGTGAATTTGGAATACGACATGCTCGCGAAGTACGCCGAAAGGCAATTAGCCGCGCGTTAGCGCGGCGCAGCAGGTCTCAAGTTTCAGGTTTCATCCCTCTTCTCCTCCCATGCTCCGCATCGCTCTCCTCATGCTCTTCCGCGACCGGGCGAAGTATGTGATGCTCGTGGTGGGTCTGACCTTCTGCGCTCTGCTCATGACCCAGCAGGCCTCGGTATTCTGCGGCCTCATGCTCTGGACCACCGCGACCGTGCGGAACATCGGCGCAAAGGTCTGGGTCTTCGACGCGAAGGTTGAGCAGGTCAACGAGGTCATCCCGTTGCGCGAGATCGAGGTGACGCGCGTACGGAGCGTCCCGGGCGTGGAGTGGGCCGTGCCCATCTATCTGGGAATCGAACAGGCCCGGCTGGGTGACGGGTCCTTCCAGAATGTCCAACTCACCGGCCTCGACACGGCGACCTTTGTCGGCAGGCCCATGGAGATCACCAAAGGGCGCATCGAGGATCTGCGCCTCCCCGATGCCGTGATTATCGATCAGGTCGGCGTCGACAAGTTCCGCAAGAAGGGGATCAAGATCGATATCGGGACCACGTTCGAGATCAACGACAAACGCGCTCAGGTCGTCGCCCTCTGCCATGACAACCGCAGCTTCCTCGCCCAGCCGTACGTCTTCACAACCTACGACCGGGCGCTCCAGTACGCCAAGCCACAGCGCAAGATGCTCAGCTGCGTGTTGGTCGAGCCGAAGCCGGGGATTTCGCCGCAGGAACTCGCCGCAAGGATCAGCGCGGTTCCGGGATTGCGCGCCTTCGCCCGCGATGACCTCTTCTGGACCACGGTCCGGTGGTACATCAGGAACACCGGCATCCCGATCTCTTTCGGAACCGTGGTGATCATGGGCGTGATCGTCGGCATCGCCATCGCCGGACAGACCTTCTATCTCTTCATCCTCGATAACCTCCGCTACCTCGCCGCCCTCAAGGCCATGGGCGCGCGCATGCCGATTCTTGCGGCCATGGTCTTCCTGCAGTCGTTCTCGGTGGGATTCGTCGGATTCGGGCTCGGGGTCGGCTTCACCACGATCTTCGGCTACCGGGTGCTCAAGCTGGAGCAACCCCCGTTCTTCATACCGTGGCAGGTGCCCGTCTTCGTGGCACTCATTATCATGCTCATCTGCTGCTTCTCGGCCGCGGTGGGTCTGCGTCAGATCGCGAAGCTCGAGCCCGCCGTGGTCTTCAAATGAGTGATCCGACCCCAGCACGCGAAGGCTCCGTCGCCGTCAGGGTGGAGAAGGTCGTGAAGACCTTCCCCAACGGCGACACGCCGACCTACGCCCTGCGCGATGTCTCGTTCGAGGCACTGGCGGGACAGCTCACCATGATCGTCGGTCCGTCCGGCTGCGGGAAAACCACCCTGCTGAGCGTCATCTGCGGCACGCTCGCCATCGATTCCGGACGCATCGAGGTCTTCGGCAACGACCTTGGGACGATGCGCGACGCAGAGATCACCGCCTTCCGCAGCAGGAACGTCGGCTTCATCTTCCAGCAGTTCAATCTCATCCCGACGCTGACGCTTGCGGAGAACGCCTCCATCCCCCTCATCCTCCAGGGATGTCCGCGGCGCAAAGCCGAGGAGAAGGCGGCGGCGGTGCTCGCGGAACTCGGCCTTGGCAACCGGATCCGATCCTTCCCCAAGCAGCTTTCCGGCGGCCAGCAGCAGCGCGTGGCGATCGCGCGCGCGCTGGTTCATGACCCGCGCCTGATCATCTGTGATGAGCCGACGGCCTCGCTCGATGCCAAAACGGGCCACCATGCCCTCGAGTTGCTGAAGCAGAACGCCCTCCGTGCCGACCGCTGCGTGATCGTCGTCACCCACGACAGCAGGATTTTTTCCTTCGCCGACTCGATCGCGGAGATGGAGGATGGCAGGGTGATCAAGAGCTGCCCCGCCTCTGACTACCGCCATGCTTAAACGCGTCTCCATCCTCCTGGCCCTGATCGGCATGGGTGCCGTCACCCTGCTTGTCTTCAAGCTCAAGAAACCCCAGCCCGCTCCCCGGCCTCTGGTGGAACCATCCCGCGCGCCCTATGCCCAATCCATCGGTGCCCGCGGTATGGTCGAAGGCGTCGACGAGAACGTCCGCATCGCCCCGCTCCTGCCCGGCCTTATCGACGAAGTCTATGTGAAGGTGGGCGACCGCGTGAAAAAGGGGGATCCCCTGTTCCGGCAGGACACGCGTGATGCCGAGGCCCGGATTGCAAATCAGAAAGCCCAGGTCGGCCTGCTGGATGCCAAGGTCAAGGAGGCCGAGGTAACGCTTGCAGATCGTCAGGATAGCTTCCAGCGAACCGACAGGCTCCGCAGCAAGGACGTCATGAGCGAGGATGACCGACAGCGCAAATACTATGCGATGCGATCCGCGGAAACGGCTCTGGTAACAACGAAGGCCGATCTGGAGCTGGCAAAAGCGCAGCTGGATCAGTCGCTGGTGAACCTTGATCTGCTCACCGTCCGCTCGCCGCGCGATGGCGAGATTCTCAAAGTCGATCTCCGCGCCGGGGAATACGCCTCGGTTCCGCCCACCGATCTGAACAATCCCTCCCTCCTGCTCGGGGAAACCCGGTTCCTTCAGCTCCGGGCTGATGTGGACGAGGACAGCGCCTCGCGTGTCAGGTCGGGAGCTCCCGCCGTGGCCTTCATCAAGGGGATGCGCACCGATCCCATCCCCTTGCGGTTCGTCCGCATCGAGCCCTATGTCACCACCAAGAAATCGCTGACGGGTGACAGCACCGAGCGGGTCGATACCCGCGTCCTCCAGGTCATCTACCAATTCGACCAAAGCAAAGTCCCCGTTTATGTGGGCCAGCAGATGGATGTCTTCATCGACGGCGGATTTGCCGGCACATCAGCTCCCTCGGAAAATACGAATCCAGCCCTTGTTCTTCCGAGGGCAGCCCATCCCTGATCATTACCAGCCGCTTCCTTAGGGAATCATGGTCAAGTGCGAGAGATGCGGTTCGCTGGAATGGGACCGGCAGGGCGGACCGTCGTGATAGCGCATCGAGGCCGAGACACCGGAGACTTCAAGGATCGTGAAGCTCACCGTCACCGCATCATCCCGGTGCATGCAGACTGAATCAGCGCCAGGTATCGGATCATGCGAGGAGTGAAGGCGTTCCAGCCAAGGAAGCGTGCCGGTATCCGGCTCCTTCGCCGCCTGGAGGCACACGGCACCCCTTGCCGTCGTGGCGGATGCCTCATCGTGTCCCGAGGAAAACCAATGGGTTGTGGACCAAGGATGTTCCACCCGCTCCATACCCGATCCCTCCGAGCGGTATTCGCGGATTCCCTGGGAGTTCCCCCGGATCACGAAAAGACGAAAGGGATTCAGGCGCTCCGATGGAAGCGTGCGCAGGCTGCGTTCCGTTTCATTCAACGAGGAGCAGGCGAGAAGTCTCGGAATGATCGCTCCTCGGCTGAACGCCGGAGTGCCACGATACCGAGGGCGTGAATACCAGTTGATCAGCGCGACGCAGAGGCCCGCCTCATTGATTCCGATCCAGGTTCCGCCGCCCGGTTCGGAGGGGTAGAGGGCGGAAAGATCACCACACCGGTGCACGGCGGGAGGAAGGGCAGTCGTGCGGGTGCGCTGTTCATCGCGGTTCATCCCGAGGAGGAACCTGCCGGCCTTGGGGACAAGGGAAAGGGTGCACATGGCTCAGTCGGTCGGCGGATGATAACGGCGTTGGGCCGAGTAACGTCGCCATTCGGCAAGGATTGTCGCGATGGAATCGGGCCGGTGTCCGCGCTTGCGGTTGGCTGAGCCGATTTCAAAGACGAGATCCCATTGCCTGAAGAGCAGCCTGTAGGCATCGGTCAGCCTCTTTCCCGCATCATACGCCGCCGTCGCCTCTGCCGCGGCCCCGTTGACCTCAAGGATCTTGAAATTTTCCCCGCGGGCGAATGCCTCCGCGTTCCCGAAGCGGACATCGTAGCGCCCGATGAAGAATCCGTTCATGGATTTGGAAAGCTGATCGATCCTGGAAAGCAGTTCAGGCGTCGAACGATGCGTCCCGTCATGGAAGATGCATCCTTGGCAGTGGTTTCCGGCCTCCACCAACCTGAGCACTTCTCCCTCGGGGATCACTTCTCCGGACCGATCGGAGAATCGTCTGAGGTAAGTGCCGGCAATTAGTGATGCCCTTGGGTCGTTAAGGATCAGTTGGGCCAGCGTGCTCGTTCCATCGCCGGTGACCGAGGGAAATTCCTTCCAGGTGATTGCGAGGATGTGCCCCTCGCTCTCCTCCGGGTGGCGATGGTAGAAGATTCCGGCCTCGAGCGGGCCGGGCAGATATTCCTGCATCACCAGAGGCGCCGGGAAGGAGGCCGCATACTCTTCGGCGTGGGATAAATCCCTGATGATCCTGAATCCGGCTCCCCGTTGTCCGACATCCGGCTTGAGGACGAAGGGATAGGCAAACTCCCCGGCGTCCAGCGAGTTGCGGATGAGATCCAATCTGCCGCTTGTCGGAGGAATCAGCAGGGTCTTGGCCACATACTCCGGATGGCGTGCTGCGATCTCCGCGAGCGAGACAGCCTTGGAATCCCCGATAAGACCCCCCGTTTTCATCCCGGGGTTTGCGCAACTCGGCACAACCGCACTCCGGTGTTTGATGGCGAGCGAGAGGGTTTTGAGGGCCACCGGCGTGTAAAAAATCCAGGCGGGCCAGAACTCCCACTGCGTGACCCGGCGCAGGAACCGGGGAAGGAGATGAATCGCGCCCAGCGCCAGCAAAGATCCCACCATGATCAGGTAGAGGTGGCCCTTCATGGCGCGGAAGGCGTCCGGCGCGGCGGCTCCCAAGGCCTTCACCATGACGAAAATCAGCACCGTCCAGAGAGCGGCCATCACTCCGGTGATCAGGGAGAAGAGGAGGGGATTCATCCGGAGAAAACCCGCCGCAAGGAAGGTGGTCAACCGTAGCCCGGGAATGAATCTCGAGACCGCCAGCGCGAGGATCCCGCGCTTTCGGAACCACTCCTCGCTCTGCGCGATTTTGGAAGACCAGACAGGCCGTCGTCCGAACAATCGCTCCGCCAAAGGACGCCCCCCGTAGCGCGCGGAGAGAAAGAGCAGGAGATCACCGGACCAAAGTCCTCCGAAGCACGCCAGAAAGCATGTGGTTGCAGGGAGTGATCCCGAGGCGACGGCCAGGGCTCCGCCGAGTACCGCGGCATCCTCGGAAAGCCAGGAAAGCAGGAAAATCCCGGCCAGTTGCCAGGCCATGGAGTCCATTCAGCGGGCGCCCGCCGTCTGAAGACGGTGCCGGATCGTCGAGGGAGCGACCCCGAATCCCTCGGGGACAGGTTTCTTTTCCGATCTCAGGAGCATGGCGATGAGCGCGTAGTGATGGATCGCGTGGCTGATGCAAAACATCATCTCCCGCCTCAGGGTGGATGAAGCGGCGCCGCCCTCTTCTCCCCTGTAGGTCACGCCACATCGTACCTCGAGTGGGATTTCCTCTCCGATCCTGCGCAGTTCCAACGCGGCGGTTCTCAGAGCCTCAGTGGCGGCAATGGCAGCAGAGAGATCGGTTTCCAGAAGGGATTCGCGTGGCCGCGCGTCGTAGTCGACAGTCCCCGATTCCAACCCGGCAAAAAGCTGGCGGAAGTGATCAAGGCCGTGCCGGTAGTGCGCCCCGATGGATGCGCCGTTTCCGAGGGGATGGGCCGACACAAACTCCTCCTGCCCGAGGCGTTCCAGCAGGTCCTTCCCCTGGAGAAGAACGGCATCCAAGGCGTCAGCCAACCCGCGCATGCCTAGAAGGGGAGGAGTTTCCCGACGACGGGAATGTCACGCCGGTGGAGGAGCAGCACGATTGCCGAGCAAAGTGCCACGGTCATGGCCAACCCGAAGAGTTCCCCATGATCGTTCATGACCACGATGCCCAGCACGGTGAGGTGGCTCATGATGGCCCCTCCCATGACGCCGAGGGCGAGCACCGAACCCAGCCACGCCGTGCGCGGGATCACCAGCAGGATCGCGGCGATCAATTCCGCGATTCCGGAGCCGATGCGGCCCGGGGCTCCGAGACCCACCTTATCGAAGATGTAGACCGACTCGGGGGCCGCCGTGAATTTGAACCAAAGGGTTTGCGCAAGAATCACGGCCGCGGTGAGGCGCAGGATCCAGTCGAGGATTCGGAGAGTTTTGTTCATGAAATGGAATTGCAGAGAATGGGTTTCAACGCCCCTTGCTGTCGACCAAGCCCGGCCAGTTCCGGGTTGCCTTGGCGAGGTTGCCGGCCTGGTCCTGGTTGAATTTTTGCATCACGCCCTTGGAGTATTGGAGATACAGGTGGCCGTCGATGATCTGGAAAGCGGACGGGTCGATCGGAATCACGACTCCACGGGAGACCCCGTAGGCGCAGAATCCCCCGAACCGCGGGAGGTATCTGGACGGTTGGTCATCGAAACTCTCCTTGTGAGAGGGCGTGGCGAAGAGATAGATCACGCCGCCGTTGGTGCTGCGGAGCGAGGAATCGCCCTTCACGGCGGCTTGGTCGGTGAAGTGGGCCACCGGATCGCAACCCTTGATCCCGATGCCCTTGGGGTCGACATTGACGAGGTTTTTTGCGGAGAGGCAGGAGGCCGTGAGGATCAGCAGGAACAGGACGGGAAGAGGCCTTTTCATGGCAAAAATGTCACTGGATTCGTGTAGACACCGCGCCGATCCCTTGAAAGAAGTTTCGCATGGCGGTTTTGCCTCCAACCATCCCCGAAGAAGCCCGGATCTCGGTTCCAGGGGAGCGCAATCGCCCTGCCTACGCCGTGCGTTTCGCCCGCGACGCGGAGGAGATCCGTGCCGCGCTGAGGCTGCGCTTCGAGGTCTTCAATCTGGAACTCAACGAGGGTCTGGCCGGCGCCCACGCGACGGGCATGGACGAGGATGAGTTCGACGAGGTCTGCGACCATCTGGTTGTGGTCGAGGAGGGTGCCGGTGCCGTGGTCGGGACCTATCGTATGCAGACCGGCGCGATGGCGCGACTCCATCTCGGCTATTATGGCGCCCGCGAGTTTGATTTCACGCCGTTCGAGCCGTTCAGGGATTCGCTGGTGGAACTGGGGCGCGCCTGCGTCCACCGGGATCACCGCTCGATCGCGGTGATCTCAATGCTCTGGAAGGAAATCGTCCGCTATGCGCTGGAGCGCAAGGCACGCTACCTGATCGGTTGCAGTTCGCTCACCTCTCAGGATCCCGCGCATGGACGCGCCCTGTACGACCGCATTGTCGCCGAGGGGTGTCTCTCGGCTCCTGAATTCCGGACCGTTCCCCTTCCGGCTTTCGAGCTCGATGCCGTGGAGCCGTTGCACGACTGCCCGCCTCCGCCGAAACTTCTGCGTGCGTATCTGGGGATCGGTGCCAAAATCTGCTCCACGCCCGCGATCGACCGTGCATTCGGAACCATAGATTTCCTGACCATGATCGATTGCTTCAATGCCGATGCCGTGGCAACGGAACGCTTTCTGGAGCGTCCCAACGAAAACGGGGCGGGATCAAAGCCCTTGCCTTGATGTCCCGTCTGTCTCCCCGGGGCTTGCTCCGATCCGTGCGGCTCGGTTGGGTCATCTGCTCGGGAATGGCGGCGCACCGCTGGTTCCTGATGCGGGCAGGGGATAATCAGAAGGGGCGAATTGCCTGGATGCAGTGGATGAGCAGGCGGTTTCTCGCCCTGTTGCACTGCCGGGTCACGGTGAGCGGCACGATTCCCGCCGAGGGACTCGTGGCCTGCAATCACCTCGGATATGTCGACATCCTCGCGCTCGGCTCGCTGTGTCCCGGCATCTTCGTCGCCAAGAGCGATGTCGATTCCTGGCCCGTCTTCGGATGGCTTTCGCGTAACGCCGGGACGATCTTCGTGAGCCGCGACAATCCGGCGGAAGTTCCCGCCCAGTTGACGACCATGGAAAGACCTTTGAGGGAGGGGATCCCGGTTGTTCTTTTTCCCGAGGGGACGAGCTCCGACGGCTCCCGTGTGCTCCCTTTCCGAAGCTCCCTGCTGGAATCCGCCATCCGTTCGGGAAAACCGATTACGCCTGCGGCCATCTCCTATGATCTTAGGGGCAGCGGAGATCCCGGGGAGGAGATCGCGTACTGGGGCGATCACTCCCTGCTGCCGCATCTGCTGAACCTGCTTTCCAAGCCCGGTTTCGAGGCACGCATCACGTTCGGCCCGAGCCGGCCCCCGGAATCCGATCGCAAGAGGGAAGCGGACCGCCTGCATGCCGAGGTCTCCGGACTCATGGATCCGACCTTCCGGTTGTGATTTGACAGGTGACAAGTCCCCGGAGGATGACCAATGATTCGCCGCCATGCATGAAGCACCACATCATGGGGAGAGTTCCGTTATCCCCCGCGACCGCAAGACCCCTTCGCTCTGGCGTCTGGCGTGGTATTTTTTCTGGATTGCGCTGACGACCGTCCAGGGAGCGGCGGGCCACATGCGCCGTCAGTTGGTCAACACCAGGAAGCTGATCACCGACAAGGAGTTCTACGAAAGCTTCGGTCTCGCGGAATTCCTCCCGCAGCCCGACAGCACCTTCGGCCTCGCCGTGCATGTGGGATACCGCGTGAGGGGTATTCCCGGCGCCCTGGTCGTCTCTTTCTCCATGCTACTGCCGGCACTGGTCCTGATGAGCCTTCTTGGTCTCGCCTACCTCCGGTTCCATCATCTCGACTGGGTGGAGGCCGCGACGGCGGGAGCCGCCGCGGGATGTTGCGCAATCATCGGGGGGACTCTTTTGGAGGTCGGAAGAAAAGCCATCCACGATGCGAGGGATCTGCTCGTGATCCTGCTGGTCTTCGTCCTTCTTCGCTATGTTCATCTGCATATCTCCGGAGTGCTCCTTTGGGTAACCCCGATTGCCCTCTGGATCCACAGGCCTTCCAGGCACGAGCATCTTCCCAAAGTCTCGTGGGAACCTCCCGGCATGGTGCCGACACTGGGTTTCCGGCATCGGCTTCGCGCAGTGATTGTCGGTATCTTCAACGAGAGCCGCTGGGGTAGTGCGGCGACGGCGGCTCTCCTGGTCGGACTCATGTTTCTCATCTCCATGGCGGAACACCGGGGACCCGAACTCTTTGCCCGCGTGAAAAGCATGGTTCATGCCGAATCCCACGAGGCCCCGACGGTCTGCCCTGTTCTTCCGCTCGGCCATCTCAGTAATTCCCTGGAAAATCGAGGGTCCATGGCATCTCAGTTCGGAGCAATCTGCACGGATTTGGTCTCTTCTTTTTCGGCGCTTTCGGTCTGTGCCTTCGGGGGCGAAGAAACCATCCTGCCCTGCATGAAGAACGCCAGCGTGGTGCACCACGAGTGGATGAGCCAGCGGGAGTTCGTGGATCTCTTCTCGATGAGTTTTCTGGTCCCCGGCCCGAGCATGCTCTCCGCATTGGTGGGGCTGAAAGCCTGCAATTCCTTCGGGATCGGAGCGAAGATGATGGGGGCCGCGGTGGCCGTGCTCGCCCTGTTTCTGCCAAGCATCGCCGTTGTCCTGCTGGTAGCCCACTACTGGAACCGTCTGGCCGACTGGCGCTGGCGTCCCACGATCGGCCGGGCGATGCTGCTGATTGCGGCAGGCGCTCTTTCTGCGGCACTGATGTTCATCACGGAGACCGCGATCACGTCGAGCGCCGCCGCCGCGGTTGCCGCGGGATCGGTGCTGGCCCTCATCCTGACGGATATCAATCCCGTCCTCGTCGTCATCCTCTCGGCCGTGGCGGGTTATCTCTTCCTCGGGTGATGATGAAGTCAGGATCCGCCCGACTTCTCCCCGTCATCCTTCTTTGCTTGGCCGGAGTCCTGAGGGGCGATGACTCGGCCGATCTGGTGAATGTGGTCTCGATGAAGAGGCCTCCGCTTGAGGAAATCCGCTACGCGACCGCCTGCAACTTCACCGGGGAGAGACTCTATCCCTTCCCTTCGGCCTATGTGCGGAAGGAATTGATCCCGTGTCTTGAGGCGGTTCAGAGGGAACTTGCTGCGAAAGGCTTTGCACTCAAGATCTATGACGGCTACCGGTCCCTGCCGGTGCAGCAGAAAATGTGGGATCTGATCCGCGACGAACGCTTTGTCTCCAATCCCGCGGTGAACCGTGGTCGCCATACCAGGGGCACGGCGGTCGATGTCACCCTTGTCGACAGACGCGGAAAGCCGGTCCCGATGCCGAGTGATTTCGACGAGTTCTCACCGAGGGCGGCTGTTTCCTACTCCGGCGGGACTCCGGAAGAGCGTTACAACCGAGATTTGTTGCAGCGGGTAATGACGCATCACGGCTTCCTTTCCTACCCCGACGAATGGTGGCACTTCGACTTCAGGGGATGGGAAAAGTTCCCTGTTCTGTCTATTGGTTTTCAGGACCTGAAGCGCTGATAGTGCCGTCTGGGGTTCATTGCACGGCGAGTTGTCAAACCAAGGAATGTGATTCAGCCTGCATCATGAACTTCAGCAACAGCGTGGTGGCGATCACCGGTGGAAGCACGGGGATCGGCAGGGCGACCATGGACCTTCTCCGGGAGCGCGGAGCCACCGTCTATAATCTCGATATCCTGCCCGACGGATGCGCCGGAGATTTCCACATTGCCTGCGATGTCACCGACCATGCATCTGTCACCGCAGCCGTTGACCGGATCGTGGCCAGGGAGGGAAAAATCGACGCCCTCTTTGCCAATGCCGGAGTGCATCTTTTCGCCAATCTCGAGGAGACTACCTTTGAGGAATTCGAGACCGTCCTCTCGATCAACCTGAAGGGGGTTTTCTACACCCTCAAGGCGGTGATCCCCGTGATGAAGAACCAGAATCAAGGTGTCATCCTCCTCATCGGATCCGATCAGACGCTGATCGGAAAGGGCAGGAGCTCCGTCTACGGACTGACCAAGGGGGCCATCGGTCAGCTTGCCAAGAGCACCGCGATTGACTACGCCCCCTTCAATATCCGGGTGAACTGCCTTTGCGCCGGGACGACCGACACCCCGCTGATGTGGAAAGCCGTGGCGCGGTACCACAAGCTCAGCGGACTTCCCGAGGAGGAGATCAAGGCCGGCCTCGACCAGGCCCAGCCTCTCCCCCATGTGGCGCGTCCCGAGGAGATCGCCAAGGTGGCCTGTTTCCTCCTCTCCGACGAGAGCTCCTATATGACGGGAGCCTTGGTTGCCGCTGATGGCGGTTACACGGCTCAGTGATCAGGAATACTTTTTGATCCTGATGAAGAGTGCTTTTGGAGGGATTATTTCAGAGGTCTGTTTCCCGTCTCCTTTTGTCCCAGGAGAAGAAGCAGGCTGATTATTGGTGCGCCGATCAGGAGGATAGCCGGAGCCATCCGGTGATGCGTGAGCTCCATCAAGGTTGCGCACAGGAGAGGGGTGGTGCCACCGAGAACGCCTGCCGCGATATTGTAGGAAATCCCCATCCCGGTGGCTCGGAGCGTCCTTGGGAAAACTTCGGCAAGCCACACCTGATACGTGGCCGATCCCAGGGTGACCAACAGCATGAAGACCATCATCGCCGCGAGGGCCGTGGCGTTGCTGCCTGCGTTCACGGCATGGAACAGCGGATAGGCCCCGAGGAGTATCCCGCTGAGCGAAACATAAGCCACCGGCTTGCGGCCGAACTTGTCCGAGAGGAATCCTGCGAGCGGCGCCATCAGGAGGGCGGCACCCAGACAGGCCGACTGGAGGCCCAGGGCGACCGATTCCGCAAAAACCTTACCCGTCACCAGATACGACGACATGAAGATCGCGATCGTGTAGAAGCCCGCCTGGAAAGCCCATCCTCCGAAAGCGCCGCGGATCAGCGCCCAAGGATGGTCCAGGAGCACGTGAAGCACGCTGGAGCGCCTGTGCCGTGATCCCACATGGTGGTCGGGCTTTTCCTCCTGGGGCAGGCTCGTCCGGAGGAGAGCGATCGAGAGGCCCAGCGGGATCGATGCGAGGAAAGGAAGTCGCCAGGCCCATTGCAGAACCTGTTCGTTCGTGAACACCGAGAAGAGAACCATGATCGCGCCCGAACCGATCAGGAGTCCCATGCAGGCGGAGGATCCTGCGAGGGTGCCGATCAATCCCCTTCGGTGCGAGGGAGCGTTCTCGACCAGGTAGGTGATCGAGGTGACGAACTCTCCTCCGGTGGATAGTCCCTGGATCAGTCGCAGGGTGACGAGCAGCAGAGGCGCGCCGATGCCGATGGAGGCATAGGCCGGAAGGAATCCCACCAGCGATGTGGAGATGGCCATGAGGGTGGCCGACGTGAGCAGGGCGATGCGTCTGCCGTGATGATCCGCGATGTGGCCGAAAAAGGCCCCGCCGCCCAAACGCATGATGTAACCGGCGGCAAAGACGCCGAACACCGAAAGGATGGAGACTAGGTTGTTCCCTTGGGGAAAAAAGAGCTTCCCCAGCGTGGGGGCCATGACGCCGTAGAGCGCGAAGTCATACCACTCCATCATGTTCCCGGCCATTCCGGCGATGACGGCAATCGGTTTGAGCGGGGCTGGTTCGGGACGGGTCATCTCATGGGTGGCGAGGCTGATGTGGTCGATCGCCACGGACTAAGGCTTGGGAACCCAGGAGGGCGTGATCTGGATCGGTTGAGCCTCGGGATTGAGTGCCGAGGCCAAGGCCACGGGCTTCACCGGAACACGGGATCCATCCTGATAGCTGATCGATCCGGTGACGCCCGGGAAATCCCTGGTGGCATTGAGGACAGAAACCAGAGGCTTCTTTTCGCCATGGGCCTTGTGGACAGCGTTGGCCAGCAGCAGAACCGTGTCGCGGCCGAGGCCCGCGAAGGCGTTGGCCCGCTTGCCCGTGGCATCCGTGTAGGCGGTGGAGAAGGAGGCCGTTTCCGTGGGGGCTGCAGCGCCCTTGGTATGGGCCGGGAACGCGTGCGTGCTGTACCAGACGTCTTTGGCCAAGGAAGACCCGGTCCATGCGGAGGGTGCATCGTATCCGTCGCCTCCGACGATCGGGCCCTTGAATCCCGCATCCCGCAGGGCCTTGATGATCGGTTTCGCCTCCAATGCGGTCTCGGCAGCGAGGTAGATGGCATCGGCTTTGAGAGCCCAAGACGGAATCTTCGGCACATTGCCTCCGTCAAAGGGCAGGGTTGCGATGATCTTGCCTCCCTCATGGCGGAATGCCTCGGAGAAGTAGGTGTGAAGCAGCTTGGTGTAGGTTTTGGAATTGTCGTAGAGGATGGAGACCGTTTTGGCGCCCCGGGTTTTGGCAAGCCACTCGGCGGCCACAGCTGCCTGGGCATTATCCCCAAAGCAGGACAGGAAAACGCGTGGGCCGGACTGGGCGGGCAGGCGTGGGGAGGTTGCTCCGGAGGTGACGAAGACTTTGCCCCTGGAGCAGGCCGCGTGTCCGGCCGCACGGGCGAGATCCGTGTCGGTCAGGCCAAAGAAGGCGTCGATGGAGGGATTCTTGGTCGCGGCATGGCGGATTTCATCGCCGGCCACCTTGGCCGACGAGGGAGTTGGAAGAATGATCAAGGAGACCTTCTCTCCGCCGATGCCGCCGCCGGCATTGATCTGAGTCACGGCGGCCTTAGCCCCTTCTAGGGAGGGAACACCGAGGGGTGCCAGTTCGCCCGAGGTGCTGTAGACCGCCCCGAGCCGGATCTCGGCATGCAGTGCGGAAAAACTCATTGCGGATGCAGTCAGGAGCAGGGCGAGGGATGCTACTTTCATGGGATCAGTTTTAAATCGGGAGCAATCCTGCGGGCAATGCGGAAGAGGATCTTCCCGCCCCGATGGATTTCGCTCGCTCGTGGTCATGGCCTTGAGGTGTATTCTCGTGGTGAGCAATTTCCCGGTTATTGAGCATCTTTGCCATGCCCCGCACCTGGTCCTCCTTCTGGTGCTGATCCTTGGTTTTGCAGGATTTGTCAGCGGGATGATCGGGTTCGGATTCGGGATGGTGGGGGCGTCCGTGCTCTGGATTCTCCCGCCGCGCGAAGGGATTCCGCTGCTGATGCTACTTTCGGCATGCAGTCAGATCTTTTCCATCATCCAGCTTCGTTCCTCGATGACACCCGTGCGTGCATGGTGGCCGGAAGGCCCCGCCCCCTGCATTCTGGGGGGATTTCTCGGAGTGCCAATCGGACTTTGGGTGCTCTCCCACCTGAATGCCAACCTGACCGATTCGATCATCGGCATGGTGATCGTGGGGTGCGCGTTTTGGATGATCCTGAGGTCGGCGCTGGCGGATCGCTATCCCCTGAAACGCACGCTGCCGGGAGCGCTCTTCGCCGGCCTGCTAGCCGGAACGATCGGCGGACTGTGTGCCAACCCGGGTCCGGTGATGGTCATCTGGTCGAATCTGCTGGGACTCAACAAGGAGCAGCAGCGTGCCGTGGTGCAACCTTTCATTCTTGCGGCTCAGTTGCTGGCGCTGCTGATTTTCGTGATCCGGGGCGGCGTCTTCAGCGGGTGTCTGGGAATTCTATGGGTCTCCTCGTTCACGGTCATCCTGATCACCACGCGACTCGGCGTGATGGTATTCCACAGATTATCCAATCTCACTTACAACAGACTGGTGATCATTTTGCTCACCATTTCCGGAGTCAGTCTGTTTGCAAAGGGGTGGGGATGCTGGAATGGGCTGTTTGCAAAGTTCGACCACTTCGTTTTCTCACTCTGACCAAGGCTTGGAATCATGGTAAAATGACCGCCATGACCGCTCTCCTCACGCCCGCCGAGCAGCATCTCTCCGACGCATTGAAGGCCTCGCTCGAGGCCGTCGAGACCCATCCCGTTTTCGGGGCGGTCCGGACCGAACCGCAGCTCCGGAGCTTCATGGAGCACCATGTCTTCCCCGTCTGGGATTTCATGTCCCTGCTGAAGTTCCTGCAGGCGGAACTGGCCCCTTCCTCTTGGCCCTGGATGCCGCGACCGCACGGGGATCTCGTGCGCCTGATCAACGACATCGTGACCGGCGAGGAATCCGACAAGCTCCCGAAGTCCCACCGGAAGGAATCCTCCCACGCCAGTCACTTCGACCTCTACCTGATGGCGATGCGCGAAGTCGGGGCCGACACCGCCCCGATTGCCTCATTCCTCGAGGTCGTCCGCTTGCAGGGTCTTGATGCGGCACTGGATGCCCCGATGGTCCCCGAGCCCTCGCGGGCCTTCATGAAGGAGACCTTTGCCCTGCTCCGGGAAGGGAAAGCCCACAACGTGGCGGCCTCCTTCTCCTTCGGTCGCGAGAATGTCATCCCCGGCATGTTCAACTCGCTCCTGGCCAAACTCGGCATCGGCGAGGACCGCGCCCCGATCTTCCATTATTATCTCAAGCGTCATGCCGAACTCGACGGGGATGAGCACGGGCCCGCCGCGCTCCGTCTTGTCGCCACGCTCTGCGGCGATGATCCGGGGAAGCTCGCGGAGGCCGTCGAGGCCGCCAAGGCCGCCCTCTCCAGCCGCGCCCGTCTCTGGGACCGCGTGCTGGCGGCGCTGAACGCCTGATCCCCCGTCATGCGCCGCGAAGGAAAAGCGGTCCGCAAGTCCGATCTGCCGGAGAAGATCTGCCGTCACTGCAACCGCCCCTTTGCATGGCGCAAGAAGTGGGAGCGCGACTGGGAGGCCGTCACCTGCTGCAGCGACGCCTGCAAGGCGGCGTGGAAGCGAACACGGCGCGAACCATCATGAGCGCGAAGGAGAAGGTTCATCTGGTCTGGCTGAAACGGGATCTGCGCCTTCACGATCACGCCCCCCTGGCCGAGGCCTCGCGACGATGCGCCGCAGGGGAAAAAGCCATCGCCCTCTATGTCCGCGAGACGGAGTACTGGGCCACCGACAAGGCCTCGCCGGATCAATGGGGATTCGTGGCGGAATGCCTGCGGGATCTGGCGGTGCATCTCAGCAAGATCGACTGGCCGTTGCTGATCACCGAGGCCCCCTCCGCGGAGGTCGTGCTGACATCCCTTTTTGATCACTACGAAATCGCGGAACTCCTCTGCCATCAGGAAACGGGAAACGGATGGACCTTCGAGCGGGACAAGCGGGTCCTGAAACTATGCAGGGAACGTGGCATCCCGGTTAGGGAATTCCTTCAGAACGCCGTGGTGCGCGGACGAAACAGGCCGCCCGAGAAGCCCGATCATCAGGCGTTCTGGAACACGTGGATCAACGGTTCGGAGGCCCCGGCTCCTGGGTTTTGGCGCGCCCCTTTCACCCCGCCGCCGCAGTTTCCCGCCCCCGATCTCGTGACACCGGCGACCGTTCCGCGTCAACGTGGCGGCGAGGCGCTGGCTCTCGCGCTGCTGGAGAGTTTCGTCGGGGAGAGATGTCTCCTCCACGGCGGATACCGCGTGGAAATGGGAAGCCCTCTCCATGCCCACGAATCCTGCTCCCGGCTCTCGCCACATCTCACGTGGGGGAGTCTCTCGACAAGACGGGCCGCCCGGGCGGCAATGGCACGCGAGCCACGTCCTCCGCACGGAAGCGTGATGCACCGCAACAGCTTCCACAGAAGGTTGCGCTGGCGGGATCACTTCCTGCAGAAGTTCGAGTCTTTGCCGTGGATGGAATTCCGCTGCATCAATCCCGCCCGGGAGACCCTGCACGGATGGGATCAGGTCTCCTACGAGCGCTGGGCCGCGGGCATGACGGGCTACCCCTTCGTCGATGCCTGCATGCGCTCGCTGAACGCGACCAAATGGATCAACTTTCGCGCCCGGGCGATGCTCGTTTCCTTCGCCTCCTATGCGCTCAATCTTGACTGGCGGCGC
>Ga0007809_10000130_pt1 | contig 28897 bp, 29 predicted proteins | sample CryBogCBE02Aug07_FD_60383 | JGI IMG/M metagenome (GOLD analysis project Ga0007809, IMG submission 60383) | Freshwater microbial communities from Crystal Bog, Wisconsin, USA - CBE02Aug07 | ecosystem: Environmental > Aquatic > Freshwater > Lake | place: Crystal Bog, Wisconsin, USA | collected...
TGCCGCAAACTGCTTCTTCAGGGACTCGAGTTCCGTCTCGAGGGCACGCACCTTACGTCCAAGAGGATTACCATTCTGGAAGTTAAGTCCGCTTGAATACAATAGCGAGGTCATTCTCTGGACTATCTACACCCTTTGATTCACTTAATTCTTACGCAGCCGGAACTGCCTAAAATTGTTTCGTTGTGGAAACAGTAGACAGGTAGCAAAATGATCATTCCAATCCGTTGTATGAACTGTGGTAAAATGATTGCCGACAAGTGGCGATACTATCAGTTAAAACTCAGGCAGATGAAGGGTGACCAGTCAGAGCTTCCGTATTATATGGATAGCACTACGGTTCCCGATACTCCTGAGAAGAAGGTGCTAGATGAACTTGAACTTACAAGGCCGTGTTGTCGGAAACACTTCCTCACACAGAAAGATTTGATCGAGAAAATCTAGAGAAACAGAAGAGTCATTGACAGATGGAGTTGTTTTTACCGTCAGTCCTTCTTTTATTATTTGCTGCGGCAGTTGTATTTTTTGTGTTTCCTTCATTCGGACCTTCTACGTTGGCGATTGTATCAGTTCTTCTTCTGACGCTCGGTGTTTACCAGCACTGGGTTCAGTTTGGCACTGAATATCGCCTTTCAACGTGGTGGCTCGGCCTCGTAGCCTATGCCCCGTATGTCATGGTAGGTGGTTTGCTTCTTGCAATTGCTATTTATCTTCTGTATTTACTCCCCGCGAATTCACAGAACTCTACGGCTGCATCTAGTGTTCCTATGCCGACGCTAGCTAACATGCCTTCGGCGAACTCATCTACAAATCCTATAACGGCTGGCATCAACAGGGCTCTTAATTCCGCAATGAATATGGGAAACAGGAGAAATAACAGGACTTTGGGTTTCCCCCCGTCTCAAGTCTAAACACCATATAGAAGATGGCCAAATCACATACAAGAAAGCAAAAAAGGGGGATGATGACAATCCCTCAGCTTCGTAAATCCTTTGATCATATGGAGCAGTATTCAATGGCTCTTTTGCATAGATTAAAGGGAAAGGACATGATCGCTAAGAGAAAGGCCTTCCAGAAGGAATGGATGCGTGTTTTCAAGCGTCCTGTTGATGACAAGGCTGCCGATGCGTATCTGATGTTCGAGTCGAAGAGATCAGGCTCAAGAAAGCAGCGTGGTGGTGCGGCTCTTGGGGGTGCTCCTCTAGCCTATACGGATCGCCCTGGCCTTGTTCAGGAGGGTCCTTACGCTGCGTTTCCGGCTTATGTTGATAAGGGCCTGGATGCCTATGCAACAAAGTTCAACCAGGACTCTATTTCAAGCCAGTGTGGTCAGGTTGATTCGACACCGAAGATCCCCGCTGATATGGGTTCTAACCAGGTAGGTGGTCGTCGTCGTAGAAGCCGCCGCATGAGAAAGCAGATGGGCGGATTCCCGACAATCTCTGAGTTTGCGACGGCTCTCTCATTCCGTCCTCTGCTTGCCAGCAATCCGACAACCGCGATGTTTGATGCTCAGATGGCTTTCAAGGGAACGCAGCCGCCTGCATCTTCTGCCACGAATACGGCGAACCCTGGCTACATGTCTTACAAGCCTGTGATATTAAATGCGTCGGCGGCTACAATTACACGCGACCTGGGTAAGGAAATCGGCTCATAATATACTACGTATCCTCTCTATCAGAAGAAACCTAAGTGACGAATAGGGTTCTTCCGATGCAGACACTAAAAGGCGATGAAGCTAAGGATCTAGCCAAAAGGCTACTTGATTCTTATTTTAAAACATCCGAGTATCCCTTTACAGCTCATCATGTTGATTCTTTTGATCAATTCCTGAGCGAAGGCTTACCGAGCATTCTACAGGCTAGAAATCCGATTTTGATTGTGAAGGATCTTCAAAGTGACAAGAAAACCTACAAATACAAGGTTGAAGTCTATGTTGGAGGCGTAGATGGGCGTGGAATCTATATTGGAACTCCCACAATCAGTCTCCAAAATGCTGAAGAAGTGCGTTTATTATTTCCGAATGAAGCTCGTCTTCGTAACTTGACCTATGGGTCAACAATTCTCGTTGATGTGCTTGTTCGTATAACGATTCAGGGCATGGAACCAAATACGCATGAAATCCATTTCAGACAGGATACTACAACAGGCCTTGATGAGCGTATTCCTCTGTGCCGCATGCCGATTATGTTACACAGTCGGTATTGTGTTCTTCACAAGAAGCCTGCTGATCTTCTGAGAGAGGCAGGTGAGTGCGAGTATGACTATGGTGGCTATTTCATTGTGGATGGTTCTGAAAAGGTGCTGATTACGCGTCAGGAACAGGCGTTTAACACGCTCTATATTTCAAATCAAGAGAGAGATCCGCAGGTTAAACAGTATGCAACGATTTCTTGTTTATCGCCCAAGACTCGTGACGTGAAACGTATTGCATTCATGATGACGAGGGCAACGGAGGCGATTCAGGTCTCTATTCCATTTGTAAGAAAGCCTGTGCCTCTTTTTGTTTTATTTCGAGCTCTTGGTGTTCAGTCAGATAAGGATATTATGCGTCTTATCTTTCCTGATTCGGATTCGGCGGAGGCAAAACTTCTTGAATCGTATCTAGTGCCGAGTATTTTGGATGCTCTGCCGTTTGTTGATACTTTCTCGGCGGTTCAGTATATCAAAGTTCTCACGAAGGGATTCTCAGAGGCCCACGTGCTTGATATTCTTCACAATCAGCTTTTTATTCACGTAGAAGATGTTCCTCTGGCGAGAGCAACCTACTTGGCAGACCTCGTGAGATCCATGGTGCGTGTTTCGAATGGAATTGACGCTCCTACAAACCGCGACGATACACGAAACCAACGCTGCTTGACAAGTGGATTTTTGACACAGATGCTTTTCCAGGGTCTCTATGTCACATGGACAAAGAAGGTTGCACTCGCGATTGATACAGAATATGCCTATAAGAAACAAATCTATGAGAATGAGAAGTTCCTGGATATTTTCTTGCCAGGAAATCGTTCGAGACTTTTCCCCGCCAACATTCTGACTGATGGAATTATGCGTGGATTCAAAGGAAAGTGGGCATCGGGTCCAGGCGGCGAGGAAAAGGCAGGAGTTCTTCAGAGTCTCTCTCGCCTTTCCTACCACGATTTCCTATCTCACTGTCGTCGTGTAGTTCTCGATTTCGACACATCAATGAAACTTCCTGGACCGCGTCGTCTAAATCCGAGCCAGTATGGATATTTTTGCACAAGCGAAACACCGACGGGTGGTTCTATCGGCATCACAAAAAATCTAAGTATTATGGCTCATATTTCAACAGGCACAAATCCTCTCCCTTTAATCAAGTGGCTTTTAACGCGTGGTGGTGTGATTAATTGCGAGTCGGTTAATGAAGATGTTCGTAAGGCTGCTGTATCTGTCTTTGTGAATGGAGGCATTGTCGGCTATACATTGAGGCCTGCTCTTCTCCGTGATGTTCTGAAGTTGTTCAAATGGACAGGATGTCTGCCTGCATTTACAAGTGTTGGATTTAGTATTCGTGATCGGCGTGTCTTTGTATATGTAGATGAGGGGCGGCCTCTGAGACCTCTGATTCACTTAGGCCCAGGAGGTTCTTTGCCGATCGAGAAACTCATGAAACTCACAAAGTGGCGTGACTTGGTTATGGGTAGCTTTCCCTTTACCTCCACACGAGAGATCAGCACACCTGGATTTCTGGATCCTTTGAAAGAGAAGGAGCAGTTGAAGCTTGAGGACTATATTACTCTTCTAGAGGATAAGACAGGGGCAATTGAATATGTTGATCCTTATGAGCAGAATGAGACCTATGTGGCCAATTTCCCCGAATACATTGTCAATGAAACTTCTCATTTAGAGATTCATCCTTCCACGATTCTTGGTTTGATGACAAGCATGATTCCGTTTCCTAATCACAATCAGTCGCCGAGAAATCAGTTGAGTTGCTCACAGAGTAAACAGGGTCTCTCAATCTATTCAACAAACTATCAGAATCGCTTTGATAACCAGGTGCATGTTCTTTGTTATGGCGAGGCTCCTCTGTGCCGCACTCTCTATTATGACTATGTTGCAGATGGAAAGATTGGGTATGGGCACAATCTCATTCTTGCGATTGGTTCCTTCACAGGCTACAACCAGGATGACGGTATTGTGATGAACCGAGATGCCCTGGATAGAGGTATGTTTCGTAGTATGTCTTTCCGTTCTTATGAAGCCTTTGAGGAGGATGATGACAAGGCGGAGACACAGACACGTATTGCAAATCCTGCAAGAGTTCCTGGATGGACAGATTTAAAACCTGGAATTGATTACACAAAGTTGGATGATCGCGGTTTGATAAAAGAAGGTGAATATGTAGACCAGCATACAGTCATTGTGGGTCGTTATCTGAGATCAAAGTCTGGTCAGATGCGTGATGCATCGGTTACACCTCAAGTCTGGACACGTGGACGGGTTGAAAAGATTGTCATCACTGTAAGCAATACAGGACTTCGTCTAGTGAAGATTAAGGTGACGCAGGACAGAATTCCTGAACTCGGCGACAAGTTCTCGAATCGCCACGGGCAAAAAGGAACTCTGGGAATGGCCATTAAGGGCTGTGATATGCCGAGAACAATCGATGGAGTTGTTCCTGATATGATTATGAATCCTCACGCAATTCCGAGTCGTATGACGATTGCACAGCTTCTGGAGACGTTGTTTGGAAAGGCGGCGACTTCACTGGGTGCAATTGCAAATGGAACGAGTTTCATGAATGATGGAGATCCGAGTGAGTCAATTGGAGCTTTGCTGGAGCAGGTCTTTGGAATGGAGAGATATGGCAATGAAATTCTCTATGATGGAACGACAGGTGTTCAGATTCCCAGCACAATCTTCATTGGACAATGTTACACGATGCGTCTGAAGCACATGACGGAGGATAAGTGGAACGCCCGAGGCCAGGGACGCAGAGAGCAGAGAACGCACCAGCCGACGGGTGGCCGAGGAGCAGAGGGTGGTCTACGTATTGGTGAGATGGAATGCTGGGCCTTGCAAGGTCATGGTATCACAAAGTTCTTCCAGGAGTCGCTCATGAAGAGAGCAGATGGAACTGAATTTACTGTCTGCAATGGATGTGGCACGATTCCAATCACGAATAAGAAGGATGGTATTGCAATCTGCCCTATGTGTGATGGGCCTGTGCGGTATACGGGTGACTCGGTATCAAATCTTGAGATTCTGCCGCCGAACAAACGTAGCTTGGCCACCTATTCCACGGTTGAAATGCCTTATGTTGTAAAACTCTTGGAGCAGGAGTTATCAACGTATATGAATATTGGTATGAGATATCTGACAGCAAAGGATGTCCAGCAGTTACCGAGGCCGTCAAATCAGGATTTGGAGGATGAGCAATTGGCGGAGTTTGCAAATATGCCGTTGCCGCAATATATTCTGCCTGAAACAAAGGTGCCTGAGATTCTGCCAGAGGTTGAGGTGAAGGAGGTGAAACCAGAGGATTTGTCGGCTCTGGGTGTCTTAGCTCCTCCACCGAAGGCGGATGCACCTGTTGTGCCGAGCGAGAATGAGGTTATTGAGGGTGAGGAATTGCCTCCTTTGCCTCAGCAGCAACAGCAAGAGCAACCACAGCAGCAGCAAATGATGGTCCCGATGATGGTTCCTATGATGGTGCCACAGCAACAGCCTGCTCCTCTTCAAATGGTGAACTCGGCAGCACCAGGAGCCCCACCTCTTCTTGTTGTTGACACGAGCCCCCAGGCGATGGAGGCAAGTGGATTTGCAGAGCAAGGCTTTTCTTCACCCCCCAGAACAATAAATAACCAGACACGACGTGCTTCCAGTAACAGAGGTGTAAGATTTCAGGAGCCGCAACAACAGCAACAGCAGCAGGGGTCAAACCAGGCCAATGTAAAAATAACAGTAAATAAACTTGGTTAACCCCTAGCCTAAATTTGACTCACGTATCCATAGAAAGAAGGGCAGCCCAAGATGAATTTTGAACTATTTGATCATATTTACAGGAGTCGCAAGGTTCTTCTTCGTATTTTATCCGAACGCGGATATAACACGAAGCCGTTTGAGAAGTTTGGTCCAAATGAGATTGAGTCTATGGTTGTCGCGGGTGCCCCAGCACTCCGGATGGATCTAGAGAGACCTCCAGAGAAGGCCGAGTCACAAATCACAAAGTGTCGTGTTGTTTATTCTCTACAGAAGCTCAAGCAGCGTCTTGGAACCACGATTCGTGATCTCTTGGATCCTGAGGCATCTGATGATCCCGTTGATCCCAAAAATACAGAGGTTATTGTAATGTTGGCGTGTCCCGAGGGCGAGCCAGTTGTTGAGGTCTACCACGCAGCATCCTATAATCAGTGGTCATCGAAGAAGTTCCGTATTTCCTTCTTTCGTATCGCAAACCTAGTAATTCATCCGTCTGATCATATTCTTGTCCCGAAGCACGAGAAGATACCGAGGTCAGAGATTCCCTTTAATCAGACTGAGCGTGTAAAGCTTCCGCTAATTCGCTTTCACGAAGATATGCAGGCTCGTGTTCTAGGTCTCATTCCTGGAGATGTTGTAAAGATTACGAGACCGAGTCCTTCAGCGGGTGAGTATACCATGTATAGGATATGTTCTCCGTAGAGAAAAGATGAGAGCACCTGTTACTCCGCCTACTTTATCAAACGAGTGTGCTGACATTAGAGATAAGTATAGTTCATTGGAGTCATATAAGGCTTATAAAGAAGCAAATCCCACAACATTTAATATCGATGCACTTGCTTCTTATGTAAATGGGAATGGTCTATCTAGTGATTTACAAAAAAATGATGCAGGTTCGCAGCAGCGTGTGACTACGAATCTTGTGTCACTTCAGTTGAAAGAAAACACCATAAATCGTGTCTTAAAATGTATTACGAGTGATATTTCAGTTTTACAGGGCGAAGGGGGAAAGATTTATGCTTTAGAAAAGACATTATCTGAAAAAACGAAGGAAGCAAATGAAAAGGAAGAGATTGCAAAGGAATCGAAAGAAAGGGCCAAGTTACTTGAGACGCCCTACAATAAGACATCTGTTTGGGAGGCATGGTTTCCTCTAGGAAGGCCGCTACAAAAGGAAAGTGTCCCGGTTCTTTTGGGAATCTCAATCTTTTTCCTTGTCATCTCTCTCTTCATGTTCTTACGCCTTGCTTCCATAGAATTACAGTTCAAGGCAGAGGGATATTCTCTTAATAGAATACCTTTAATTGGATCATTTTTTACTCCCGAGTATCAATAGACAGACAAGGATGGCCTTTTGTGATGCTGGCACATTTCCTGCAATTACAAATGATACACAAGCAAATACACCGTTTGATGTAAAACGTTCTGTTTTAAATTCTGCTGGAGCACGGGATGCTTCTGGTCTTTTATCTGATGAGGCGTTGACGGGAATTTATGCAAATCTTGCCTCAACAGATAGACTTGTTTCCCTCGATACGTATAATCAGAATCTCGATAGAGACATAACAAAGGGCACTCGTGAGAACTCGCAGGCTATGTTGAATGGTCTTGGAAAAAAGGAAGATGTCTTGATGAATGACCTACAGTCAGAGTTCTGTTATTACTATGTTCGTTACAAGTATTCATTGAACAAGCTTTTTGATGCCATCGTTGCTACTTCTACAGGAAGCACACTCACGGATGCACAAAAGAATGATATTCAGTCAAAGCTTGACAAGGCGAAGGGCTTCAACCAGAAGCTTAATGACCTTGTACAGGTTAGCAATTTTATTGCTAAGAAGCGTGCCGATGAAATGGGCACACAGAATCAGGCTATAAATGGTCTCAATTCTGATATTACGACAACCTTTAACAAGCTCAAGGCAAATAATGACATGCTGAAGCGTGAAGATGCGGTTGCTGAGCTGCGTAAACGTATGACGGAGTTTTCACAGGAAAAGAATCTTTCGGCTAACAATCTGTTGGCCCTGTATGGCTTCTTAAATCTTGTTTCATTAGGCCTTCTTTTCTATATTTATCGCAAATAAGTAGGAGATGGGCAACCTTCAAAGTATATCCGACCTTACCCGGCTTGTTCAGGATGTTCAATACACGTCTGCCTTGAAAGGCATGACCCCTCAGGAAAGACAGAATTATTTTACAACTCAGAAGGACCAGATGATTAATGGAGTTCTTGATGAGAGATCATCGACATTTCAAAAAGTATATACAGATGCAGTTCGAAATAATTCGATACAACATTCACTATTATTTTATCATATGAGAAATCGTGATTTAAATGATTTAGGCAATGCATTTGTGTCATCAAATAAGGGTGCTGTTGATGTTGCCACAAATAACAAGAACTTGGCAAATAGACAGAATGAAATAAATGAATGGGCTTACGGCAATAAACTCGATACGCTCTTTGTATTTCAGATTCTTTTTATCACTGTCTTACTTTCAGCAGGCCTTGTTTATTTACAGAAGCTGGGATTCTATTCACCTGCCTTTCTGGGTCTTATAACAGGTATCCTTTTGTTTATTGATATTGTCATTATAATCAATCGTATCAACTGGACATCAAGAGTCAGAGATCAGCGTTACTGGAATCGTCGCCAGTTTGGTCATTTTGACATTGCGGTCCCCTCCGCACCTGCCTGCCCTACAACAAGCGGATTTCAGGATTATAGTCCTGCTCCCGTCTCTGCACCTGGTTTAATTAAAGTTTAATGTGTAGATAGAAATAGACAGGAATGGCAGGATTAAATGACTGGCAAACACGGATAGGCCGTTTACAAGACCAATTGAATCAAATTGATTCTCTTGTAAATACATATGCAAATACTGAGCGATCAACAAGTGATCTTGTAAAAAGGATTACACAGATTAAAGATCGTGTAGGTCAACAAGAGAATCGGATTGAAGCTGCTGAACAGTCGGCAGCGACATTTGATCGTGAGTTTCTTGAACGAAAGGAACTCATGCCTTCAACTTTTTACAAAGATAAACTCTATACACTCCAGGATTTCAGTTTCTTTTTCTTTTTTATAAGTTATCTTATCTTTGCCTTGGCCATCTCCATGACAGTCGAAGAAAAAGCAAAAACATTAGGCACTTTCTTTGCTGCTGGACTTGTAATTGGCCTAGTCATTTTACGTTATGCTTAGTCTGTAATCTCAATTTGTCCATCTGCATGAGTCTTATCAAATTCTTCCACCTCCTCGTCTTCTAGGAATACACGGATGTGGCTATACGTTCTCTTGCCTCTCGAGTCACCAAATGCCTCCTCACAACGGTTCTCTAGTTCATTCATGTCCATCTTTCTGGACCCTGTAGCATCGGCCCAACGCTTGTAGCACTTTGCGATATCCTTGAGAATGACTACATTGTTTGTGACCTCATCAAATCCATCACGACGCTCACGAATCCTCTCTGAACGGAACTTGGCAAAGGAGTCGTGATCAGACTTATACTTCTCACTCTCCTGCTTGATGATTGCAGGCTCAGGATGGAGCCCATTCGGGATATACTCCGTCTCATAGATGTGGACCAGCAGTGACAGGAACGGCTCACGCCATGAAATCAGCTTCTCCTCAAGCTGGTTGTCCCTCGGATAAAATCCAGGCGTGCCCTTGATCACATCAGGATGGTCCTCAGGCTCAAAACGATTTTCAAACTTTACAACACGGACACGACGCCAGGTGCCATTGTCCATGCTGTTGATCGGCGGCAGAGTATTACACATCATAAAGATTCGCCCCATGATCTTGAATCGCTCCTGGTCACCATACAGGGCTCGGGCCTCAATCATATCCTCACCGCACATCTGCTTCATGCGGCTCGTGTTGAGCGGCTCTGTTGCATCAGGCTCCTGCGAATAGATAAAGCGACGACACTTGGCCACGATCAGATCAGGGTTTGCTGCACCTGAATCAGGACGCTTTCGCGTAAAGACAGTTGACTGAATAGGTGTCTGGTAGTCACCAAAAGTCAGCTCCATGAGCTTGATTAGCTTGGACTTACCGTTCGAGCCCACACCAATCATAAAGTAGAACAGCTGTTCCTTGTTCGTGCCCTCGAGGCACGCAGCCAGAAGTTTGAGGACGTGTTTCTTCAGCTCAGGACGAGGAAACAACTTACAGAAGAAGTCATCGAGTTCGGCCTGTCGAGGATCCTTCGGATCATATTTTGTATAGTTGATTGCAGGAAAGTCAGGCAGATTCTTGCCTGCGAGAAAGCTTACATAATCTTCGGGCCGGCCCTCACGAAACACAACATGTTCTTTATTGTCGATAGGACTCTTGCACCGAAGTTCCAAAACACCATTCGCACAGCCGAACAGATTTGGATTCACATTCAGCCTCGTCATGAAATCATCATCTGCAAAGAGGGTCTGATTCATCTTCATGACCGAGTCGTTGAAACCAGTTGAATACAACTTTATTTGCATTTCACATAATTCCTTAATCTTTTCAAGGTGATTCTTTCTGTCGCTTTCATTAATTCCACGATTACGAGAGGATACACGATCGGCAGCTGTTTGAATCTTATCAGCTACATCGATACAGATCTTTTTGCGAAACTCAAGGCCCTGATTCAGATGACGCCACATATTTAACACATCATCATATATATACCATTCGGTGCTCTTGTTTCCAATCGATGCAATTACAATGGTGCCATACATCTTATGCATGAGTCGACTAATATGGTAGTGAGTTGCATCGGTCTTATCAATGATATAGGCATGAATATCTTCATCAATAATTTCGTTATACTTCTGGTTGTTATCATCGCGTGCCCACTTATACAGACTGCGAATGCCTAGCCTCGGGCCATCTCCATCCTTTCGCATACCATGAAACCAGTCACGACGGAGCTTTCCAATATCATTCCCAGAGAATTTTGAAGACCTCTTGCTGAACTCCATCCAGAGGTCAAACATCGCCTCAGATGCTTCAATATTGTGAAGGCACCAGCCAAGGCGAATCCACTGATCACGGTTATCCGCTCTCTCATTTGAAAGAGCCTCAAGAACCATTCGCTTTGTAATATCAGTCTCTTCCTCGTTTGCTGGAATCAATGCCTGGTGAATCTGCAAAAGCTGATCGATTGTTGTATTCGCCTCCGCCATTGCAGCATTAGTAGCTTGTACAGGAGGCGTAGGAGCAATATAAGCCTGCGGAGGATTCAGAAAGCCCTCAAACTCGTCCTTCATATCGTCGCGAATGACGGTGTCATCGTCATCAACCTTATAACGAACACTCATGAGTTCCAGAAGCTGACGGCTGTCAAACTCCTTCATATCCTCTTCCTCCCACGTGTTGGACTCAGGATAGAAAGCATAGATGTGCTTGAGTTCATAGGCAGGAATGGTCGGCTTGGATGCTCCATAAAACATCCAACCCTGCTTCCTGCCCATACTAGCGTCATAAACATCATCATCCTTGTTGAAATAGTCTGTCTGGCCAAAGACATCCGTAATAGCTCCCTGGTTCAGGAGATACTTTCGGACAACATTCCACTTGTCATTTGTGAAAGGCAGATCAGGGCACATGATGTGAATACCGTCCTTGATCTTATCCTTGTCCGCATATGGCTGGGGCCTCAGAGTCACAAAGAATCGTAGCTTTTCAAAGCCACCGATATCAATAAAGTGGTGAATTGCATCTTTCACCTTTTTACAGATTCCAATGATCTGGGCTTCATCGAAGGCCCGAGTCAAATTCCGATCTTTCTTGTAATGAAAGTCAAAGTCAAGCAAGAAAGGTTTCGACTTGTCAAGTCGAGGCTGCTCTACAAAACCAAGAGCACGGTGCTTCTTCACAAACAAATAGTCATTCAACAGGTCAAGAAACTTCGGATATTCGGCATTTGTGATCAGCCATTTTCCATTTAGCTCACCCATTCCAGTGATCGTTGCATCACTTGACTTGTTACATGACCTCTCTCCCAGGAATTTCCAAAGGGGGTGACGGTATAACGCATCGAGAGCAGAGTTTGACATCTACCTATTCATGCGAGTTTCCCTAGCCACAACCAAACTCAAATTTACCCTACCCAGTTAAAGCCTCTTTCTAATTCAAAGAAGATCATGTCAGATCCCAAAGGAAAGAAGCGGCTTTTAAAGGACATCGAGCGAGCACAGGAGGATGGAATGAAAACACAAGGAATTATGTATTGGTCAAGTGAGGCAAACTTTTATTTGGGCGAGGCATTAATTCAGGGGCCTCGAGGAACTCCGTATGAAGGAGCTCTTTTGCATTTTTCGTTTCAGTTTCCCGAGGATTATCCATTTTCACCTCCGAAAGTGACTTTCCTGACTTGTGATGAAGAGACGCGGTTTCATCCCAATTTGTATAAGGAAGGCAAGGTCTGTCTATCAATTCTTGGGACATATTCTGGCCCTGGATGGTCTGGAACACAGAGTCTTTCCACAATTCTTTTGAGTATTCTAGCGTTGCTGGATGAGAACCCACTTTCCCATGAACCAGCCTTTGAACGAGGAACTCTGATGGAAGAAAAGCACAAGAGCTATGCAGATGCTGTTGAATATGCGATGGCAGCATTAATGGTAAAGTCGTATAATACTTATGAGAGAGAACCCGAGCGATCACAATGGCGAAACTTTCTGGATGAACTTGAAGAAGTTGTGCCTACGATGAAGAAGTTTCTTACAGAGAAAATTAATGCAAAGGCCGCTCAGCCCGAACGACACTGGTCAAATCTCACGTATGGCATGAGTATTAAATCTGCTTGGCGTGGCCTAAAATTGATTGAATGTGATGAATAGAATAAAGGCATAAAGAAGATGAAGTTTTGCCCCAAGTGCGAAAACTATCTTTACATGGACACAAAATCAGGAGCTCTGTTGCGTGTCTGTCGCACTTGTGGCTTTTCTGAGAATGACACGCAGGGCGGCTTGGCAATGGAAACCGTTGTCCAGGAGCGGTCGAGTGAGGGATATAAGATTTTGCTGAATGAATTTACCCGGCAAGACCCTACATTGCCGCATGTTGTGACGATCAAGTGCCCGCGGGCATCCTGCACAACAAACACAGGCGGAAAGACACGCGATGTCATCTATATTAAGTATGATGCTGTTAATATGAAGTATCTCTATATTTGCAACGTATGTGGTGAGCAGTGGCGGTCCAGGTCTTAGGACGGTCCTTGTGGCGGTCCAGGTCTTAGGACGGTCCTTGTGGAGGTCCAGGTCTTAGAACGGTCCTTGTGGCGGTCCAGGTCTTAAGGACCACAAACCGTATATTGAGAACCATCTTCATTGAACATATAGATCTGTCCAATAAAGTCAGGAAATACGCGAGGCGTTGAAATTTTAACATGCATTGAAGGCGGTTCAAAATGTTGATCATATTCATCTTGTATATATGCATCATAGACAACTCGCGGATACACCCATTTTCTTAGAAAATTCTGGTCATCTTCATAACCAAAATTTTCTCTTTTTACATCGTGCTCAAAAAAGATGTTTAACAAAGCGATCATTGGCATTTCAAGGCATCCCTTTTTTACACCGAATAAACCTCCTAATATTGGAATTGTGTGAACTCTATGATCACGAATAATTTGAAATCCCTTTTCAGACTTCATAAAATCATGAACAGACTGTTCATCTCTTTGATATACACGAGAATCAGAGTCTCTTACAATCATTAGTTCAACCTCTGGATCATCGATAGGCAAATAACGATAGACCTTATTTACCATTCCTGTTTCACCTGTAAACATGAGTTTTACACTTGAATGATTAGCTAGTTCAATCAAAATTGATTCAGGGACAGAATCTCCTATATAAATCCATATCTTAAAATCAGGAAATCGTTTCTCAATCTCTTCAACATTGCAGAGCATTCCTTTACAATACCTATCTTGGTCACCAAAAAGTGTAAATGAAAAAACCTTTATCATCTAGATTTTTTAGAAGGTAACCTTTAGATAGAATTAAGTATATCATTTAGTTTATCATAATAACAATTTCCCTTTGCATAAGCCTGCACTCTTTCGTAATTTTCCATAACAACATCTTTATACTTAGAATACCAGCTATCATTCAATAACGTTAGTTTTGTATAAAGATCAATAATACTTTCAGAATCTAATAGTATCCACCCTGTTGTATTAAAATATTCATCAATATTTGTGCAGCCATAATAAATAGGTATTGTCTTTGTGATTATACAATCAATAAGTTTCTCTGTAAAATAATGTTTTTGTCTAGAATTTTCGATAATAATTGAAAACTGAAAGCTTGCAAATAGAGGTGCCTTTGATGAATGGATATACGGATTATTATTTATTACAGGAAGGGACGGGCCAGCAGAACTTCTATAGAACACACAAGGTATTCCACTTTTACCTAGTATTTCTTGGTTAAAATAAATAAGTTGACGAAAGTCATGTCCGTTTGTCATTCGTTTAAACCCAGTAATTGATGATATTTTGAATTCCTTGTCTGAGCAGTTCATTGCTTCATATTCTTCTTTAAGAACCCAATTATAAGAACAGGTTGTAAATAGTTTAGCATTACTACATGTCTTAAGTATAGTATCATTATATGTTAAAATTAAGTCATATCTTAAATAATTAGCAAGAACATAGTCTTGAATTGGATTAATTGCCTCGGGCTCATACATTAATAAAACTTTGAAATTTGAAGTTTCTTTATACTCTTTTGTATCAACAAACAAAAGAGTATCTTTTGAAGTTTTTATTACAGGTATAAGATCAGGTCTGTATGGTATAATTTCAAGTGACATATACTAAAATATGTCATTATCTTTAGATAAGTATCCACTCCCTCGGAAAGAGTTCCGTCGTGTCAAAGCCACGCATCCATTCTCTCGGAACACAAATTGTCGAACGATACTTGTAAGCTCCCAGAAAGGCCCCCCACCAAGAAAAGGTTGAATTTGCACAGATAAAACCCCCAGAACAGCTGGCCATTAGCGAAAGAGCCCTAATTTCGTTTGGTTCTTCCACGAACTCTTTTTGATCGAGTTCCTGAAAGATCCGCTGAGCCTTACACCACTCCAAGTCATCCGAAAAGATTTTGAAGACTACTTTACCCTTGAATTTATCAAGTGCCGCCAGATAATAGGCCTCTGTCTGAATATAATGAACATCAGAAAAGGGCGGCTTCAAGAAATCACCACGTCGCACATGAAGTCCAACCCATGACTCATTTACAGTGCAAGAAAGTCCAGAAACAAAAGTTCTACGTATAACTTCTTCGTGTTTAGCGAGCCCAGGCCACCATTGAAAGTATCCATGAAGAAGTATATTTCCTTCTAGTTTTTCGACAGTCCAAGGCTCAAATCCAGGCTCACCAGGATGAAGAGAAAATCCTGCTGCCTTTAACTGTTCAATGGCAGTCCCATCGATCACGCGATCAATACGAGTGGGAATCTCTCGAAATACAGAATCACCATAGTCGAGGCCAGTATTGTGAATCTGGGCCTGCTCTAGTGGTAGGAGGATTTCACGTCCAGTCTCCTCAGCATAGACAATTGCAGCAGCCACCTGGAACATTTGGTTTCCTAGTCCTCCTTTTCTTACAGGCAGAACAAACTCACTCATCTTAAGAAGTCTAAACAACTATCTTTAAACCATACTAATGGAACATATTGATTGTGTGTATTATATAAATCTTGATCATCGTGAAGATCGGCGTGTCTCCTTTCTAAAAGAGATGGAAAAGCTCGGTGTTCCTCTCTCAAAAATCGAGAGAGTGCCAGGAATTTACAATAAGGAGTTTGGAATTCTGGGCTGTGGCCTGAGTCATAAGAAAGCCCTGGAGACATTTATGGCCTCGACACATAGAAACTGTCTAATCTTTGAGGATGATTTTGTTTTTACTCTAGATATGAACTATGTTCACTACCAGTTCAAGTCACTCTTTGAGGATAGAGTTCCTTACGACCTTGTGATGTTGGCAGGAAATCTGTTTAAAACGGAGGAGGCCGACCAGCCCTACCTGAAAAGAGTTCTGGATGGACAAACCGCCTCAGGATTTCTGATCACTCGAGAGTTTGCCCCGCAACTTATTCAGTGTCTCTCAGAGTCAACAAAACTTCTGGATGAATGGCACCAGGCATTTGGCGAAAAGAAACACGAGTATTGTAATGATATCTATTGGAAGAAGCTTCAGCCTATTAGCCGATGGTATATCTTTCATGCAAAACAGGGTATTCAACAAGAGTCTTATTCAGACAATGAATACAAAGTAACAAACTATGGGGTATAAAGAGTTTCCAGCATATAGATTCAATGATCTATGATCACATATATTATATAAATTTAGATCATAGAGTAGATCGAAATGAAGAATTTCTTTCTGCAATGAAAACGCTAGGAATACCGAATGAACATATTACACGTGTATCAGCTATTTATAATGAAGGCTGTGGAGCTCTGGGATGTTCTCAAAGTCACGCCAAGGCAATCAAACTCTTTCTCGAGTCTCCTTATGAACGCTGTATTGTCTTTGAAGATGATTTCTCGCCAAACAAAGAGGCATGGGATATCTTTTTTCAAAAGATGGAGGCGTATCCAAACGAAGGATGGGATCTTATTCAGTTGTCTGGCAATATACTAGAAAGTTGTAAAACAACAATACCTTTTCTTCAAAAGGCGTTTCATGTTCAGACTTCTTCTTCCTATCTACTTCAAAAGAGATTTGCATCACAACTCCTAGAAAACATAGAAGAAGGTGTGAGGGCGTTGGAGGTCAAATATTCTGATTCATTCTGTATAGATATTCATTGGTTGCCTTTACAAACAAAAAGTCTATGGTTTATATCAGACCCTGTTTTAGGATATCAACGAGAATCCTATTCAGATATTCTTAAACGGACAGCAAATTATAAGGTATAGGTATAGGTCTAAAAGCGACCCACGAATAGAAACCAATGGATCAAGAATATCTTCAAATTATAAATTCAATAAAACTTGAAGATCTTTATCGTGTTCAGCAGAAACATCAAGGTATTCATCCAACAGGATTTATCGTTCTTACAGATGAGCCCATTAATCTTTTCCCTTTTACTCTTTGTCCTCTTCTTATTACAAAAGAGCTTACAGGTTCTTATAATCCTCATGATGTGATTGTAAAATATACATCGAAGTTTGGTTCTCTTGAAAAGCTTTTGTATACTCTTTGGGAGTATTACAAGGAGTCAGCTGCCGTGTCAACTTCTTTTTCGTGGAAGGTCTACACGTATACGAAGACGTTACCACCCAAGAAGATTGTTATTCCTTGCCTCAAAAGAAAAGAGAATCTGGAGCCAGTTCTAAAGCGTCTGGCCATGATTCGCCCCCCTCAAGAAGGATATAAGCCTCAGATTTTGTTAATTGAGCACAGTCCTTTTCCAGAAATGCAGTCGTTGGCAGATGAGTATAACTGTGAATGGATTTGGTTTCAGCTCGACCCCAGAAATCCGTTGCTGCCGACGGGTCAATTCAACAAGGCTCTATGTTATGATAAAGCTTTTCTTTATGGATATCCCGCGACCTGGTATTTGTTTCACGACAATGATATTCTTGTTCCGATGGATTTCTGGGAGAAGTTGGAAGCCAATCAGCAGAGGACAAACGCAAAGTTTCTTCAGCCTTACACGCATAGATCTTTATTAAATCTACATCCTGCCGTCGCAGAGTGTTTTAGAGAGAATCTGAGCCTTGCAGATGAACCAATTACACCTGATATGTATGCCCCTATTTCAAAAGGAGCTCCAGGAGGTTCTTTGTATATTCATAGGGATCGATATTCAGATGTGGGAGGTCATGACCCTAATTTCTGTTGGGGTTATGGACCTGAAGATGCCTTTTTCTTACATAAGTTGGCACAGCTTGAAGAGATCGCCTATGCAGACAAGCCACCGATTGAAATGATTCATTTGTGGCATCCTCCTGCGGCTGTTACAAATCCTTATTACAGAACTATGGATGCTGTTATTAAGGGGTATTTTATGATGAGGCCAAAAGAAGAAACTCTGGGCTATATGGTAACGAAGAAAGGAATTTTAGATTCGATGCAGGTATCCAGATAGAGGCTCATAAAGATCTTCTAGAAGATTCAAAGGGTTGCACTTGGATGCCACAAAGTCTCGTTGGCTTGTCACAAGATACATCCATGCTTCTGGGCTCCACTTTTCTGCTATAGGGGCATAGGATTTCGACCCAACAGAAAGCCATCGTGAAATGCGTTCTTTTGTTGATGGAGCTAGCTGCATAACAAAGGGTTGGAGATTAAGAAGAGACACAAGAAGCTGAAAGAGATCACGACCCTCTTTTGGACAGGGATCCATCGGTGGCAGAACTCCATCACCGAGGTTTACAAGAGATCCGATACATGCAAAGCCAAAATCTAGAAGAATGACATGAAAGGGACATTCCAGAGTCCATGTAGAGAGTGTAAGAAGAATAGGACCCTCTCGAATAAGAATATTGTCTACCTTGAGATCTCTGTGGTCAAGATTCAGTCGTGTCTCAAGAGACCAAAGAAGAAGACTGAGTTGGGCTATAAGTAAAAAGAAGTCACGATCAGGAGTCTTAGAGGCTCGAAACCACTCAAGAACTGTCTTTCCTTTGATTTGATCCATGGAAAAACAGGGCTTATCGTCCTTTAGAAAGATATCATAGACCTTTGGAATCGCCCAGGATGCTCCTTCATGAGAGAGATGAGTATAACAGAGACTCTGAATGATGGCCTCCTGAGTTAAATTCATTTCAGGAAGTCTGGGTATTTTCACCATAACAGGCACGATAGAACCATCGGTAATTCGACTTCCTGAAATGAGATTTCCATAAGAACCGTGATTGACAACTTTCTCTAAAAAAAGATGGGCTCTAAGAGTTGGGCCAGATAAAATGGTCCGATCTCTATCTCTAAACATCGAGAGTTTAGAAAGAGGTATCTTAGAGAGCTCATTGAGTGAATAGGATCCATCAATGCCCAGTAAGTGTAAATTTAATTTCCTGTCTGGAATCATAACTCCAGATATCTATCTATATCGGATAGTTTCTTAAGATCTTTAGCTATCTCGACGGCTGCTAATTCTCGAGGATGTTCTGGTTGAGGAGAGTTTCCATAGCGTGCAACAAAACTCTGGGGTGGTTGTGGCTGAAGAATTCCTGTTTCTCGGTCCCACCAACGAACTTGGACCACACGGAGTTCTGGCTTATCCTCTCGTTCAAAGAGAGGAAGAGGAACATGACGTTCTTTCCATGCAAAGAACCGTTGGTCAATTGTATCAGGATTTAGACGGCACCGACGACGCCATCGTTCAGGAACTTCTGATTCTTCGATGGGTGACCAGCCCTCTCGCTTGAACTTGGCCTCCCAGACATCCTTACGTCTTCGCTGATCAATATGAATAAGTTCGTGAACCAGAGTTTCTTGCTTTCTCGATTCAGGAAAAAAGGCAGGCATACAGATGAAATTAGGAGGACGTGTATGAGGCATGCCCGCTTCAGCCATGGGATGCATTGTAATAATTTCTGTATTGAGGACCCATGGTTGTGATTGACTATCTCCTGTAGGTGTATTGTAATAGAGACCTTGCCTCGAAAGTTTATTGAGTGGATCTTTTTCAACTCGTTCTATAAAATGATCAATCGCTTCCGCCTTTTTTAGTTGATCCATTACTGTCTTTGGCCTGTTCTTTTAAAGCCGTAGCTTTTGCTTTTGACTTCTTGATTTCCTTGTATTCTTGTGCGATCTTCTTATGCAGAAAGTAGGTGTCAATCTTGGGCTGTGCCTTTTTGAGAGGTTGTTCTGTGCTAGGAACAGGAGCTGCTGCAGGCGTCACAAGAATATTGGAAGCATGTCCAGAAGGCAGAGTAATACCAAACTGCTTCGCCATGAATTCACGTTTGGCGGCCTTGCCACAGGCCTCCAGGGCCTTTCGAAACAGAAGTTCAATCGCAATCGAATCACGTTTTGATTCTTCTAGACCCTTTGCAGGCATCTGAAATCCAGGAATCTTCTCCACCATGATTCCAAAGAGCTGACCAATCGGCTTCATCAACTGACGCTCAATGTAATACTCATAATCGGGCCTCAGGCCGTTTTTGCGAATAAAGTCTGGTGTCTCAATGCGATCACCCTGAAGTTTTGCAGCCGTCTCTCCTGCCTTTGCGGCCACATAGATAAATCCCATGCGTTCGCCTGCTGTGGGAGCATTGCCAGGATCTCTTTCCTTGATGCGATCTGCAAGAACCTTGTGAGCTGGAGGCGTTGCAGACTTGTAATTCGCACTCAGACTCTTTGTAATTGTGAGCTGTGACATACTCATCTTTCCTTCCACCATTTCAAGTGTCTTAGTCCTCACGAAGTCCACCGCTTTGGGCACATCTTTCTCATTCAGAAGAATCTTGATAGCCCCGCCATAGATTGTCTTCAGAACAGGTGCGTTATCACGACGCTTCAGAACAATACCCATGGATGTCTGCTTGAAGTCCGTTGCAGAATCCTCATATTTGTTGCCTACATATCGCTTTTTGCTGAAGATAATAAACTGGTCAAAGACCTTATCATACTCAAAATCATGCGGTGCCTTCAGACAACTTGAGACAAACTTACCAGCCTCTTCAGTAATGTCCATTGTCTTCTGGATTGCATCGGGACCTGTCATACCAAAGTCAACGAATAGAGAATCTGTGTCGCCATAAATAACTTTTGCTTGGGGTCCATAGAATACCTCAATAGCCTCCTTGGCAAACAGAATCTGCTTGCGACCATAGGATGTAACAGACGCTGCAAGATTTTGAAGACGAATCTTGAAGGTTGAAGAGCCCAGCTGACCATAAAGAGAGTTTGCAGTCAACTTGTAGGCCAGCTGCTCAGCATCAAGAAGAGCCTTACGAAATGGATCATTCTCCTTTTCAGCTTCCTTACGCTTACTCTTTCGGGCAGCCAGTAGTTTGGCCACAATGTTAGGCAGTGTGTGTTTGGATCCATCAGCCTTCTGGGCGTAACGACAGACACGCACACCCATTTTAATCTTTGTAGGATTGACACGAGTATCTTCAGGATCAGGTCGAAGAATATCGAATTCAATGTTGGTCCAGCGAGTGCCTGGAGGTGCATTGCATTCATCCTCTTCATTACCCCATGACACGACAGGTTTTCCACCATTCAGGGGAAAGTCCTTGACCCACACGAGCGAATCATGGCTGATATTCTCACTGATAATACTGCTGGGATACAGTGACGCAAAGTCACAGACACCAATTGGCGACTCACTGTAGAATCCAGGGACAGGATCCAGAACAATTGCACCTTCATAGCTGTCAGGAGGCTCTTCATCCTCTGCATTTGGATCACGTGACGGAGAATCGAGCACTTCAACGACCATTCCCAGTTCGTAACACTCCTTGAAGATCAGAGACTCAATCTTGATGCCCTGGCCACGAGTAAAGATATAATTCACAGGCACAGAGCAAACATTTGCCATGGACATTGCATTATTGAACACATCGAGCTTCTTGTAGAGTTCATAGACCAGATCGCAATCCTGAATACAGTAGGCTGCGACCTTGGAACGACCCGCAGAGCCGCCATCCTTGTGAAACTCGAAGATCTCTGCGGGTGATACATCGTCCTTTACAATCGCCCACTTGACTGCGTCATCTTCGTATGGTTCATCAGATGCCTCAACAGTAATGGACTTTCCATCCTCAACAGCGATAACACGTAGCTTCTCGACGGTCGGCTCACCAGTCTCATCGAGAAGTGTGAGATATCTGCCAGGACGAACATCGGATGTTCCCTTTGTTTTGATTTTCCAGACACCAGGTGTTGATACATCGACGGCAGAACACTTACCAGACATGAAGTTCTGACAGACAGCATCGAGCTTGTAAGAAGGCAATGCTGTCAAACGGCGAACATAGTGATACAAGTCAATCTGAAGACGACCCTTTGTTGTCCACATATACAGATAGTTATCACCGAGAGCTGAACTACTGAGAAACTTTGTCTCGAGCTTCGTGTTCTCCTTGCCTGTCTCATCGGTGGCCCTGAGGCGATTCATAGCCTGAAAGCAGTCATACTCTGTGATGCCGAGAATCTCGGCTCTCTCCCACAGATATTTTTCATCAAAACCAAAGATATTGTAGCCGACGTAAACGTCAGGATTTCTCTCAGACATGAAGTTAGCCCATGCGAGAAGCATATTCTTCTCAGTTTTGTAGGTGTGAACGATGGCACCTTCAACGGGGTCACAAGTCCCGAGAACAAAGATGTGTTTTTCAATGGTCGTGCCTCGAACGAGGACATTGCCGATCTGAATGACAGGATCGTTATTCTCGGCCATGGGAAACTCTCCAGACTCTGAGTAGCATTCAATATCCCAAAAGTTCATGAGAAGAGGTGCAGTCGGTGAAGGCGGAATACCCTTAAAGGGTGTGACATCATCCCACTCACACTCACCATTTCCATCAGCATCAACCGAGACATCTGCTTCGACCCATCCACAGGGCTGTAGATTCTGGATATGAAAGAATCGAAGCATGGGGTCCAGAGTTGCATCATATACTTTGAGGACATCGAGGTCCTTGTAAAGCTGAAAGATGGGACGAGTCCGATCATCAAGAAAGAGCTTTCGAGCTGCATACATGACTTTCTTGCTTTTCATGCGAATCTCAGCAAACGCAAAGTCCTTTTCGCCTGTGTATCCATACATCAACTTCTTTCGGCAGCGTGTAACTTCAACTAGATCTGGATTCACCTTTGCATTAATAAGACCCTTTGCGACCATTTTTTTGAAATCGCTCAGAATACCCGTTTCAGTCTTTCCAGGCACCTCAGGAAGACGCACATAGAAGAACGGTTCAAAGCCATTTACAGTCAGGTGAACAGGTTCTCCTTCTGCTGTGCAGCCAAACAGATGAATGACGAGTTTTGGTGACCCCTTTTCATAAATATCCTGTGCTATTGAATCAAATAGATGAAATAGCATAGTGTTGTTACTAAACCTACAAAAGGTCGCACACAATTTTACTTACGGGATTTCCGTGACTTCTTTACAGATCTCAAAGAGCGTTTTGACTTGCGACTCTTGACGCGTTTACGGGCCGAATAAACTGTTGCAGATGCCATAAGAAGAGCCGCGGGTGCACCCTCTCTTGAGATCTCAAGAAGTGATCCCATGAGCGAACCACCGAGCTGCTTGGGAGGCTGAGCAGCGGACTTCTGTGTTTCGACAAGATCCGTGAGAGTATCGGGGGGTCCCTCAAGAGCCTCCACAGAAACAGGCTTGAAGACATTACGTTTCTCACCACTCGTCATCAGTTCAGGTGCAGGCGTGTTTGCTACAGAAGCAACAGGGGCAACAGACGGCTGCATAGAATTCTTCCGTGACATATTATTGACAACTGTCTTGGCAACGCTGTTGGCGTTATTTACGGTCTTAGGGAGAGGCGTAGACAGAAGTTTCTCGAGATCCGCAGGAGTCTTGGGCGGCTCCGTCATTGCATTCGTGATGTTGCCAGTCTCATCCTTAAATTCCGCGGGTTTCTTATCTTTGCCAACCAGTAACAAACTCGGATAGCCCTCAATCTTAGCATTCTTGAGACTGGTCTTATCAACCATGTCATAGTGAATGCTGGCCGCATTAATTGGCATATTTGTCTTGGGCACCTTGTTCCAGACATTCTCGCTAAAATTCTTGCAGTGACCGCAGAAGTCTGCATGAACGTAGACAAGAGTTAACGGTCCAGACATGACAAGTTGTTCAAAGTCAGGAATATCTTTATCGGATCGGACATCGATATCTCCAATTTTTGTGTTTCGGCCTCCACGCATTCTCTAAAAGGAACACAGAACTTTTCCTCCATACAAAACAGTAGAGGCCAAACATGGACGTTGGGCTTATCTTTGCAGTAGTTTGTATTGTAGGATATTTAATATTGTATGTCACCTCAAAGCAATATGTAAACGAGGGCTATGATTGCCAGGCTCCGCCGATAAAGGAAAAGGTGATCATGGAGCAGCAGATTGAGGCCCCCTATGTTACGCAGCGAATAACGGATGTAGATGACTACGAACACAATCTTGTTTTTCAGAACGAAGGTGATCGGGAGGTTTCAAAGGCTCTGATTAACAAGTTGAAATCGCAATATCCGATGGACTGGTCGACACATCCGCCGAGCTCAAGTTTCTTCCAGCAGGGCCTTCAGAAGCTGCAGGAGGCATTCAAGGATACTCCGGATCATGATACAGGCATAGATCCTTACAGAGATATCTCAAATCAAGCTCTAGTGCCTCCCGATACGACACAGCAGGAACTCGAGGAACGCAAGATTCTTCAAACGTATAAGCCGAAGGCATCGGGTGATCTATCAACCTACAATGTTGAGGATGCCCAGGAACTCATTCGCAAGATCTATGACGCGAAGGGCCTCATTCCTACGGTGAGACACAAGGATAATAATGTCTATGAGGTTATTGGCACGAGACGTAAGGACGAGAAGATTGTTTATGAGGATGAGGAGGCGGCTGCTCAGCAGGCACCTCAGCAGGCTGCTGGTGAAGGAATCATCACAGTTCCTGCGACGGCGATGGATACTGCTGCGGGCCTTGATCCGTTTTATTCAACGTCACCAGGAACACATATCAATCGCTGGGACTACCAGAAGTTTACACCTGGCCTGGAGCGGATGTTTGCACCGACTCAGCCTACCCAGAATTGGTCTTAGACTTCAGTTTCACTAATGCTGAGTAAGAACATTGCAAGGATTGAAAAGATAACACCGACCTTCTTAAAAGGACCGATTTTCTCTTTAAAAAACAAAAATCCAGAAGCTGTCACAAGAATATCGCTGATTAGATCCCACATCAAATTCATTACAATCATGCTTTCAAATTGAAGAGATCCAAGAAAGAGCCACGGTTGTATTGCGTATGCAATTGTCGGAATAATCATCCATCGTAAGAGTTTTACTTGATCTTTACTGACCATTTTGATGATGCCAAGCATGAAGACATCAAAGGTCGCCATGACGAGACCGAATGCAAAAGGAATCCACTCGAGGTGCATTATCTAAACAAGCAAGAAGAAATACCATAGAATGACATGTCTTCTTGATATACGAGAACGTGATTTAATACCTCTAATGCCTAACTGGCCTGTAAAGATGTTACCAATTGGAGATCTCTGGGTTGGTGTCAAGGATGAAGAAATACAGGAAGGATCTGTCATTGCTGAGAGAAAAACGGTCGCGGATTTCGAAGCCTCCTTTCTGGATGGACGGTATAGGGAGCAGAGAACGAGACTTCTGGCGTATTGTAGTGAGAAGAAAGCCAAGCCATTTTATATTATTGAAGGCAGTTTTGATCGATCAAAGCAACGTCTTGAAAAGAAGGCGTTGTGGAAGCTTCTTACACGCTTAGCACTGAGGTATGGAATTGGTCTTTTTTTCACAAAGTCACTGGAGGAGACTGCTGAGCTGTCTGAGACACTTCTTGAGCAATGGACCACAGATCCCAAAGTCTTTCAGGGTGAGACTGTAAGTTATGCAGAGACGCTTCATGTGGTCAAAAAGGATAATACATCGACATCCGCAGTTGTTCAGACAATGATGATTGCCCAAGTTCCTGGAGTCTCAGTCAAGACAGCACAGGCACTTCTTTTGGCTCACAAGAGTTTTGACGGTGTGTTCAAGGCAACGGAGGCTGAATTAGCAGCCACACAGGTCACGGAAACCAGGAAGTTTGGAGCCGCTGCTGCCAAGAAGGTATGGTCTGCCCTACACATGTCCATTTCTTGATAGACCAACCGCTGCCGTAATGATTGCTGCTCCAACCGCTGAGAGTGTAGAAGGCACTTCTCCAACAAACAAGTAGCCCCAACCGAAGGAAGCAACAATACCAATAAATGTAAGGAGACTGAAGATAACAGTAGGAATCAAGGGGATTGCATAGAAGCGTAAGCAATAGCCAATGAAGCCCACAACTATATTGAAGGTCAACATGGGTAGCCAAACGGAACCACGGAAATCGATGGGTGTTCCAGTGGCAGCAGCCCCTGCAGCTAACATGGCAACACCTGCTGTGTAGAGTTTGATCATGCTGAAAAACGGAGTTTTGGTCGGAACAGATTTTACACTGAAATAAATCAGAGTTTCTGTAAGGGCAGCAGTTAAGCCAGCAAGAATTCCTTTCCAATTATAAGGATCTTTCTTGTCGTCAGATTTGTTACCCAAGCTCACAAGAATCACACCTGCGAAGGCCATGACAATGAGAGCGATATCATAGGCACTGACAGATTCTCCAAAAAAAAGGGCACCTCCGATTACATTCAGAATAGGATAGGTATAAAAGAGGCTCATGGAGACTCCTGCGGGCAACTCCTTGAAGGCATAATAGGAAGTTCCAACATGGACTAAGTTCATTATGCTGAGACCAATGGTTGATCCTATACCTGAAGAACCAAGAGCTGCCACGAGTTCACCAGGTTTCGCCAGAGCGATGCCAAGAACAGTATAGGTGAGGAAACGTGAAAAGATTTGTGTAAAGAGACTTGTTGGAACATTTTTAATAAGAATTGGGTATAAAGCCAATGAAATTTCAGATGCCACTACGATGGCAGACTCATACATCTCTAATTAAACGCCCATAAATCGGCCAGAATATTATTCTGGCGTTCAGGCAACGGCTTTTGCATCGTTTGCAGAAAAGAGTTGGGTGGCTGATATTCAGCTGCTGACCGAACAGGCATTGTCTGTTGTGTAATGGTTTGAGGTATATCTTTATAAAGCAGATCCGATTGAAAGGAAACTTGTTTAATATCACGACCATGAGAATTAACATTGTTTGCCAGTTGCAGAGCCTTCTTCTTTTCGGCTTTCTTGACTTCAGGCGGAATCATGGCTTGAAGAATTGGGTTTTGTGTTACCAGGTAATTGTGTTCGTGATGTTTCCAGCTGATAAATAACATATTAGGATATGTGAATCGAACTTCATATCCTGATTGACGTAGTTGATAGACTAGATAGACTACACAGTCTTGTAGATCAATCTTGGGGAGACCAAAGATGAAAGGTGGGACAGTGTAAAGAATATGGTTTGCATTGCCACTCATTTGTGCGGTTGTATAGATGCGTTGATGGATTTGTGATAGGAGCTGATTGTAGGCTCGAAGGCGAGAGGCATCGCGTTTGACTCGTTTTTCAAATAGATCTTTAGGATTTAGTTTAGGGACGTCTTGCGTCTGCATTGCTCCTAGAAAGAGAGAAAGAGTTAGTAGATGTTGATTCCTCCCCGTCGAATCCTTCTAAGTGGTGGTGGCATCCGGGCTGTTTCCCACCTAGGAGCTTTACAGCACCTGGAATCAAAAGGACTCTTAAAATCGGTCAAGGAATTTGTAGGTGTGAGTGCAGGGGCCTTTATTGGGTTTTGTCTTGCCATAGGATATACAATCTCAGAACTTCGTATGTTGTGTATCCTCTTTGATTTTAGTTTGATACGAAATCTAGATCCAGAGGCGGCCCTACTTTTTCCAACGACGTTTGGCTTGGATGATGGTCAGAATCTCACAAAACTTCTGATTACACTGTTGAAGGCAAAGAATCAACGACCTGATATGACATTTCAAGAGTTGAAACTCTTCAAGCTGCGTTGTTTTGCGACAGATTTGAATACGACAAAAATGCGTGAATTTTCTGTTACTAAAACACCATCTGTAAAGCTAGTGGATGCATTGAGAGCCTCCATGTCTCTCCCTGCCTATTTTACACCTGTGCCAGACCCAGAGACAGAAAATACACTGATTGATGGTGGGATTCTACACAATTTTCCGATGGATTTCTTAACAGAGGCAGAGGTCCGAGAAACACTTGGTATTGCCTTTTCATATGATGGCAATTTGAAGCTGGAGAATATTTCTGATTTACCGACATTCTTTTCACAGATTTTTGCCTGTTATTTTATACCGAGAACCTATGAACTCTATGTAAAATACAAAGAACGTTGTATTCTTATACCAATCGGTGAATATCCTGCTTGGAATTTTGAGGCGACAAGAGAGGAACGTGAGGAAATAATTCAGGCAGGAAAAAAGGCCGCTGAAGAGTTTTGTGATACATTTAAGGTGCGTAAACCTCTACGTAGATATTCTGTATCCTAAGTAGTATGGGTGGAAACCTTGAATCCGGTCGTATCAACCAAATACTCGCAGATGCCCAGCGATGTGCTGTTCAAAGTGCAATTCTACAGGCGAGGGCATCGGGTTGTTGTCCTCCAAAAAAGTCCTCGAGTCAAGTGCCACAACAAAGCAGCTATTTGGCAAGTAAAGCAGACTGTTATGCCTTTATTCCTGCTGTTCAGGCTCCGACAACGGAGTCCACACGCATTCTTCGTGTTCAACAGCAGGTTCTTGATTCTGCCCCCAAATATGCAGAATATGCGGGACCACGTGTTGCGGTCCAATGCCCGCCTCTACCGACGGAGATCACCAATGCTTTCTTACCGAAGCCTTCAACACGCTGTGATAGCCTTGCGATTCTAGCGACAGGTTCTGTATTATAGTGACCCTAAATTTGATTCACTTGCTGGCTTACCATGTAGGCACAGCAAATGGATTCTCTCATGCTACCCGTTTCTCTTCTTCTTTTCATATTTATCCTTATGATGCTAAACCCAGAAGTGTGTTGTAACCTTCTGTTATTTGTATCATTGCTTGTTGTGATTTATACTCAATCCATTATGCCTTGAACTTCTCCTCTAAGAACTTCTGGTATCCAGCGGGTGTCCGATCACCCTCGTAGTCAAAGGTCTGTCCATCGGCAGTCTCGAGGATAAAAGTGGGATAGCCCTTGATGGACTTGCCCTTGGCCTTCTCAGGCTCCTTCTCGGGCTGAACCATGGACACGGCTACATTTTTGC
>Ga0007809_10000131_pt1 | contig 28892 bp, 22 predicted proteins | sample CryBogCBE02Aug07_FD_60383 | JGI IMG/M metagenome (GOLD analysis project Ga0007809, IMG submission 60383) | Freshwater microbial communities from Crystal Bog, Wisconsin, USA - CBE02Aug07 | ecosystem: Environmental > Aquatic > Freshwater > Lake | place: Crystal Bog, Wisconsin, USA | collected...
ATCTGAGGCCGTAGCCGGGCCTCCTGGCCCTGCAGGCCCTGCTGGTCCTCAGGGCCCTGCGGGTCCTGCTGGCCCTGCCGGTCCTCAAGGCCCGAAGGGCGATACGGGCCCGATGACTTATATTCAGATGGCTGCTCCTGCTGCTGCAGTTGCACCCGCACCTGTTGTTGCTGCTGCTCCTGCTGCTCCTGCTGCTGTAACACTTACGACTTCGTAAAAACTCTTATAATAAATAGATGAAAGCTTCTAGAAAAAATCTAAGAAACTCGCGAAGAAAGACACGCAAGCAACGTGGAGGCGAGTGTGAGCAGCAAGAGGTTGACCGTTGTAAATCAATTATTTCCAAATGTGCTTCATCTGCTCCTGCTGCAGCAGGAACTGTGAAAAATGATCCTCTCTATGCTCCCTGGTTTAAGAAGCTGAGTATGGGAATCCCTGCAGGGGCACTTTCTGCAAAGATGAAAGCTGAAGGATTGAATCCTGCTCTTTTGAATACACCGAATGCTCCTGCTCCTACTGCAGAAGTCAAAGCCCCTGCAGGAATTTCAGGCTTTCTCTCTGGAATTCTGGGAGGCCCTAAATTAAAGAAGGCTGCTGTTCCTAATGCCAAACCAGCCAATGCTCCTGCCCCTGCTCCTGAGAAGAAAGCAAACCCTCTTATGAATGAAATGGCAGAGCGTTTAAGAAAACGAGCTGCAAAACCCTCAGTCTTTGTTGATCCTGCACTACAAAAGGTGGCCCCTCAGGAATCTTCATCGACATTTAAGAATGAACTCGTTCGCAAAGTTCAATCTCACAATTTAGGCTTAGCAAACTCTAAACTACAACAAAGGTCAGAAGCACAATTATTTGCCTCTAAAATGGCAGCGGCTAAGAAGCGTGCAGATAAGGCAGCTGCTAATGCGAGAAAGGCCAGTGATGAACTCGCAATTCTTGAAAGACAGGCACCTTCAGCAGAGACAGAAGCAGTAAATAATGCTGTGAATGTTCCTAATTCAAGACTTCCTGCTGGTTGGAAAAAGAGAAAGAATGCAACTAATACTTGGTATGTAAATCCCCAGGGCGAGTCCCTTTGGAACCTACCTCCTCTCCCAGAAGGATGGACAGAGGAACACGATGAAGAAGATACTTGGTATGAAAGTCCTACTGGCGTCTCACAATGGATACATCCTGGTCTAGAGTAAAGAGTTTCGTAATTTACGTAAAGCAGCTTCGCTGATTTGAATGTCTTCTTGATGTTTCAAATCATAGAGAACCCTCTTTAAAGGAAGATTTGGATACTTCCTCAAATAGGCTTCAATACTCTCTTGTTGTTCATCTGTGTGTTTAGCCTTGGCCTTGACTTTCATCTTTACAAGACGTTTCGGCCCTTCAGATGTCTGCTGTAACGGGCCAATCTCTATCTTCTCTGCATGATGGTCATCGTGACACTTCTGGCAGACAACAATCAGATTTCTCAGATTATTATCAATTCCATCTTTTCTCGGTTTAATATGATGGACTTCTAATCCATTTACAAGCGGCGAGTTGCAAACTTCACATCCCTTTCGAACAACAGCTGCATTCCAAGAACTCGGTGATGCCGCTTCCTCTGTTGTCTCACCCAGCAATTGTTTCCGAAATGCATGAGCCTCCTTCAAAATCTCATGTGACAAATGCATAGCCCTAGCAACTTCTAGACCATAGAGAGTTCCTCCTGGCCCCTTGTGAAGAGTCCGATCATAGATAAGTTTGTCTGTGGCTGCATCATAGCTTACACGCAGATGCCACATTGCAAGCCTCGGTAACTCTACAATTGCAGGAAGTGAATAGAGTCCATGAAGATGTGTCGCAAAGATAAATCTCGCATTCTTTCTGTGCAAGTGTGTAATTCCTGCGGCAACCAGACTTGTAGCTGAAACAGATTCTGTTCCTGAACAGAGTTCATCTCCTAGAACAAGACTCTGGGGACTCGCCCTGTCAAAAATATCACGGAGTTCCGAGACTTCCACTGCAAACGACGAAAGGCCAGCCCACAAATTATCCTGGTTCAGAATTCTTGTTAAAATAGATTTGAATGGAGCTATCTCAAAGCTTGTCGCAGGAACATAGGATCCTGCTTGTGCCAAGAGAACACTGATACCAATTGATTTCATGAGAGATGACTTTCCTGATGCATTCATTCCATACAGAAGCCATCCATTTGCTTCATTGGAACCTATTGATACATCATGCTTTACATATTCAATACGATTCTGAATAGATTCAATGAGAGGATGACGTAGACCTGTGGCTTTTATACAAGATTCAGCTGATGAAAGAAGAACAGGCTTTACATACCGATTCTCCTTTGCTACTTTTGCTAAGGCAAAAGTCACATCCAGATTTCGAAGCCACTCCTCGAATCCAAGTGTCTGTTGAATTGAAACAGAAGAACACAGAGATGGCAACTCCTCCTCAATCGCCTTTTTGAGTGCAGAACGTAAACCAAGAATTTTACCGTGTAGAGATTCTAGATAGGAGAAACGAACAGATCCACGTCCTGACTTCTTAGGCTGGATCACGAGGTCACTGTAAGGAGGCTGCTTAGTAGCGATTGCCTCTTTAATTGTGTTAAGAGTCTTACTTGTTCCACTAAAATAATACGACATAGTATCTTGACTTTCAAGTTTCAGTGCATCCTCGGCCAATGAAGCCCATACTCTTACTTTTTCCATGGCATCAAGAGCATCCTGTCTTGCATCAGCCAACTTCTTCTCAAGATCTGCAACTTTCGGTGCCTTTGCTGAAGGCAAAAAACAAAGATCCTCATTGCCCAAGGCCCGTTTTGCCTTTTCAATATCAAATGTTTCTAGAAAGTGTGAACGAAATGTCTTAAAAGATTCTAGAGACTCGGGTGTCATCGCTAGAAGTCCTGTTTGTAAGTCTTGTAGTTGCTGTATGGATCCATAACTCTGGTCTAATGCGAGAACATCCTCCGCTGTTACAGTATAAAGCATAATTTTTCGATGTAGGCGTGAAATGTCATGAATGAGACGAAACGCCGCATCAATCTGTCGCTGTTGTTCCTGGGGAACATGGTAGGCCGCCTCCACTTCATCCAATCGCCGTTGAATCCTAGCTGAATCTGAATAAGGATACAAAAGACGATCATAAAGACCTCTGCGACCTAGACTTGTTAGACACTTCTGGAATAAACTTAGAACAGACTGCTCTTTTCCAATAGAAATATAATTCAGTTGCAGAAGAGTATTGTTTCCAAGATAGACTGCCTCTTCTGATGACCAGATACTGTGATTCTGAAGCATCTGAATTGCACTTGGAATATGATCCTCTGCAAATCGCAAAAGACAAATTAAAACACGCTCAGTCAACGGCTTATTTGTCAAATGAAGCTGCTCGTAAAGCGGTAAAAGAGAGGCTTGTGATGAGAAAATCTTCTGTAGATACTCCTGTCTCACAGTATCCTTTTCGAGACTACCCTGTTCTTCCTTATTTGCCAGTTCAAAATGAAGTGTGCCTTTCAATAAGCCAAACCGCCGCCTTACCTGGTTTTCTTGTGGCATGATGAATCGTGGCCCTCTCCAATACAAAATTGTCTCTTTGGGTGGATGAACCTGAAAAAAATGAATAAGAGTATCCGTTTCCACGAGACCTCCAATCTGACACGCTGATTCATAAGACTTCACAGTTCCTGTCGTTAAATCAAGTGCTGCTGCGGCATAGTCCCCAGTTTCCTCCAACCAGATAGCAGCCAGATAAGGAGCCTCTACACCCGCAGCTTCCATATGTGTCCCTGGACTGAAGATTCGAACCACAGGACGACTTACAATATCTCCCTTTGAATTCTTCTTTTGATCCGCGACTACCAACGTCCATCCCTCACGTGTCATAATTCCTGCAAATTTCTGGAGACTCTGCTCAGGAAATCCTGCAAAGAAACAATCCTCACCTTTGGGACCATCCTTCTTCTTTGTCGTCAATGTAATACCGAGAGTTTCGACTGCCTGTTTTACATTGGTTTGCCCTTCCTGTGTTTGCGGATCCAGAACATCATATAGCTCATAGAACATACCTACCATCATCACAAAACATGTGTGAGGGCCATACAAGGCTTCATAATGTTTCCACTGTTTTATATATTCATCATACATTGGACCCTTGCTTAGTTATATACAGTGACGAGCCTTAAGGCTTGTTTTTACAAAGCCCTACTTTTTAACATCATGTAATCTGAATACATGGCTCTTAGAACTGTCTCGGGGGCCTTTGTTGTATCCTTTACAAGCTTTGCCTCCTTTAAAATCTTCTTGATGTCGTCAATGCCCTGTTTCTTTGCATCAAACCGAATCTTATTTGCACGCGTAACACGCTTACCAAATCCACCCAAAGACATTCTGATCTTCTTGGCGTGCTTGCGTGTCTTAGCCGCAGGATTTGCAGATGGAGCAAGAACAGACTTCTTCGGGCTCAAAATGACCTGTGACTTTGCAGCCTTGGGTCCCAGAACAACCTTCACAGGCTTTGTTACAGAACCACCCACAAGAGGCGGAGAAGGAACCGAATTTGTGACCTTTGCGAGATTTGAAGGCTGTGAAGGAATTGCTGGCGGGGCTGCAGGGGCAGCAGGAACAGAAGTGCTCGCAAGCTGATTCATTGTCCCAGGAGAGGTTCCTCCCTGCTGTGCCGTAGTCTTACGTCTCCGCGTCTTGGAGCCCTTATTCATATAAGACTCTGCAGCACCTCCTGTAATAGTCATTGTCTTTGTATTTGGGTCCATTGAAGGAATCTACTTAGGGCATTTAAAATTGACTCAACAAATATATTCCAGGCAGGCCAACGAAATGTTTCCCTCTTACAGACACATTCTGGATATTTATTTCCAGCAGGCGGGCTGCCGACAGATTATCAGTCATCAGACTGAGTCTTTCAACAACTTCATGGACAACTATATTCCCGAAGTCGTCTCGATGGTAAATCCTCTTACAGTCCGTGGATCGCCTGAAGTTGCTTTGTCTGGGCCTCGCTCAGCCCTAGCCTCTGCAACAGGTCTCAGCACATCCGCGGCAAATGCTCTAATGGGACAGAATGTGCCTGCCGCTGTAGCATCTGGACCCCATATCCCTCTCCGTTTTGAATACGAGGTCCAGCTTGAATTTGAAAATACGTCGCTGCGAAAGCCGACAATCTTTGAGAACAACGGTGCAATCCTGCCCATGATGCCGAATGACGCCCGTCTTCGTAATCTCACTTATGCATCACCACTCTTCGTTGATGTTCGTGTGACAACCACGTTCATCGATCACACAAAGGGAGGAGAGAAGCAGTCACGTGTCCGCCTCTTTCCTAATGTTCATCTTGGCAAGATTCCTGTCATGGTCGGCAGCAAGTATTGCCTTCTGCATGATCAGAAGCATCTGCATCCTTCCTCGCTTGGCGAGTGTGCTGAGGATCTTGGTGGCTACTTCATCATTCAGGGTGGTGAGCGTGTCATCATTTCACAGGAGCGTATGTCTGAAAATCGCCCGTTTGTCTTCCGCAATAATCGCAACCCCACAAAGGAGCTTGAGGTGATTGAAGTCAAGAGCATTGGCCCCGATAACGACCAGGTGCCCAAGAACAACGCGGTCAAGATCATGTTTCACCCCAAGAACTCACAGATCCTCCTTCTGAAGGCCACCATGCCTCGTATCAAGACTGAGATTCCTCTTTGGATTCTCTTTCGTGCTCTCGGCGTTGAGACAGATAAGGAGATTCGTGATCTCATTCTCGGCCCTGAGGGTGATAGCACCTACGATAGTATCATTGATGAGACGCTAATGGAAGCCGAGAATGCAAAGGTTCTGACCAAGGCCGATGCATGTGCGTGGCTCGCTCAGCACATTCATTCGTGGTCCTCCAAGTCCCAGAAGCCACTCATGATTCAGGACATTCTGAATCTGGAACTCTTTCCTCATATCGGCCTTGTTGAGAACATGGCTTATGCGAAGGCCTGCTTTCTCGCACACATGACACGCAAGGTTCTCTGGGTAAATTCAGCCCGTATGCCGAATGATGACCGAGATGCCTATCCCAATAAGCGTGTTGATATGCCTGGATTTCTCCTAGCTAATCTCTTTCGCACCTATTTCGCCACAAAGATGCTCAAGGATATCCGTGCCTCGCTCGCAAAGGAGATTCATGGTGGCTCTTGGCGTGCATCAGGTAATTGGGAAGAGATTGTAAATATCAGTAATATCTCTAAGATTATCAAGAGCACACTTGTTGAAGTGGGTCTGAAGACGAGCTTGGCTACAGGCAATTTTGGTTCAGCAAAGGCGGGCGGCCCCACAAAGATCGGTGTCTCACAGGTTCTGAACCGTCTGAATTACATTGCAGGCATCTCACACTTGCGTCGTATCTCTACGCCAATTGAGAAGACTGGCAAGCTGATTCCGCCGCGTAAGCTACACAACACACAATTCGGTTATATCTGTCCTTCTGAAACTCCAGAGGGTCATTCAGTTGGTGTTGTAAAGAACATGAGCAGCACGGCAATCGTCAGCATCTATAGTAACCCTGGATCTACGAGGGATTATTTGATAAAGCTGGGGCATCTGAAGGGTCTGAAGGAAACCACGATGCTCGAGAAGCACACTCAGACACGATTCTTTCTGAACGGTGCCTGGATCGGCATGGTCTCAACGGAGAGGACTGAGGAAGTTGTTGATTCTCTGCGTAAGGCCAAGCGTTCGGGCCAGATTCATATTCACACGGGTATCATCTGGCGTCGTTCTATTCGTGAGGTGTGGCTCACAACAGAGGCAGGTCGTATGCTGCGACCTCTCTTCTATGCTCCTACCTTTCGTGAAATCGCCCTCGACAAGACTGGCAAGCTTCTTCACCAGATCAACGAGTTCAAGCAGTGGGAGCAGCTTCTTCTGTGGGAGTCACCCAAGAAGAACTACCTCATTGAGTATATCGATCCTGGTGAGACAGAGGGAATCTATATCGCAATGAACTACGAGAACTCCCTACAGGATGCATCCTTCACGCACGTGGAGATTCATCCTTCAACTATTCTGGGAACTCTGGCGTCGAACATTCCGTTCCCTGACCACAATCAGTCACCGAGAAATTCGTATCAGGCAGCTATGGGTAAGCAGGCGATGGGCATGTATGCCCTGAACTTTCAGGAGCGATTTGATGCAATGGCCCACATGCTGTGCTATCCGCAGATTCCTTTCGTATCACCCTTTATGAGCCGCTTCTATGGTGCTCAGAATATGCCGTCAGGTCAGAACATCATTGTAGCGATCATGACCTACACGGGCTATAATCAGGAAGATTCAATCATGATTAATAGAGGCTCTTTAGAAAGGGGCTTGTTCCGTTCCGTCTTCTTTCGCACCTACAAGGACGAGGAACGCAAGAATCAGTCATCAGGTGAGGAGGAGCGATTTGATCGCCCTGACCCTGGCACAACGAAGCAGATGAAGAATGCAAACTATTCAAAGCTGGGTGCAGATGGCTTTGTTCCTGAGAATGTCTATGTAGGTAATGAGGACATTCTAATTGGAAAGGTTGTGCCTCTACGTGTCGCAACAGGCATGGTGATGCCCGCTGGAACAAAGAAGTATCGTGATGTCAGCCGAACCATGCGAAACAATGAGGTCGGCTATGTGGATCGTATCTTTCGAAACCGCAATGGTGATGGATATTCACTCGCAAAGGTGCGTGTCCGTCAGGATCGTATTCCCGAGATTGGAGATAAGTTCTCCAGTCGGCACGGACAGAAGGGCACTGTGGGAATGATTCTCGAGCCTGAGGATATGCCTCAGACTGCCTCGGGTCTCATTCCTGATATCATCATCAACCCGCATTGTATTCCTAGCCGCATGACGATTGCCCAGCTCATGGAGACTCTGCTAGGTAAAATTGGTGCTGAGCTTGGATGCCTGGGTGATGGCACTCCCTTCAACGCTGTCACGCTTGAGAATATGGAGACGATTCTGAGGGACCATCTCGGCATGGAGCCTCACGGCAATGATGTTCTCTACAATGGCTTCACGGGCAAGCAGATGAACACAAGTATCTTCATTGGCCCCTGTTATTACCAGCGACTCCGTCACTGCTCAGCAGACAAGCTTCACAGTCGCTCTTCGGGACCTCTCGTGATGCTGACTCGGCAGCCTGCAGAGGGCCGAGCCCGTGAGGGAGGACTCCGTTTTGGAGAGATGGAGCGTGATTGCGTGGCCGCTCACGGTATCACAGAGTTCACAAAGGAGCGTTTCATGGAGTGCTCAGATCTCTTTCGTTGCTGGTCGTGCCGCGACTGTGGCCTTCTCTGTATTGCGAACCCGAAGGAGGGCATCTGGGCCTGCAAGGGCTGTGGCAACACGACGAACTTCTCAGCGATTGAGATTCCATATGCCTACAAGCTGCTTCTGCAGGAGCTAGAGACTATGAATATCAGCAGCCGCATTATTACTCAAGGAAGAATCTTAAGAGATCTCGCACAAGAAGGAAAGAAAGTATAAATGGCCTTCCTCCTGTTCGACCTTGAGCGATGCTTTGCCTATCCCTTAGTTCTCTCTAGCCTCACTGCTGATGCAGATGTCGATGGAATCTCAGCAGCACTTGCTTCTTCACCGCACGGGGATGCACTTCTACGATCCAATCTCCCTGATTTTTTTGCACCGATTCTCGCAGCCCAGGATGTTACTGTTGTCTTAGTCACGCACTCAGACAACAAGGCGATCTGTGATATAGTGAAAAAGCTCATTGAACAAAAGACTGGATTTAGTGATATTCATATAAGCCGCACTGACAAGAAGAATTGGGCTTATATTAAGGAACTCTGGTCCCAGATTCATCCTGAGCGTAAGGAACTCAGAGGACAGCAGGTTCTTTTTATGGATGATTATGATAATGATGAATTACGTAAGGATCCGAATGCTTCGGGTATTTGCGTAGTTCATTGTAAGCCGTTTGAATATCGTATTACACGTCGGCATCTTGATGCAGTTGACGCGATTCTTACCAAGTATGGACAGAAGGTCAGTGATCCTAAGCAGACAGGAATTCTTGATACATTTGATGAAGATGAAGATGATCAGAGTCTTTCACTTGTTCGCAGTTTTCTAGAACAAGTTACTCGTTTTTCTTAGGTCAATAAGACCTGCCGTAGACGATTTCATTAAAGTGGATTGAATGAGCACTACAAAAAAGACAACTATAAAGCCTATAAGAACTGCAATATTTTTCATCTTGACCCTTACCTATTCAAATAACTTAAATTTGAAGTGGCCACTACGCCCTTTTTTGGCAATGAAAGTCGGAATGCCCTTTAGTATGCTTGTTATCAAACGCAACGGAAACAAGGAGACTGTCTCGTTTGATAAGGTTCTGAGTCGTGTCCGTAAGGCGTCGAAGGGATTGACGGTAAATCCTGATGCACTCGCTCAGCAGGTCCTCTCACAGATCTTCGATGGCGTGAAGACAAGTGAGCTTGATGAACTTACGGCACAGCTTGCAGCGTCTCTATCAACGCTCCATCCCGACTACGGCATCCTCGCAGGACGCATCAGCATTAGTAATCATCACAAGAATACTACGGCATCATTCTCTGAGGTGATGACTCGCTTGTCTTCGCAGAAGATGCCCCAAACGGGTGAGACAACCAGTTTTATTCATCCTTCGCTGTTGGATGTGATTAAGGCTCATGGTCCCGAGATTGATTCGAAAATCCATCATGATCGCGACTATCTCTTTGACTACTTCGGCTTCAAGACCCTTGAGCGTGCGTATCTTTTGAAGGATACTTCGATGGTGATCCAGGAGCGTCCTCAGCACATGTGGATGCGTGTTGCTCTGGCTCTGTGGTCTAAGGATCTACCTCGTGCCTTTGAGACCTATGATCTCCTATCTCAGAAGTTCCTGACACACGCAACGCCCACGCTCTTCAATGCTGGAACGCCGCGTCAACAGCTTTCCTCATGCTTTCTGCTGGCAATGGCTGAAGACAGTATTCAGGGAATTTATAAGACGCTCGGTGACTGTGCTGCCATCAGCAAGTTTGCGGGAGGCATTGGTCTTCACCTTCATAATGTGAGGGCTCGTGGTTCTCTCATCAAGGGCACCAATGGTCAAAGCAACGGTCTCGTGCCGATGCTGCGTGTCTTCAATAACACAGCACGCTATGTGGACCAGTGCTTTACTCCCGACACCATGATCTATACAGAGGCAGGTGTAAAGGCAATTGAGGATGTCAGTATTACAGATAAGGTTCTTACAAGCCAAGGCCTCTACGTGCATGTGAACCAACCACTACGTCACACATACACTGGTCCCATGCTTGAAATCCGTGCAAAGCACTCTGTTACACCTATTCGTGTAACGCCTGAACACCAGGTCTTTGCCCTCAAGGGCCAGAAGAAGATGCTCAATTATGATGTAATACGTAATCGTATTGATAAGAATTTGGCGGCTGTTGAATTTACAGATGCAAAGGATTTGGAGGTCGATGACTTTGTTGTCTTTCCCATTCCCACCTACGAATGTGATATTCCCTCAATTTCTGAAGATGACTGTCGCTTCTACGGCATTCTTCTAGGAGATGGTCATATCAGCAAGGATGTGGCTGGAGTTTGTCTCAATAATAAGACAAAGCAGGATACTCGTGAGTTTGTTGAGACATATCTTTCCAACAGGGGTGTTACTGTAAATACCTATGAAGATGAGAATGCCAATACAATCAGACTTAAGTGGTCCACATCAAGTCCTGGTTTCAAGTTCACAGCCTCACAGCTCTATGATGAGAATCATCTAAAGAAAATGGAGTCTTGCTGGCTTCATCTCCCCTTAACGAAAGCCAAGCAGATTGTAAAGGGTCTTATTGAGACTGATGGTTGTATTGGAACAAAGGAAATCACCTTTGAAGTGACTTCCTATCATCTTGTTGAATCTCTGCGTTACATCCTTCTTCGCCTAGGTGCTCTAAGTTCAGGCTATGAGCGTAATCGTGTGGGTAATGTATCTTCTTACAAGAATATCACAACAAACCTTCCTACAGCAGTTCTACGTGTTCCTCGTATCCCAGAGATCATGGAGATGTTTCCTGCTGCTCCTGCAGCCTCATGGTTTAACTTTATGAAGCACAATGGATATCTCTATACACGAATTGAGGAGATTTCTGAGTCTGAGTATTCAGGCACCGTTCATGATTTTGAGGTCGAGGATCCACATGACTATACGGTTGCTCACCTTGGCGTCACTCATAATGGTGGCGGTAAGCGGAATGGCTCCTTCGCGATGTATTTGGAGCCCTGGCACGCCGACGTAGAGGACTTTCTGAAGATGCGTCTCAACACGGGCTCTGAGGAAGAAAGGGCTCGTGATCTCTTCTATGCACTCTGGATTCCTGATCTGTTCATGGAGCGTGTCGAGGCAGATGGTGACTGGAGTCTTTTCTGTCCGAATGAGGCACCTGGCCTTGCTGATGTCTGGGGTGATGAGTTTAAGACTCTCTATGAACGATATGAGAGAGAGGGTCGTGCACGAAAGGTTGTGAAGGCTCAGAAACTTTGGTTTCAGACGCTTGACTCTCAGATGGAGACCGGCACTCCTTATCTCTTGTATAAGGATGCTGCCAATCGTAAATCAAATCAGCAGAACCTTGGCACGATCAAGTCATCCAATTTGTGCACGGAGATCATCGAGTATTCGAGCCCCGAGGAGACGGCTGTGTGCAATCTTGCATCTATTGGACTTCCCAGCTTTGTTATCGACGGAGCCTTTGATTATGCCAAGCTTCGTGAGGTCACGCGAGTTTCAATTCGCAACCTGAATCGTGTGATCGATATTAATTTCTATCCGACGCCTGAGACAAAGACAAGTAATATGCGTCACCGTCCTGTTGGTCTCGGTGTGCAGGGACTTGCTGATGTCTTTGCTTTACTCGGACTCGCTTGGGAGCAGGAAGAGGCGGCAAAGGTCAACCAGCTGATCTTTGAGCATATGTATTTCGCCGCGGTCGAGGCCTCTGTTGAGCTTGCTAAGGCAGAAGGGGCTTATTCAACATTTAAGGGATCACCTGCATCAAAGGGTCAGCTACAGCCAGACCTGTGGAATGTGAAGCCTATCACAGAGACTGATGGATCTCTAGATTGGGCTGGTCTTAGAGTTGCAGCGATGACTCATGGTCTACGCAACTCTCTGCTGATTGCCCCGATGCCGACGGCTTCCACGTCACAGATTCTCGGCTTTAATGAATGTTTTGAGCCGTTCACTAGCAATCTGTATACTCGTCGCACTCTTGCAGGCGAGTTTATTGTGCTTAATCGTTACCTTCTGGCAGACCTCATGAAGGTGGGTCTCTGGTCTGAGGAGATGAAGCAGCAGATTGTTGCACGGAATGGCTCAATCCAGGGTATTCCTGGTGTTTCCGAGGAGCTTCAGCTCCGCTACAAGACATCCTGGGAAATGAAACAGAAAGTTCTGATTGACATGGCGGCGGCCCGTGGAGCCTTTATCTGTCAGTCACAGTCACTGAATCTGTTTGTGGCTGATCCTACTTATAGCAAGCTGACAAGCATGCACTTCTATGCGTGGAAGCAGGGACTGAAGACGGGTTGCTACTATCTGAGGACAAAGGCTCCTGTTGCTGCTCAGAAGTTTACGGTGGATCCTCGTCTGATGGCTGCAGTGCAGAACAACCAGGCTCGTAGCGAGACGACTCAGGAAACGGATGACAAGGGCTCCTATGATTCGGACTCTGATTCTGATGAGGAGGCTGTTGAGATGACACCTGCTCAGCGAAAGAAGGCACTGGTTGATCGGCTGGCGGCAGAGTATGAGGCTGAAGTTGCAGCCTTGGCCGCAGCAAAGGCCAGGGGTGAAGAAGTGTGTGAAATGTGCTCATCCTAGTGTAGAAGATGCCACGTCGGGTCGAAATTGAAAGAGAAGATGTGGAAAAGAAAATAAATGAGGCCTATGCTATTTTACATAATAAGAATCAGGCAGAAGAGATCCCCGATAGACTCTGGAATGCTCTCGAAGGAATCTCTTCTATTATTCTGGCCCACAAAAAATCAAAGGGTGCTTCTGGATGGTCCAAGAATCTTGTTAACTTAGAAGGCAAACCTCTTTTTACTTCAAATGAACAAGTCGTTTTGGAAACATCAATGAAGAATTTTGATCAAGTTCAGGAAGGTGGTGAGTTGTCCAACGTAAAGACAGGAGCAACAAGCAGTCTTGTTACAGGTGTTCCTACAATCAATCCTGAAGATATAAGTATTGATAAAATCTATCACACAATTGATAACACATTGAATAAGTATGATGATCAGTGGCGTGAGATTTCTGGATCTCTTGGTATTGTAAAGGCCGTTGAAGCCCAGGACTATAAAGGAGCATTTATCATACCATTTGTTCCGCCGATTCCTGTTCCTTATTATGTTCTTGGCAAGGCCATTTTTCCTTTTTTAAACGTTCTTCTGGAGTTTATGAGAATTGCCGTCAGTGATACAATTTGGGATGTTCCGACTGCTCGTATTCTCCTTTCACTTGCGATCTCTATTCTTGATCTTCTGAGAGGCGAGTGGAAGAATGCGGTTCTATCACTGCTTGGAACGTATTCATCGAACGCTGCACTCACAAGCTTCGGTTTAAAACTTATTCATAATGCTTATCTATTCATTGCTCCTGATCTTCAGAAACAACTCAAAGACACTCTATTTAGGTCAACAAAATCCATGACAGTTGGATTTCTTCTTTGGTCCTTTACATGTTTTGCCCCAGACTTTGTTCGGTTTGCCGCTGACCAGAGTTTCTCGAAGCTACGAGACATTGTTACAGAAATGAATGATAAGATTCAGGCTGCTGAGGATCAAGCACAGAGTGTTGCCGAGGCAGCAGGAGTTAAGGTAAACTTTCCCAAAGTGCCTCTTGATGTCATTCCAAGCATTGACGACATTCAGAATCTACAGACAATTGCGAGAGTTCCTGAAATTTATTGTTCTCGTGAAGTTCAGGATATTCTTCAGCCACTTCTGTTGATTCCGCCACTGCGTTTGGCAATAGAACTCCTGAACATTCCTACCGTCGAGGAAGATATAACATCTATGTGCAAGGGTGTTGATACATCTGCAATTGAGAAGTCAGTTGTGAGTATGGCGACTCCCGACGTAACACCCATTCCTGGTGGTATTCTGAATCAGGCTGCTCAAGCCTCAGCAAAGGCACAGGAAGTTGCGAATGCGGCAAAGGCAGCAGCAGAAGCAGTTTCAGATCCTGAGGCACTCGCAAAGGCTGCTGTCAAGAACGTAAGTAAAAAGGCTAAAAAGGCCATCTTGAAACCCCGTAAAACTAGAAAGAATCGGAGATAACTTTAATTACATCAGTAAATAGGCCATTTCGTCCAGAGGAAAGACGGCACCACAGTGGATCCCAACAAAAGAGAAAGACAACCTTTTCTGATTTATTCAAAGAAGCCATCTTTCTAAAAAATGCTTCCGTCTCTTTCGGAAGTGATGTAGACATATGTGTCTCCACTTTTACATCTTTCTTTTTTGTGATTGTAAGAGGAACATCAAGTGAAGACGGAGTCACATCGCAGACAGGAACATAGACTGCATTTTTATCTGTATGGATTCCCATGTTCTTTATAAATTGTTCAGCATCCTTTTCAAGCATAAAACCAAGAAGATAAGCCCGTTCAAGAATTTCATAATCCTTGCCTTTTGAACGATTTCCCGCCTGGCTATTCACTGTTAGAAATCCAAGCTTATTGATTTTTTGTAAAAGAGGTAGATGTTTTAACATTGTTACATCTTCCTCCTTTACTCTTTGTATAAATGACTCTGTTTCGAAGAGGGCAACTGCTTTTTTTTGAGCATCAGTGAACTTCATCTATTCATCTAAAGTAAAAAAACAAAAGACTAAAAAGAATGCCGACCTATCTAACACATGATAACGGCTCCAGACCTTTTAAAGTAATTGTAGATGGTAGCACAGTTACTATCTACAAGGGCAAGGAAGATGAAGAGTATACTGCATTAGTGAAGAAGTATACAAATGTCAAGAAAGTGCATGTGGGAAAAAGCACTGGAGGTATTGGAGATCACACAAAAGCACAGGAACATATGTTCGTAGGCAACAGTATTCTTCTTGAATTAGCAACGAAGTGTGTCTTTATCGGTCATGAAATCTATGAGTTTGCCATGGATGATGAGATCGTGCACTACTATTCTAAGGTCGGCAACAATGATGTACCGTATCCTATTCTTGTCGGAAAAGAGAATGTCTATTTCATGTTGGACAGAGTCTATGTGGACCGTGTAGAGTTTCCAGAGAAAATGACCAAGGCACAATGGGAAGATGCTTATCGCATGTTCTATGGAACATGGGATAATGACATTCATAAGTGGGTTCATTCAATGAATGACTTCAAAGAAAAGATGAAGAAGTTGAAAATGATTCAAAAACGTATACGATAAGATATCCAACTAAGAACTCTGTTAAATCAACGGTGATGTTGGTTTCAAAGGGATCTTTTAACTGATAGAGAACAAAGAGAACCACCACAGGCAAAGAGTAATATCCTATACAACCAAAGAAAACATGCCAGAAAGAATTCCAGCCATCCGTAAAGAGACTACGCATCTTCTTCAACCTCAACACCTGCTAACTTGTGGATATAAAGCAAATACTCCTTCGGAAACCCCCAGAAACATCCTACCTTGGCCTCCTTTGGCAACTGGCGTGATCCACTTGTGTTCTTGCTGTGAGAAAACGCTACCAGAATCTGCTGCGGTGGCATCTCCAGGAGATCCTGCTCTCGGCCCTCAAGAAGTCCTTCTCCCTCCGCCATGGATGTCTTTGCAAATGGCTGCTGCTGCCACCAAGACTTGTAGAACGTAAGCGTGGCCTCGGAGATACGCTTTCTAAGAGGAAGACCCCACGGCGGTGTATTCACAGCCGAGACGCCACGCACAAGATCATAACAGGCAATCATTGTGCACGCGGTAGCCTTGATGTTCGCTAGAGGACTCTTGGTGAGCCATGCAACACGACGTCTCAGGGCCGTCTCAGGCAAATGATCGTCATCGTCCATCATCAGAATGATATCATTCTTGGCCCTCTCAATACCTAAGTTACGTTTCTGACCAATCTCTGTCTTCTTCTCGAGCGGCATATAGGCAAGCTGTAGAGGGGCCGCATTCAGACCCACCTGAACCACACGATCACTTGCATCCTCATTCGGATCATCGGAATCCTCCACAATAATCCATTCAATCTTGTCCTTCGGATAGTCGCTCATCATGATATTGTGACAGGCAAGATCAAAGAACTTGCGACGATTGTAGAGAAGAGTAATAATTGAAATCGGCGGACACTCCTCGGGCGTCAAAACAGGAGGTAGCTGTCTGTTCTCAACCTGAGAAACATGATCGATCACAGAATCCCAGAAGGTTGAAAACATTTCCGTGAGAACTCCATCACGCTGCTTAGAAAGAGTCTGGTGCTTCTTTCGAATGCTATTTAAATCAGCAGCCAGAAATTCCTCAATGGCCTTATCCAAAGCCTCCGTTGTTATCTCATGAAGCCATGCAACACCAGGATTAGCAATATAAGACTCCTTATACACAGGAAGCTCATTGAGAAGCAGGAAAGCACCATTCTTCTCAGCCTCAGCAGCGGTGTATCCAAATCCTTCTGCCTCACTGATACAAACATGACAAGGGTAAAAGGCGGCAAGTCTCTCTCTGTCGCCAGGTGAAAGATCCTTCACAGTAATCTTGAGATTCTCTGACTTGCTCACACCTACAGGAACAGTTGAATAGACATGCAGAGGCGGATACGTAGTCTTCCAGAGAGGGAGAAGTTTCAGGGCTGCTTCTCTTTTATTCTTACTGCCACCGAGAAACCAAACAAGACCATCCTTGTGCTTAATCGACTGAGGTGAATCTGAAACAGTCGTAGTCAGAGCTGACCAATTCAGAAGAAATGTCTTTACAGACGGATTCTTGACACGGAACTCCTCCTTTGCCGCATACGAACGAAAGAGAACTCCATCAAAGCGTGATAGATAAGGAGTCCAGGCATCTTCATACCATTCCGGATTACACAGAAGATAGTTTGTCTTTGCCCACGCGACATATCCATAAATAGGAACCTCAAAATGAATGGCTACATCACAGGGACTAGGAGGCTCTAGAGGATCAGCAACACGGATTGAGATCTTCCTTACCTTATCCTTAAGAAGCTTCTCGACGATCTCGACATCCTTGCGTAGACCAAAGGTGTTCGACTTGTTATACAGAAGAATAACCTGCATTTCTATCTAGACTCCTTGTAGGGCGTTTAGGCATACTAAATGGAAAGCAGAAATCTCGGATTTGCAGAATGGAGAGATCCGCAGGCATGGATGGAAAGCATGAAAGGTCCTGGTTGGAGAAAAATTCTGGACGAGGAGGCCAGGAGATTTCAGGAGTTTGTAGCCAGAACTCCTGCCACGGAGTTTGAGGTAGAACTCTCGACGGCTGAGCCAACAGAGGCAAATGGGCGTTTTGAAACAGAAGATGGTGAAGTCATTGTAGTTCCTCAAGGAACTCTGAATTATTCATGGAGATATGCTACTTCAACAGAGTATCATACAGCAGCAGAACTTGATGCAAAGAAAGGAGGACATCTATGGACCATAGCGGATGTTGGTTCGGGTGGAGAACTCTATCAGTGCGAGTATCTGCATGCAGGACACTCTACATGGAAACTCAAAGGTGTAGGTCCCTTTGTAGGAGTCTATAAGAATCGCTGCTATTTAATTGAAGCCGATCGTCTTTGGTATAACACTCTAATCAGCGTGAATGCAATGACAGGTAAAGATAGACGTGTACATTATAAAGAAGTTGATACACGATGGAATCTGCGTCTTGATCGGCTGCAGGATGGAAGTTTAGCTCTGGTTGGAAATAACGCAGGAACTCAGAGACTGTGGACTGTTTCTGAGACTGTTGAAGAACTCTATCCTTCAGGAGTCGCCTTTGTGCCTGTTACACGTTCTTCTGCATTTGTTCGTCTCAAGGATGAAGATTCCTACGAACCAAAGGGGACAATTACAGACTTCCGCTTTCCTAACTTCAAAACCCAAACTCCTGAATGGATGTCTATCGGTCGCGGACTTCTCATTACACGCAGCATGGGTGAACGAACTCTATGGAAGATTTCTCGCAGCTCAAAACCTGAGCCTCTCAAGAAAGTTCTGGGAGCATTTATGCCAGATCCCTGGTCCAATGAACTTCTTATTCTCGAACCTGGTGCGACTCGGTATTCTTATGGACAAAATCCATGCCCCTATGCGTCTGTTAAGAAATATATCACGACTAGCAAAGACGGAACAAAAGTAACACTTGTCTATGTATCGGCAGTCGAGAAACCGAAAGCCGCTTTTGTTGTTGGATATGGTGCCTATGGACTACCAACAGGCCTAGGAACATCTCGGTGGCGTCCTTTATTAACAAGAGGATGGGCGATTGTATTTTGTCTCGTTCGCGGCTCAGGAGATGATACAGATTCATGGGCAGAGGCTGCTAGACGTGATCAAAAAGTGAAATCTGTGGAGGACTTTGAGGCCTGTATACGTAAGACACGATCTATTACAGGACTTGCTCCCTCTAAGATTGTAATTTATGGACGTTCCGCTGGAGGATATCTTGTTGGAGCGACAGTTGGAAGAAATCCTCACGGAAATTTGTTTGGGGCCGCCTACACGGAAGTTCCATATGTGGATGTTCTGAGAACAACCACAAATCCTTCTTTGCCGCTGACACAGTTGGAGTATGAAGAGTTTGGTGATCCTGCAACAAGACTACAAGATTTTGGTGCGTTACTACGCCTATCGCCTGTTGATCTGATTCCTGAAGAGGGTATTCCTGCTATTTTTGTTCTCTGCAGAACGGCGTTGCTGGATATGGAAGTTCTGGCATATGAATCCATGAAATGGATACGAAAGCTGAGAGGAACAAAAAAAGGAAAACCGAAACTTCTTGCAATTACGGCAGGTGAAGGACATTTTGCAAAAGGAGAATCAGCGACACGACAGAGAGCTCAGGATTTAGCTATTCTGGATGCTTTTGTAAATTAATCGATCATTGCGTAAACGGGTGCTGCAGTCGCAGTCGCAGCCGCTGTGTTAGCCGCTGCCGCTGTACCAAGCAGCTTTCTAAGAAAGAGATTCCTGTGATCCTCAAGTTTTCCCTTTTCCTTGATGGCCATGCGATGCTTGAGCGTTCCATACCCCTTTGAAGAACCAATTGAATACGCCGATTCAAGAGTCGGTTCCTTTTCAACACACTCCTTCACATAGGCATCACGTGCCTCCTTCGCAAGAATGGATGCGGCAGCAATCGGTAGATACTTGCCATCTCCTTCAATAATAGTTTCCTGTTGCTGAATGCTTCGATTATGAAGCTCAAAGAACGGCAAAGGCAGAATTCCATCCACCAGAATTCGATCTGGCTTTACCGTCAATGCATCAATCGCCCTCAGAAAGACCAGACGATTTGTATAAGTCATTCCGTGCTCATCGATCTCTTTTGCTGTAACGGATCCAATTCCATAATCTACGGCTAGAGCCTTGATTGACTCAGCAAGAGCCATCCTTTTCTTCGGACTTACCTTCTTACTATCCTGAATAAGTGGTGCAATTTCACGATAGTCACCTGTCCATTCTTCTTCTGGAGGCCAGATAACTGCCGCAGCATAAAGAGGCCCCCAGAGACATCCGCGTCCCGACTCATCGATGCCTGCCTCCAAGAGTGTATCATTTCCAAATCGGACCTGTAACATGGTTTGTCCTACAAAACGAAGGTTCGCAGTTCATTTTTACTCCCTGACAAAAGGAGAGAGAGGCAAAATGATGCTCTACATAGCCTTATTAATATTTCTTTTAGTTGTTGTTTTATACCAGGTCTACAGAATGACCGAGTATTTTACATCTGATTCACAAACACAAGTTCTCCCTGACTTTACACCTACTGAAGACACAAAAGTTTCAGAAGTAATAACATTCATAGATAGCTTACCTAGTATTAATAAGTCATTAAAGAAACGCATTGATACTTTACCCGATGTTGTCTCAGATGCTTCTTTAACAGATGATGAAATAGCAGCATTTAGTTTTAATAAGGTCCCTGATCCTAAAAATCCTAATTCAACTGTAATTCAGATGCTTAAAATAGGGAATGAAAAAGCTCCTAAGTATTTTGATAAAACTACAGCAAAAGCTTATGTAAAAAATAATCTAGATATGGATTTAAATATATTCAATCATCAAAGGCCAACTCTAGATGATATGATGACTAAAAAGAATATATTGCCTACTGATACATTAAAAGATGCTTCTATGAAAGCTAATGGAAAAAATCAATTATCACAAGGTTTGGCTATGGCCACTCCGATATACGCAAAGATGCAAAAAATATACAATTTTTATGATAAGTTTGCTACGCGTAATACAACTGTCGATACAACAACAAGCGACGATAAGACTAAGACCAGCGACACAGGCGACGATAAGACTAAGACCAGCGACACAGGCAATGATAAGACTAAGACCAGCGACACAGGCGACGATAAGACTAAGACCAGCGACACAGGCGACGATAAGACTAAGACCGACGATACAACGACCGACGATACAACGACCGACGATACAACGACCGACGATACAACAGCAGCAAACAGTGTTGATAATATTAAAGTAGGTTCCCTGTGGCCTGCTATTGGACCCATCGGCTCTTCTGCATCAGCGGCTGCCCCCTCAACAACAGATCAAACAACAACAGTCCCCAATTCAACGCCCGCCACTGTTGCACCTGTTGAATTATCTGATGAAACGGAGAAGCGTATTGTAAAGGACATCATGACGCAGCTCAAGGATAAACTCATGATTGACAGAACACTTGATAATCCTCAAGATTCTAGTTACTCAAACGGAAGTTATGATAATTCATCAACTTGCACAGAACAGGGATCAGAATGGAAACGTAGAAAGCCTGATATGAGTAAATACATTCGTAAAGATTCAATTCCGTGCTGGAACTGTTCTCCTTAGATAGAATAGAATGAAGGGCCTGCTCTTCTTAGGATTTATAGGTGTTCTTCTTTTTGTGGCGTATACAATGACACAAAAAGAAAAAAAGGTTGTTGAAAAGTTTGCTGACTGTGCTCCAACAGTCAATGTTCCGAAAGTAAAGGTAGACCCTACAGCACTGGATACTTCGTCTCCGGCTGCGTATCTCCCCCCTGTTGAAACAGTCTATGGCCCCGCCTTTGGTGAAATCTCACGCGTTGGATCTCTGCCCTACAAGGATCCCACTGCACAACCTGCTCCCTTAAAGAATCTCAATGAGACTCTTGTTTCGATTCAGGGGTTCATGAACTTTGAAGCAAAGAGCCTCGAGGACCAGAGCGATCCTTCTGTTCAACTGCCTCTGACAACAGTGAGAGGTGACCAGGAAAGACTTGACTCTGAGGTCTCTGTTCTCAAGAGAAATCCTGGTATTGATTCATCCATCACGCAGGGACAGCTAGATGATATACTCAATAATCTCAAATTTCTACAAAAGAAGCACAGAACGCTCACAAATGCTGCCTCTACGGCATCGGTAGAGGGATTTACGGGGGGATCCGATGATCATATTACTCTGGCCGAGTTGAAGGACACACTCATCGCAATACAGGCTGAGATGGCCAGACTCAGTGCATCTGGAACAACGGATCCTGTTATTACAGCTCGTGTAAATACACTCACACAAATGAAGAATAATGTTCAAAGCATTGTTGATCAAGTGGCATCGGGTGCCATGCCTGAAAGTCAGATCCCAATCTTAAAGACAGATAAGGGTAAGTTCCTTCCTCTCATGTCTGATCCGTCACAGCCTTTGCCTAAATTAATTGACCAGGCGAAGTTGCCGCCGAGTGTAGCTAATCTTTTCCCCGCATATCAGTCTGGTGATATCACAGGTGCAAAGATTGCCCAGACTCTTGCTGAGAGTTATGGTGATGCTCTTTTCAAGGGACTCTCATGGGGCATCAATCTAAAGTTCACATCTCCTAATGAAGTTGAGGCCTCAAAGTCAACGGCAACAAGCCGTCTCGGTAAAGCTGCCAATCTAGGTTTCCCCGATATTGCTGATATCTCAGGAAACACTGCAGATGTTTATGTAAATAACCCTTATGACAATAATTCAGACCCTAAGGCACGTGGCGAATTTGAAGATGCTACACAAGCCTATGACGAAATAAGACCTGAGCTTCGTAATAATGGAATAAAACCTAAGACAAATCCTGGCAAGCTCAATTGGAAGGAGAGATCACAGGCGATCTGCCAAAATATCAAGAAGGCTGGATATGACCCGAAAGATTTCGGTTGTCTCGATACAAATATCAAAGTTGGAATGGACTATTCTTGGAGAGGAAATGCACGCATGGTTTGCACGCGTCTTCTAAGCACACCTGATCCCGGTCTTCCTGAAACATGTGGATGCCCTCCACTTGAATGGCGTGGTTGGAAAGCTTGAGCCTAAGTTAGAAGGAGGCCTCATGCGTCTAACACCTATACATATTGGATTTATGGTCCTAGCAGCTATTGTTGTTGGCTATCTGCTAGGCTCAACGTCTCGTAAGGTATCAAAGGAAGGATTTTCAGATGATGGCGGATCTGATCCTCTTTGCGAGGAATGTGGAGGTTCATGGCCTTGTTCCGGATGCAATGGCAATACACGCCCTGTATGCCCGCCTGCTCCCCCGTGCAGAGAGCCCGACCTGAGCAAGTATGTTCTCAAGACCACAGTTCCTCCCTGCCCGACATGCCCTGACATGTCAAACTACATGCTGAAGACGGAGTGCCCGCCGACACCCGATCTCAGCCGCTATGTGCTCAGAAGCAGCATCCCCAAACAGCAGCCCATCATTATTGATAGCAGTGCATGCAAGGGCAATGGAGGCGAGTGCCCGCCGTGCCCGAGACCTCGCTGCCCCGAGGTTCAGTGCCCTCCACCGACCAAGTGCCCTCCCCCGGCCCCGTGCCCTCGTCCTGTCTGCCCCCCGCAGGTCGTCAAGTGCAAGGCTGAGGAAGGTGTTATGTCTTCCGTGCGTCCATACCTGGCACCCCTATCAATGCCTGGCTTTGGATTCTAAGAGGAATATAAGTAGAAGATGGATACTCGTTATTGGGGGCCATCAGGATGGAAGTTCCTCCACCTTGTTACCTTTGGATTTAACAAGTTGGATAAACAAAAGTATAGAGAATTCTTTGAAACACTGCCGTTTGTTTTGCCGTGCAAGTTCTGTCGATCAAGTCTGTCAAACTATTATGAGAAACTTCCTGTAGCGGATGCCCTTGACTCGAAAGAAAGTCTCACACGATGGTTCTGGAAGATTCATGGACATGTAAATCAAAAGCTCAGAGACCAAGGCCAAAAGATTCCTGTGGATCCCACGTTTGCACAAGTCAGAAAGATTTATGAAGAACGAATCTCATACGGATGCACACGCACAGAGTTTCCTGGCTGGGAGTTTCTTTTTAGTATAATTGAGAACCATCCGTTAGCAAAAGGTGATACCTCTACACCGATGCCAGGTGCTCCTCCACTCGAGTCGCTAGTCGGAGCATCAGACCAAGAACTTCTGAAATGGAACTATTTATCAGGCGATCGTCGATATGCTTATATCTGCAAGTTCTGGTCTTTGCTGCCATTCGTAATGCCGTTTGATGAGTGGCAGACAACATGGACAAGAAACGCCTCCGATTTTTGTGAAAGTAAAGAGAACACAAAGAAGAAACTCTGGGAGATTCGATGTGCAATCGAGTCTGAGCTAGAGTTGCTTAATAGGACAAATTACAGAGATCTTTGCACTGACTTACGGCAACACAAGAGTGGTTGCTCTAAAAACAAGCGGGCACGCACATGTAGAAAAAAGAAGAAGATTGCCTAGAGTAATGGGAGAGACATCGTGGATTTTATTAGGTCTTTTAATACTTCTTGTGTTAAACTATCTAGTTCAAATTGCCCTTCAGAGAATCAAGCCGCAATTACAAAGCCTACATGAAGGTTTTGCTGGCACAGCAGGAGCCTCTGAAACAGTCGAGTATCTCAATAATGATCAGATTTATGACGAGTTTTACGCATCAATCTATGATCAGTTGACACAAAACATGACACGGACACAAGGAAAGATTGCCTTGCTCATGACCGAGTGGAAGAATGATACTACGCCCGAGCAGATGAGTATTTTGGATGCTGGATGTGGAACGGGCATGGCGGCGGTTGCTCTGGCCAAGATGAATGTCAGTAAAGTCATTGCACTGGACAAGTCCAAGCATATGTTGGAGTATATGAACAAGGAACTTCTTCCTAAGTCGACACTCTCAAAAGAACAAGTTGCAAAGATTGAGGAACGTGAGGCGGATTTAATGAATCCTTCCGCATGCGGTGGAGCAGAAGTTACACACGGAATTTGTCTGTATTTCTCGATTTATTACATGCCTGATATTGATGCTTTCTTTCGTAACATGTTTCTGTGGATTAAGCCTGGAGGCAGACTTGCAGTGGAGGTCGTGAACAAGCACAAGTTTGATCCTATGCTTGAATCAGCGAGTCCGTGGATGGGATTCTCTCTTCAGAAATATGCGGATGAACGTGTCACAGAAAGCAAAGTCACCTTTGACAAGTTCGAGTATACGGGTAAGTTTGAGCTGACAGATCCTCGGGCTGAGTTTCGCGAGAGTTTCAAATTCAAGGATGGGCGAATTAGAAAGCAACGGCATCGGTTTACCATGCCCGAGATTGCACAGATTGTAAAATCTGCTGAGGCTGCTGGTTGGGTCTATACAAAATTTACTGATTTAACTGTCATCGGCTTTGAATACGCTTTTTTGCTTTCTTTTCGTCACCCCTAAGTAGAGGCAATCCTCCTATGTCTGAAGTTCCAATTTTGGATGTCTTTCAGCGTGGCTTACGTAGAGGTGCCGCTAAATTACCGTATGCTCCTCACAAGAGATACTTCTATGTTGAACATCCGACAGAGGGTTGGAGAGTCTATCTGAGAGCCTGCACATTTATTCACGAAGCAGGAGTTCCATTTGATCAGTCACGGTTTCTGGTTGTAAAACGCTACGAGGGAGATCCCAAGAAAAAAACATGGGAGCCACCCAAGGGCCAAATGGAAGGAAAGGATACCCACATGAGAACTCCTGTATTAAAACTCCTACAAGAAAATGTCTATAGAGAGGTTGCCGAGGAAGCCAAGGTTCGTAGACTTATGAACCTGAGACATATTGGCAAGGTTCTACAGAGCCAGGAACCCGATTACCCCAAGAATCACTACTTTCAATATCACTGCTTTCAGGCCTTTGTAACTTCTGATGAGGTTGACGCAGCCGCAAAGGAGTTTGAATGGCTCAATGAGCACAAGGATCTCTGGGAAAAAATGCCAAAGGATGTGCGTGAAAAAGATGCGTTAGCCTGGTTCAATCCGAGAGAGACTCAGATGATGGGCCGTTGGTCACCAACTCTTGTTGCAATGTATTTATCTCAGTAGACGTTGCCATTCACGATGGGCATCACCGTCATGAGAGCATCAACAAGCTTCTTCTTTGTCAGATCAGTCGCCTTGTAGATCACACTCGGAAGGCAAGGAATATCAAACTGAACATTCGCGTAAGGCTGATCATCGAGAGCCAGGAGCGTGAAGAGACTATTTAGATACTGATCAAGCGTATCACCGTCCATGTTGAGAGTATGAACGGTCTTTGATGAGGAATTTACATCGATATATGATACAACATACTGCTGATCACTGGAATCATACTCAATTGCGATCTTATCATCTGAATCCTGATCCTTTGAGTCACGGATTACACGGATCTGAATAGCAGTGTTCTTCTTAAAAGGGGAAGTGGACATTTATCTCTCTGCCTGGTAAAGTGGCGAAGTCGCGACTCAATTTTTTACAGCTGCTCAACTTTTGCGGCGACAATAGGTGTGCTCATAGTCTTGAGCAAGAAGTCCTTGTGTTCTTTCTGAAAATCATGCTTACACTCATGGCTTTCAGGAAGTCTGTGCTTTGAACAATAATAGTTAGAACAACGACATGCAAATGCAGAAAGAGTTAGCTTGCTCTTGCAGTTAAGAGCTTGGCAACGCTTAGGAGGATCAGACATGTTTGCCTTTGAAAGGCTAAGGAAATCCATCAAATTTATTTTAGAATGTTCTGGTCAACTTCACTAGGACCTACATGGTCTCACTGGTTTCAAAGTTTAAATCCTTTATCGAAAAAACCAGAACAGACGATTTTTTCAAAAACTCTTAGAACAGAGCAGTGTAAACAAGTAGCTCCTGCTGGTGTTCACAGTGTTCGTTTATCTGAGAAAGATGCACCTGATATTCAGGCCCTCTTAACTAAACATTTTCAGATTCAAAAACGCTGTCGGTTTGTTGCATCTGTTGATTATATTCGGTATGGATTGAAAAACGGATGGCTTGCTGTTGGTCTGAGAGATCGAGAAAAGCAACTCGTTGCATTTGTCGTTTCAAAACCTTGTGATATTCCTTCCGCTGGAGTTGTTGATTTCTTCTGTGTAGCCGCTCCATGGAGAAAGAAAGGTCTCGCCTCCTATATTCTACAAGAAATTTTACGTTACACGATGGAAGAGAAACGCTATGTTCATTACTTTTTAAAGGAAGGATATCCTCTTTTTGCTTTACCTCCACTCTATTCCTCACGCTATCTATATCGTCGCAAGAATGAGGACTATCATCATTCTATAAAACCCGTGAAAATCATTGGAAGTATCTACGATGATACACAGACCTATATTTATGTAGATGGTGTGAACGAAGTTCGTGTCTGTCTCGTCAATCATTTTCATCGGTCTGTGCCCGAAGGATGGACAATTGGTGAAGTCTTTTGGATTAAACCAACCAAAGATGCATCTCTTGAACTTCAAAAAGAGGCTGTCGAAGCCGTCATTGACTATTGTGGCTTTGATCTTGTCCTAATGGATGCAAGAATGCCTCATAATACGCGTTATAAGTGGAAACGAGACTCCGCTTATAGCTGGTATATCTTTAACTATCATCCTGGCACTTTTTACACGAAGAAACCGATGTTTATCTATTAAATCGCTGTTACATACTGCTTATTTGCAACTAATATTTCAGCCCCTGAGCGATACAATATCTCGCATTGGCTGTAATACTCGATCAGAAGATTTCTGGCCTCAACTGCGATCTTATTCACTTCCTCCATGCCATTCTTTCGCACGTTGGGATGAATGGCCAGAGGCTTTCCTGACTCGATCGGTAACAAGAATAACTTTCTGAGAACCTTCACGACATTTGCAGTGTGACCAATCTGGTAATTGATCATACGAGTCGCGATTGAACGAAGTTGACGTATGACCTCATGATTTTTAACCTTTAGAATTTTATCTTTTGTTTTATCATCACAGATTCCAGCAGGAAGACGATTGCTGATAGAATCAAGTGTCTCGGGTGCTTTGGAATTTGTATCCTCGAATACAAACTTCATCTTTGCCAAGAAAGCATTATACTGTCCTCTTGTTTCAGCGGCTATCGCGGGAGTTGCATTTGCAAGAGTATCATAGAAAAGCTGTGACAACGCATACATTCCCATTGATTTTGTCAGGCGTTCGCCTGCTGGAGGCAAACTAGCATTATCAGAAAGGAATTTTGTCTTGCAAATACTGCTGTATACCTCTGCAGGAACAGCTGATCTTAAACCAGCATCTGAGAGAAGCTGCAGAGCTCTTGACACACAGTGAGCCTTAATAGGCACAGTTTGTCTAAAAGATTCAATAAGAAGTTTTGTATGAAGCCCAGCAATCGCTCCCTGTCCTTGTCCCTGTCCTTGTCCTTGTCCCTGACCTTGCTCTCTCTCATCCCTATCAGTCTTTTCTGATGAAGCAATTTTCTGGAAGATTGCCTCGAGTGCTTCGCCAATTGGTCTACGATTACGCGTATCTCTATAGATATCACCAATTGCCTGTTTCTTGAAACGTATAGTAAGATCTGGAATACGCTGACCCTTGTTATCAACGATCGCTGTAAGAGTTATCTCAATCTCACGATCAGCTGACATTGAAACACCAAGACGGCTGGTAATTTTCTTACTTCCTGAATATTGATATATACTTCTCACTGTGTCATCAGATGTCACACTGCGAATATCAACAAAGAGTTTAGATCCTGTGAATTTGTAATAACTTGATTCACTTTGCACCGGATCTAAGGATGAACGAAGCACTTCCATAAAATCAGGTAAATAGGCCGATGCAGAAAGAGCACCACCTCTTTGTTGAGGCCTGCCAAACAAAGGAACATTATCCTCTTGTGCTCTTACTCTCGACAAGTTATCATAGAACTTGATCTCCGTTTGAGGATCAACATCAAGAACACTCAGAGACAGAGAGGCAAAGACCTGAAAGATACGAACATAGAGAAAAGCGAGACGTAAGCAAATGACCTGACGTGAGCGAGCACGAGGATCATCAGGCTTCATTTCTGTAAGATCACTTACCTTCTGAAAATAAATCAATCCCTTCTTTCCCTCTTTCGGTTCCAGCTCAATCTTTTTAAACAGAACATCGAGTGCATCTGCGGTTAAAAAGATATACTTCTTGCACGTCTCGGGATTTGCGAGTAAATACAGCTCTCTCAGATTCGTTTTACTAACCATCCAGTCCAGAATTTGGTTAACAATATCGCGTCCACCTTTTGTTTTTGCTAATATAATCTCTTTCGAAGGCAGACCACTAGGCGTTGACGACGACGCTCCCATTCTGTTTAGTTACACGAAAAGAAACATTTGTTGTAAAAAGATGAGGATTCATATTCACATCTACATCA